>Ga0179591_1357882_pt1 | contig 15620 bp, 23 predicted proteins | sample CZOMad2_1_08_16f_FD_182891 | JGI IMG/M metagenome (GOLD analysis project Ga0179591, IMG submission 182891) | Vadose zone soil fungal communities from Angelo Coast Range Reserve, California, USA - CZOMad2_1_08_16fungal (PacBio error correction) | ecosystem: Environmental > Terrestrial > Soil >...
TAGTCAACCAACTGTATGTGAAAAACTCCAGGCCTGAAATGAGTACGCCACAAATTTTCTGAGGGACCGACCCCCTTCCTTGTTAAACCTGAGATAACGAGCGGAGTACCGTTGAAACACCACCCATCATAGAGCTAAGCGGGTGCAATTGGAGACACACTGGCAATTACTTGGGGGGGTAAGGTGGCCAGTGTCGTCTTGGAGGAGAGGAATACAGCGCTTTTCAATGTTCAAGAGAAAGTGGTAGGGAGATTCGGAAAGCATCGTTGCCGATGTGTGCATAACATGCCCGAGGAACGTTGGGCAAAGGTCCCATCCCTTGCACCATGCCCAACGGAAAGGTCAAACCGTACGGCAAATGGCCACTCTTAGCTCCAAAGAAATGAGGGGTCATCTCCTAAATCAAAAAAAAACTGTCGATCTAGGGGACAAGCTAAACTGGGAAAGGATGTTGAGCATAGCCAGGTCGTGGGAAAGAGGTCCGGGAATTTTCCCTATGGGTAAACTGCCCGGGTCCCGTAGATGAACGGGCATTTAGTACTCACTTCGGAAGGGAATTTCTCAAGGGGGGAGGCGGAAAACAGGATGTTCTGTGGAAATATAAACAGTGAAACGCAGTAAGGGTCCAGGCAGATGGGGCCGTGCCCTCACCTCTCGCCTTAGGGTCCAAGGGTAGGGCCGGATCTCTTTTTGCGTGGGAGGTGCATAGAGGACAGAGTGTGTAACTAATTCCATTGGATATTTTCCCGGATGGGGGAAAAAGTAAATGGTGGTTGTTGTGGAAGGGGTGGGGTCAAAAAAACCAGGACCAAAAAAGTGTTGGGAGAATTTTCCTATGTCTATCTAAAAAAAACAGAAATGCATGAAATCGACGTTGGACACAACAGGACATCCACGTTTCAAAAAGCTTGGTAACGAGGGGAGACCCCGACAACGGGGCCCGACGAGCCGCCGATTGGGTAGAAAGAATTGGAGGAGGAGTCGAATGACGGAATGAGGCAGGACCTTTTGCCACCGCCACCGGAGAAGAAACGGTATAAGAATGGCGGTGAATTACGGTGGGAATGGAAACCACTAGGAGTAAAGAAGGGGGAGGGAAAAATGGTCAGGAGGCTGCTGAGGGCGCAAAACCTAAACCGATCGCGCCGGCTGTCCCGCCCGAGGGAATGAAAGGGCGCTTGATTTACTGAGAGCGGAAAAAGGGATGGGCACATGGATCAAAAGGCAATCGGAAAGAAATGGGAACGGGGCACGGACAAAAAAAAATCGAGGAGACAAGATGGTTGGACCCAGCACGAATAACGGGGAGGCGAAAAAAAGTGGGAAGAACTGCAGCGGTTTGAGTGGAAAAAGAGATGAAGGGTTTTCATTACACTCGAGAAAAATACTAGCAGATACGCCGGTGTGGGAAAAGGGAACCGATCGGGCAGCTCTAGGAGACATGGATGGTGCAATAATTCGGATGTCCGCTGCCCAGGATACGTGCAGGTGTCAGCTGCCGGACGCACCCCAACTTGACAACGGCCATTTTGGAAAGCTGGAAACGTCAAAGTAATCCGGAAAAGCCTAGCATTCCAACCCGTTGGGGCAGTAAGGGCACGCGATCCTGAAGAATAAGGTCTGCAAAATGGGGGAGCGGAGGGATGCTCGCGACCTTTCATACCAATGAAACAGAGACAAGAAAGAGTAAGCAAAAGGTCAAACGACTGAGAGGAGAGAATGCCCGAGAATGAAAAAGTGAAGAGAAATTCCAGTACGTTGAAACCAAACATGAAAAAAGAAAATGAAAATCAATACTTCGAGGACAACGTACACGATGGCGAAGCCGAAGAGGGCAAGACCAAACTCTCCTTCGCCGCGGGACCGAAGATAAAAAGGGTAGGAAGGGCCATTCTAGTGGGTCCATGCAGGGGCAACTCGAGCCCCCTCCTTGGGGGGGGGGGTCAAGAAGACGTCATTCCAGGAATCAGCTATACACGAGGGGGGAAAGAGATCATGTTGTTAAGGACGGATCACAAAGGGCCTATTACTGACCACGAGACAGCGAAAGGCAAGATATAGATAAACCCGGAAAAAAAGAAGAAAGGAACAATAAAATGGTGACCAACCACGCTCATTCTTTACTGTATTCGTGGGGGGACATGCTCCAGCGACGTGAGAAGATAAGTCCTATACTCATCACGGAAAAGGAAGAAAACCAGATGGGTGAAACAATGTATTGTGGACAGAGGTCATGCCGCACTACTTGGGCAATGGTCAGTGGCGGAAGAGTTTGAGTGTCCAGGAGGGGTCAGGGCGAGATGGAAACGCAGACAAATCAAGGAAGAGAGCGAACGTGCACGAGGGCGAAAGCAAAAGGAAGGGTGCACACCGTCATTTCTTCTTCGCCCAAAATTCACTCGGGAAGAGTTCTTAAACGACGTTGGGGGAGGACAGAGGAAATTAGATCGAGAACACATAAACATCTTTGATGAAAGAGGGGGGATTATGGGAGGGTAACGAGAAGTGAGATTGAATCCCGACCGTTTCTAAGTGTTCCAAAAAGACAAAAACCGAGGCCAGCACAGCTACGGCGAGGGAAATTTATTAGAGGACGAACGGGTAGCATCGCGAATGCAGAGGAATAACCAGCATATTCAAAGCGTGAAGACCGATTTGCCTCTTATTTCAAGATCCGCGCCTGACGACAGAGGGAGTGTTCCGTGAAAAAAAGGACCGGGGGAGAATTCGCCATAGACTTGATCCTTTAGGACAGGGGTTAGGTGACCCAAACCCAAGTGGTACCCGGACTAAGGAAAGGAAAAAGAAGTCCCAATTCATCCCAATGGTAAGAGGAGAAAGGTATAAAAAAAAGCGCTACCAGCGGTCCGAAGACCAGGGCTGACTTTTCATGGACTAGGTCTTTGGAACTTGGGGGGCTCGCAATCCTCGTTCAAAGCAGGGAGGGGAGAGGACCACTCGAGCTGTTTCAACAATTAGAGTCGGTGGGGAATGGAAAGGCGGCAAGCACGACGGGTGATTATCAACGTTCTCCTGGCCACATAGGTCCCGGGCCCCTACCAGCCTCATCAAAAAACTCCGTCAAAGACGCATAAATCTAGAACAACGAGGATTATAAAGATCGATATCAGGAAGGGGCAGCATGGAGGAAAAGCAGAGGAGAGGGGAAATATAGGGGGCCACAGAGGAAGAAACGTGTATCATGGCACCACCTCGTGCTTAGCGTGCCACAGAGAGAGAAAAAAAGCAGGGAAAACGAGCTTGCGGATCCAGACTAAGTCGAAGGGAAGCCAAGCCATCAAAAAGCAGATCCAAGACACACCACTAGAAAGAAAAAAAAAACACACAAAACACCACCAAAAAAAAAAAAAAAAAAAAAACTCAGGGGAGTAAAGCGGCGGATTTTTGGAGTCGAGGAGAGAGAAGAGGCATTTCAAAGAGACTCGATTGGCAGAGAGCTAGGGTAAAGGGGACGAGACGGGAAAGGTGTGGGCAAGTCACCAAGGGACTCCAAAGGGAATAAGGGGTGCGACGTGCATCAAAATAAATACCAAGAGGAGTTCGTTAAAAAGAGGAGTCAATTCACACTGCAAAAAGAGCACCGGCGTAACACGAACGATGACGGGAAGTGGTCTTTCCCGTCTCCTTCATTAAAGTTCAGGAGAGAAAGGAAGGGACTTAAAAGACTCTGTAAGCGTTCCAGCTTCGATGGTGGAGGGAATGAGGGGTTGACGGCCTGGGGAAAAAAAATTGCACTGTCGTATACTTCAAAAGAGGGCGGCAGATCCAAGAAGGCGAGGGATTCTTTAATTCTTTAGTTTTGCTCACGTGCGTCAACAGGCCAGAAAAAAAAGCGTAATGCCGATTAAAGGGAGCTGAAAAGAGGGGGCAAGACGAAAAGACAGGACCATTGTTTGATCTCTTCCAAAGGGCAAAAAATAGAATTATTGAGTATGAGGGAGGAAGCGTCAAGAGAACGGGAAAACCCATCTGCGTTGGCACCATCATGGAAGCAGCAACGAGGGGGAGGGCGAGGACCATCTTACAATAAAGGTTGTGCAACGGCCAAGGGGTTCATTCAGGCTGGACAGTACCGGGGGGGGGGAGGAATTGCTTGGCAAAGTCCGAGGAAGTCACTCAATTCACGAAGGCGAGAATGGAGGGTGTTAAAAAACCAGTCTCTCCTTACTCGTGATCGGAAATAAGATCGATATTTCCTTGGGGTCGAAGTAGGGACACAGGGTTTGGGATAGGACTGGTACAACCCCCTATTGGGCATCTGAGGATGGAGCTCGAGGCGGAATTCATGAATGACGTAAAATTTCACAACAGAAGGGGACGTTACCCGGTTAAGAAGGGAAGGGACAAGAAGAACTATTACAGCGAGGCGGCAGTGTTGAGGGTGTCTTGACTCTGCGGCAGGAGGGGAAAGAGGTTGCCCGGGAATTTGGGGGTAGAATGGTTCTTTGCAGTTCGGTTTGCCACTATTAGCGGAATTTGTCTGTTTAGGGGGGGGATCAATTATGAGGGAGTTCGATGGTAGCTCACTCATGATCCGTACCCCGGAAGGTCTTCGAGTTTTTTGAGCGATGGCTATCACATGGGGTAGAACATTTGTAAGTCCGGTGTCCGATAAAAGAACATTAAGGGTTCTCAAAAACCACACCGCCGCTTACTTAACTCTTGGGGACAGGAAGGGCCCCATCAGGCTGGGTTAAAAGAAGGTGACCTGTTTGAATATCTTAGTGCCCGGAATGACGGGTGACGCTTAATCACCTGTCCCTTGGGTTGTGGAGGAAGGAAGAAAGGGTCGGCCACCAGTTGAGATAGGGGCCTGGCAGGGAATCGGTTAGGATCTACAAGCCATGACTGCAATTTCGCTCACAATTCCATGCTCGTGAGTGACAGAGACCAGTTCGTTTCAGAGTTCGAGAGAAAGAGGTCTAGAAACCATCCTACAGTGAGGCGAACAGAAGGCGGGGGATCAGAAACTTCATATAAGAGAACCCCGTTAAAAAGTTATTTTCACAGAGGGGGGGTTACACCAGCTGTGCCAGTCGATTGTTTCTCGAAAAAAGGCGCCATGTGGGGAAATCGTGAGGGAGGGGGGAGGGAACACTGTGGCCAGTGACAGGTCCTGACCTTCCATCAACATAAAGAGCCTGGCGAAGGCAGTAGCCTAAACGTTAGATGGTCGAGGACGGGGTCGGCGATTTGGGCAACAGAAGAAAGGGGGGAGCCTTTGTGTCACACTCCTTCCCGTATCATAATACTGGGGGGACTGAGAATTTCCCATCCTCTGCACTCTTTGGGAAAAGGAGGGGAAGAATATTCCGCTCGCCACGGATCGGTGAGGGGGCATCTTCTTAGAGGTAGAAATGTCCGTCTGTCTTAGAACCCAACCATTCGTCTAATGTTATAGAAGAGAAAGGACGTTTCGGCCAAGTTGGCCGGGGTAGCCCGAGGTCTGGTATCAACAGCTTGGGGCGTGGGGAAAGATTCAAGAGTGGAAAAACTGAGAGAAATAGAGGTGAGAGGGAGAGTTTCATAACCTGAGGGGGCAAAAGTCTGTCAACCACTTAGGTGGGACCGAAGGACAGCTGCCGAAGGGCCCTGCGTTACCAAAAGCGAACTTGCTAGAACCCTCCCATTGTTAAGACCTGAGATAGAATCGGTAATCTACCAAAATCACCAGACATCGGAGAGGAGGAGTTGAAAATTCCATCAAAAAAATTGTAATATTTGTGTCAACGGGGGGGGCGGGTCGTCAATTCGTCAAAGGGAGGAAACTAATGTTCCTTTAAAGAAATTGTTAAGAATAGGGATCATAGGACCTACGGCTGTCCCTCCCCGATGCATCCCCTGAAGTTCAAGGAAAAGAAGGGGAAATTCACCCCTTCCGGGCCCAGGTCAAGTAAACTCCTGTCCCTGTCCCCTGAGGTATGGGAAAATAAAAAATCAGAGAGCTCGTATGCATCGGCTCTCAACAACAACCGGGGGGGGGGAGGGGGCAAATCCGAGCGAGGGGTAAACGGGGGAGATGTTGAAATATAAAGGGCCTGGGTGGAGTTCAGTATTGGTGGGCCCGGTAATGGAAACTTAATGGAACTCGGGATGGCCTGTAATTCCGGTAATGCAGGAGTGGAGACAGAAAATGTGATCCGAGTTCAACTGCTATTTTAACGCGGGGGGGACGAACAATTATGGTTGGGGAGTACACTTTACAACCCTAAAGAAAAGCCACTCCCGGCAAAGCATTGAAAGTCGGAGGTGTAACTTGCCCAGGAAACGCCGAGCGAGGAGGCTGTTTAAAGGGTGAGAGGAACAAGGGATATCGACAGGTTTTCACTGGAGGGGGCGGAGACAGACCAAAAAAGTTCGCTGGGGCCGTGAAAGAGGACACTGAGGGGGGGGTGGACAAGAACTTTTTTCCCTGATCGGGGTGGGACACAGGAAAAAACGATTACTCGAAGGTAGTGGGGAAAACCCGCTGAATGGAACTCTGGGGATAAAGCCTTCTGGGGACGCGGGCTCAATGACACGTGTACCGACTACGGAAAAAAAGAAAAAGTGGGAAAAGAACGCATTTCACAGTGCTCGGAACGAAGACAGACTGATTCTAGGTCGCCTGAGTTTGCCCAGCAAATTCCGGAGAAGGGGGAATACGAAAAAAAGGGTATGACCGAATGAAATAACGAGTGACATTACTAGGAAAAAAAGGGGTATGGAAGGCGAAGTTGTGCCCACCTGGATAAAGGAGAGGGGGAGAAAAATAATGCTCCGCGACGCCCTAGTCGAAAAAAACTAACCTTAAAGCGGCTTCCTTGCCGGCGCCAGGCGCGTTTAAGCAGAAGGAGAGCCGCGTCAATGAGTGGAAAGAAGGGGGGGGGATCCAAAAGAGCCTGTGACTATTCAAAGGGCTGAAGGGAAAAAAAGGGGATATTGCGCAAGCTGGTGGGCCAAAGAGGAAAGGGAAGGAAAGAAAGGGGTAGTCTATGATGTTCAGGGAAAGAATTCTTGGTTTGTCCGAGGGGAGGCTGAGGGGGTGCTGGCGACTCTCAGCGCCGCAGACAGAAATTCTGTGGCAAGAGAAAACGGGATCGGCCAGAGGTAAGCAGTGCAGGATATTTGCAAAGAATGAGATGTCAGCTGCCGTCAAGGCTACGGGAGGGGGGAACCCAGACATAGAGAACCACCGTCGTTGACATTTGAACGCATTAAGACTAAAGTAATCCGGAAGGAAAAATACAACAGCAAGCAAAATGATGGGGGGACTGACTGCATGATTTCATTAAAGACTGAGGGGGTTGGGTCTATCAAGTAAGGTCGTCAGGCTACTATACCGGGTAGACAATGGTTTCCGTCCCAAAACGAGCACATGAAAAAAAAAGGTCCGCAAATCTTTACGAAGAGAAAAGAAAGGAAATATTACATGCCCGAAAGAAGTCAGAGGACGAAACGCCCGAACAGGAAAATCGAAATGAAGAAAAAGAATACATACTGCACGACATCCGGCGTCCGGAAGGGCAAGAACAAAGGGAGTGGCCACAACGAGCGCCTGCTCGAAAAAGTGGGGAGAGGGGGAGGGCTCCGTGTTGACATGACGCAAATTAACTCGTATTCCCACCGACTGATTGATTGGGGGGGGGGGGGGGGTGAAAGAATTAAATGAGGAAGAACCGTCTAGGGGGTAATCCATCCCTCAATTCCAAGCAGTTTCCATAACAACCAAGTGTGGCCTAGTGGAAAATGGGAACAAGAAGTCCCAGAAAAGAGGGATCGCGATTGGTCCGAGAAAATAAACACGCAAAGAAATGGGGATACAAAAACGACGCATTCTTACGCTAAGTTATGGAACATGCTCCTCAAGGAAATGGGGGGGGGGACACACATCCAGTTCTAACCATGAATAAAAGGGAAAAGAGGTCCTGGCCAAAAACACGGTTTAAGCCGAGCTATCCAGAAGAAGAAAAAAGTGCTGAGTATTTCGTCCTATTTTGAATAAAAAACGAGGGGAGTGGGTAAGAAAAGATCGGCGCTGTAAGCCGAAGAAAAACGCAGAAAACCTATCCGAGGCAACCGGGGGCAAAAAACGGGGGACCCAAAAGTTCTCTTTTCGTCTTATGCGACAAGGGTGGCCGAGGCAGGAATGGCAAGGAAGGGTCTGTCAGACTCAACGATCGGGACACAACGCAAAAGGGACAGAGATTCTTCAGGAGGGAGGGGGATGGAAACCCTAGGTGAATTTTAATCAAGAACTTTTGAAGAGAGGGGGGGGGAAAAAAAGGGCACGAAACCGATGCCAGCACACTCGAAGTCGGATTGGGAAAGAAAACAGAAGTAGTGAAGACCCGAAAGCTCGAGGCATGGGGGCGGAAAGAAAGGTCCTCCTTTGTCGGGTTGAGCGGGTGGCACGGAGGGGGGGGAGAAGGACTGACAACGAACAGGAGTATGATTGGAAACAGGAGAGGCAGACACGTGCGGGAGGAAAGACGGTTTAAAGGGAACACAAAACTTTGTAGGCTAACTAAAGCGGCAGGGAAAATTCCCCAAGAGCTTAACCGGAGTATACATCAAAAAAAAGACGAAAGGGGGGGGGGGTGGCAGATTCTGAAGCAGGGAGGGACTGTTCTTGAAGGCAGGGGGGTTAAAAGGAAAAGGGCCTCGGAAAGAGGTCACTCAGGGCAGTTTGATCGAGCAAAATCAATCTGGAACTGATCAAGGTTTCAGCAAAATGCTTCACGCACGACGGGGGGACATGAGGACATCACGTTTCTGAACGCGCAAATTTCTCCGGCCCATCTCCGTAATGTAAAACTCAGGAAGGACAAAAAGGAAAGTCAGGAAAGCTCAAAAAACAACGAGATGGGGGAAGAGAGAAGAGCAAACTACTTTTGGGGACGGGATGGGGGTTGATTCATTTAGGAATTCGCGGAGATGGGCAAGGGAGGGATGTCCGCACCGGAGGACATTCCGTTCAGTTCTTGCAAGAAAATGCACTGAAAAAAGGGGAGAGGGGAAGATGAAAATCGAGCACCAATGAAAGTGACGTCGATTTGCGGAATCAGGGAAAACAGCATAAAGAAAAGGAAAGACCCCGTGGGGAACAGAAGAGCTCGGGGCTTTTTTGTATTACGATGATCGGAGCAAGATTCACAGGTAAGCCCTTGGCGGAATTGCAGACGACAGGAAAAGGGGCAGGGACAAGGGACGGAAAAAAACGGGTGGTCAAGGAACCCCGAGGGCACACGGAGAAACGCTAATGGGATCCGGTGAGTCTAAAGCCCACTCCTGTCGTGTTCAGGGAGTTCTTTTGCAATTCAGTAAACGAGAACCACCCGCAGCAAAAGGGCGGACCAAAGGGAGGAAGGACTATTATTCCGTCTCCCCTTCATCTCTGAATTCTCAAGTCTGTCTTCAAAACGCAGGGAAGGGGGTTAAAAAGCAAGGGAGGGTGCTGGTCGGTTTTGAAGGGGGGGAATCAGCGTCTTCAACGGAGGGGAGTAAGGGGAGGAGGTACGGAGGGTGTGGGGGGGTGGTGGGGGGAGGATGGAATGGGGGGAAGGGGGGGGGGGGAAAAGGGGAAGAGGAGTGTGGAGGGAAGATTTCTTCCCTCTCGCCGCGTTAGTTTCTTGACCGAGGTCTCCCTCCTAGATAATAATCGATGAATGAGGGGAGGGGGGTTATAGGGATCATAAAGGATTCATGCCCTATCCACACGAAAAAAAAAAAAACGGAAAAAGAAAACTTCTGGTCAAACGAAACGGTGGTTACCAGTGGGGGGGGGGAGGGGGCCCTCCGGCCATTCGGTGACCGGGAGGAGTCAATGAGGGGGCATGGGAGGGCAGAACCGGCCCCCACACGCAGTTGAAAGTAAATAGGAACAAATACTCCAGAATTGGGCTGGTTAGTACGCGGGAACACAATCAGCGTCCATCTGGTGCGTGCATTCAAAGAGGAAAACTTTATTTCGGACATGATAGGACGCCACGGAGAGGAAATTGTCCATCACTTGAGCGTAAGCGTCTGGGGGGTGTGAAGCCCCGTCCTTTCGAGTCTAGGAAAAAGAGTGCTAGGATGTCATGGTCGGTTTTATCGGTGGAAATAGTAAATGCCATTTTGTGATCTTAAACTACCCTGCGGTCTGACCACGAGGGGGGGGGGGGGGACCATGCTGAACAAGGGAATTTAAAATCAAATTGAACAACACAAAAAACACTGGGGTGAACCTCGAGTGTGCACGACAGTGCAGAAACAGTCAAAATACTCATAAACTTTTGAAGAGAAGGAAGCATTGGGGTCAACGGTGTTTTCTTGGGCACTTGCGGCTGGAGAGAGGGGGTCTGTCATGAGAAAGTATATTGTCTCATTTCGGTTTGAAGGGGAGGAGGTTTCACCAGGCCGGGAAGGGGGGCTGTTTGAGGGGACTCGGGTATCGGGGCATGAGCATGCGATCGTGACAGAATCGCGTATTAGGTCCCTGATGGGATCGGGAGTTCTATCATTGGAAAGTGGGTAAATAAAGGGACATTCTTGAGCGCCAACACCTCCGGGAAAAGAAAGGAGGATAGGCGGCCTGCCCATCATAGTGGGTTGGGTCGGTGTCGCCAAAGATGAACTTTGACGTAGTGCCGGAAAATGCACCTTGCCCCGTTGGGGTGGGGGAAAGGCGAACAGCCGGGGGCCCCCCCCAACAGGGAAGGGAAGGGCCGTACGTTATCATCGAGTCAAAATCCATGAACTGCATTTAAACGACCGGCAGGCTCGGGGGGAGAGGGGGGATGGGAAGCCCGTCGAGCTAGTGTCGCACGGACTCCATGACACAGACGGGACCGCCATCACACTAAGGCGGAAAGAAAAGGAGAAATCCACCGTTCAAGGGTGGTGGGAAAAAAGTTTCCCAAAAGATTGCAAATCGATTTGAGACAGGCGGAAGGTTGTGCACAAGGGCGAGGGAGATGTTAACGGATAAAGTGAACTGCGGGGGAAGTATCCGCTGCCATCAGACAGAAAGCCGTGAATGTGGCAAGAAGCGAGAGCCGAAAGCAGGGTAGCCTCAGAAGGTGCTGAGCACTAGAAGGGGGTCTAAAAGGAATCCCTTCTCAAGGGGGCAACACTGGAAAAACGTCTCATAATGGTTCTTGAAGTCCAATACTTAATTGAACGCGTGCAGCGTAAGAACTCAGATTCCCGCAGTACGGGGGGGAGGGGAAATGAGAAGGACATTCCGTCTTTTAAAGTCAAATAAATGAACTGCTAAATCTGCCAAATAGCGGGTGCTCTGTCATTCTTTGTCCGGGGAGACGGAAAGAGGCTTAGACCGCTTTGGGCGTAAGAACCACAATTTCCCACCTGGAAAAAGAGAAATCGAAGGGCTGTTGAATTATCGATTGGTCAAAAAGTTATGTGGGAAAAAAAGGGGGGGGGGGGGAAACCTCCGTAACATCTGCCAAGCGGCCATGGCTTCAAAAGGAAACTTTTCGATCCGAACCTGACCAGGGGGGGGGACCTTAACGACTGCATCACCCTTGAACAAAAAAAAAGAAGAGAAAGGGCGTGGCATGTTCTTCAAAAAGGTCAGGAGGTGGTCCTACTTGCGGGGGGAGGATTTAAAACAGGGGGGTACGACAACCTCGGTTTCCTTCACAGAATAATGTCTAAAATGGACATTCGGATCAAAATGACGGGGGGAGGTCCTCCCATACCGAGGGGGAAGACATTGAAAAGGAAAAATGAAGGGAACAGGTCCCCGGTCAAACCAAATGGCCAGGAAGGCAAGCTCCATTAACGACCTCGATGGTGCATCTAATAGAAAAAAACGTATGAGAGATGCAATCAAGTCTCTGGTGAACTTTACTGAAACGCCAGGGCCAGGGGGGGCCCGTATGTCCGGAAAAAGCGAAAAAACCGTACTGGCAACCGGGATGGCACCAACGGGAAGGAAGGAAAAAGGACCGGAAATGGGAGGCTCCAGAAGAGGGAAGATTCCTTTCCTTGGAGCGTGAATCAGAAAACCCTGATTTGGAAAGTACACTTTCGAAAGACGACACGACAACGTCGTCAAAATAAGGGGAAAAGGAGAGGGATCCCCCATCACCTAAAAAGCATCTCGAGGATTGGGGGGGGATTGTCGCTCCTAGGCGATCTCATGGGTGAAAAATGAAGGGGTCTCAGCAGAAATTATCTGAGGCAGGGCTAGGCGATTTTCCGAGGGAAGAGAAATTGGGGGGAACAGAACTGTGGGGGGGGGGGCATCTCGGTTATAAACGCTGCAACAGAAAAGTAGGGACCGAAGGAGTGGGACCCAACGCATCTTCACAGACGAAAGGGGAGAACCTGTTGAGAGTTTCGAAAAGGACACTGGGTTCCTATTCCACGCTCCTTCCCAGAGGGGGAGAATAACTGGGAATGTTCCGGGTCCGTAGAAAGACGAGTCATTGACCCGCAGAAGGGGGAACAGCCTATCCGCATCTTGAATCGTGAGTAGGAAAGGGAAAAAGAAAGACCTTACGGAGTGACGTACAGGAATCTGGACGGAGGGGTCGCAACACCCCTTATGAAGGAGAAAAAAGGAAGAGGCAACGACAGAAAAAGAGTCGAAAAATCGCTAATCCTCTCGGTCGGGGGCGCTGTGGGGGGGGGGGGGGGGTCTTGGTGTGGGGGGGGGGGGGGCGGCGAGGGGGGGGGGGTGGGGGCGGAGGAAGTGGGGGGGGGGGTGTCTCTTTTGTGTGGTTGTGCGCTGTAGATGGCGGTGGGGGGGGTCGACGCGGCGGAGGTGGGGGTGGGGGGGGGAACGGTTGTGAGGTAAAGGAGTGGAAATGCGGTGGTGCGAAGAAAATTGCACTCACGCGCTTACAATCCGTATGCCAAGTGGTGGGAAGCGAACTAAGTGACAGGGTTAGGCTAGAAGTGGTCAACGGCTGGAAGGAGGGTGGGGGGCCGCACGGTCGTCTGATGGGGGGTACATGGCAACTCGCGAAGTGAAATGAGGCGACCTGGCCATGCTGAAAGGAGACTCAAAAGGGTCCCCAGAAATTGCAGGGAATGGAATATTTTAAGGTCGACAAAGCTCCCTTCAGGATAGAGGGGCAGGGGGAAGAAAAGCTTATTACGCACAACAAAGGGGTTCATGGGCCAGGGCTAATAAAGGCCCGACGTACAGAACTAACAACCAACAAATTATGGGGCAGGCAAACATCCTGAAAAGAGGAGAAGTCGAAGGTCCACAAGAAGGGGGAGGATAGGAGACTTCTACAAAAGTGGATTTGTCTAGACCTCTGAACAACAATAACGAGGTCCCTAAGGGCCTCAATCATGAAGGGAAGGACGAAGACATGACCTATATTTATGCATAAAAAAGAAACCGCCTTAAATTTGAAAAGCCAGGACCTTCCCAGAGGTGCCCTTAAAAGATTCATGAGCATGCACGAAAAAAGGAAGCAGAATTCGAAAAAAGCCCAAAATGCTCCTCGCTGCAAAAGAAACGAAAAATTTTAAGGGATATGGGGAAGGGGCTCGTCTACCAGAAGTGCAACTCGAGGGAAAGGAAGGGGGAGATGTGGCGGGGAGGAAGGGAAGAGGGAGTTGGGGTGGTGGGGGGGGGGGAATGGGGGGAAGGGCTGGGCAACAGGAGGTTTGGGGAGGCGAGGGAACTCCAGGGGCGGGAGGGGGATAATGAGGGAAGGAGGGGTGGGGGGGGGGGGGGGAAGGGGGGGGGGGGGTGGTTAGGTGGGGTGGGGTCGTGGGCGTTGGGGGGATGGGTCTGGGTGAAGAAGAGGGGCGGTGGAGGGTGGGGCAAGGGGGGGGGGAGAGGGTGAGGAAAGGGAAAAAGGGGTGGAGACAAGAGTAGGGGAGAGAGAAGGGGGTACGAAGTGGGGGGGGGGGCGGGAGGGGGGGGTGAGGGGTCAGGGGACGGAGGGAGGGGAGGCTATGAGGGATGGGGATGAGGAAGGGTAGGGGGGGGTGAATAATTAGGCGGTAGATGTGGGAAGGGTAGGAAGAGGGAGGGGGGGAGAGATGGGAGGGGGAGAGCGTGTGAGTGGGAGTGGAGGTCAGTGGGGGTGTAGGGAACGGGGATTGGGGGGAGAGGGGGGGGCGGGGAGAAGATAGGATCGGTTGATGGGGAGGGAGGGGAGGGCGTGGGGGGGGGTGGGGGGGTGGGGGAGGGGGGGAAGGGGGGTGAGGTGGGGGTGGATGGTATGGGGGGGGGGGGGGAGAATGAAAAGTGGGGAAGAGGGGGTGAGGGGTTCGGGGGCGGTGTGGTGAGGTGAGGGGGGTGGAGGGGGGGGGTTTGGTTGGAAGTGATAAGGATGGAGAGGGGGTAGATGGGGCGGTGGAGTGGGGGTTATGTCGGAGTGTGGGTGGATGGAAAGGCAGGGGGGTGGGGGTGGGGCATAGGTGGGGCGACCGAACGGAGGCAGGTTGTGTTGGCCCTCCTTCCCTCAGTCCCTTTTATTCCGCATCGCGAAAAAAATCCCGTAGGAGGAGAGCCCAACGGTTTACATTCAACGATACAAGGGACTAAACTTTTACACTGACTCCACAACAAAAGAAAAAAAAGCCAGTATCTCTAATTTGTACGCCGACGAGAAAAGGGACGAAAAGAAAGGGAAACCCGAAGACCTTAGAGACTCAAGGTTATTTACATGCCAGAAAGGGGAGACGAAAAGATCCTTCCTGAGGAAGGGCAGGTTTTCATAAACAGAAGGCCGCAAAAAGGGAGGGGGAAACGAGGCTCATAAGAGACACACGGGTTGCATGGGAGGTCTTGGGGTCCGGTTTTGGAACAGAGGGGGCGTTGGCCGTTAAGGCTCTGTAAGCCCTCATACTCATAACCCTCGAGCGAACTGGGGTGCAGGGGGACCAAACTGGGACAAGATTTCGTCGACTGAACATTTCCGGGGCAAAGTTACAAAGTTTGGCTGGGACATGACGCAATTGGGTCAGAAACCACCTCAGAATCAGATGATTAAGATCGAATGCTGGGGGGGAGGGGAAAGAAAGGGTGGATTTAATCCGAGGGGGCATAGAGACCCCCGCGTCAAAACCGGCAGAACTAGACGGCGAATGGAAAGAGGTACGGAGTTGGGGGCGTTTAAGACAAGAACTTTTCGAAGAATTGGACAGTCTTAGCGGGAAAGAGCAGGCACGAGAGGGCAGCCGGTGCGCGGGTGGGGCCTGGAGGAAAAACTTCAAACTCTAAAGGTCCGAACGACAGGCAGGGATTTTGAGGGATGCACCGGAGGCGCCATGGAAGGGGCTCTTTTTGCCCTCGTGGGGGGGGGGGAAAGTGCCAACCGTTTTACCCGGACTATTACCATCGAAGTCTACCTTCCTGCCACAGGAAAGGAAGGGGAACAGAGGAGGTATCAACTGGGAGCTAGAGCTCTTTCCACCCCCGTCTGACTGGGGGGTTGATGGGTTGAACTTGACTTGGCTCCAAATCCGGGGACAACTCATAGGGCTACTACAGATAGTAGGGGGGAACAAGTGCTCGCGAAAAGGGGGGGACTTCATTCCTAACGGGTTTGCCAAGGAGCAGCAAACGTGCGAAGAGGCACAATCAGAAACATCTTCCCGCAGGAATACTTCAGACAATTAAGGCAAACTCCGCTCGCGTG
>Ga0179591_1339950_pt1 | contig 15618 bp, 16 predicted proteins | sample CZOMad2_1_08_16f_FD_182891 | JGI IMG/M metagenome (GOLD analysis project Ga0179591, IMG submission 182891) | Vadose zone soil fungal communities from Angelo Coast Range Reserve, California, USA - CZOMad2_1_08_16fungal (PacBio error correction) | ecosystem: Environmental > Terrestrial > Soil >...
ATGTGTTACGAAGGTGGCCAAAGAAGCCGGGCTAGAAGACTTAGGGTAAGCGGCTTCAAACTGGGAGAAAGAGTTCCCCTAGGCCGGCTATACCGGTAAAACACTGGGGAACTCATTGGGGTTTGGCAGGGGGAATACGGAAATATGGGGAGTGCAGGGGCGAAACGCTGCCGTAGGTAGGATAGAATATCCTGATAATATAAAGATAAAGGAATTGACTAGTCAAAAAAATCGTAAAAAGAAAGGAGAAAAGGGTCGAAGGGCAGGGAAACCCAAGAGGGGGTGTAGCCATGTAATCTCGGTGAGCTACAAAAGACGTAGGCCATTGTCTGTACACTTGGGAGGGAGGTTGTGTGAAAGGAGAAAGGGAATTTTCTGGACACGGGGACTAAAGGGACAAGGAGGGGGTAAGAGAACTCGTCGGGTTGATATTAAGACGTTCCTTAGGGCCAATGACTTGGATTCCAATGGAAAAGTCAGGTGGGAAGCATCAAATCCGAACCGGCGGGGAGAGGGACCTTTCCCGTCTTCTAGGGTTACACCAAGAAAATCTCCTTCCACTCCGTGACTATTGCCGCAAGGGAGTCAGAAAGGGGGCCATGAGAAGAGGACCTTGTAACCGACTCGTATTCCCCTTCGGAGAGAAAAAACTTATCTCCCTCCTTTTTTGGGCGTTTGAGGAAAAGACGATCCTCCAGACGCCCCGGGGCGGGAGGGAAGGAAGTGAGGAGCACCCAATGTGTGTCGGGTGAGGAAAGAAAACAAAAAAACGGTCAACGCTATTGAACGCAGGACTAAGACTCTGCGAATCCAAAGGGGAAAGGGACTACAGAAAAAGGGAATCTAGTGGCGCGGATGACCCCGAAATGGTAAAGGGCAAACTCGTCTTCCAAGGCTCTCGAGAGGGGATCCGTGTTGCAGTCAAACGCTTTGGGAAAGCCGAGAAAAAACCCAGCGGTAGGGGGAAACAGCTTGGGCGGGCCAGCGCTACTCGCAACCGCCAAGTAAAATCGGCCCCAACGTAGACTGCGAAATGTCCGGATGGAAAAAAAGTGCGCAGACTACATAGGAAAACCTTAGGCCGTGCAAAGTGACAAAATTGGCCTGGGGGGATCCTCTACTGAAGGACAACCGGGGGGGTATGCATTCATAAAGGGACACTGATATCGGCATGAAAGTCGGGAAAGGGGCGAAAAGTAAGGTCCGGTGGAAAGAAATAAGTATAAACACGGCAAAAGGGGAGTGTAGGCCAAAGGTCCATCTCGGTACAAGGGTCTCCCCGCACCCTTGAAGGCTAGCGATTAAAGAGGGAGGAGAGGAAAACTCTCAAAAAAAGGGGGTGCGGGGAGAACCCACCTGTCAGGTTGAACTCGTCCTTCCTAACACTCATGGCTTATACTTGGGGGCGTCAATGCTAATCGCCCGGAGGGTGATGAACCGGGGTGCCGAAAAATGGGGGAAAAGAAGCAACGTGTAATCGTAGCATAAACCCTACCCCAACGTGTCGCGGAAGAACGAACGGGGAACGGTGGAAACGCGACCGACGGAGGGAGCAAAATCTTTGAATCGGTCCAGCGACGAAAGCTACTTTGGTTACCGAGAATCTCACCTAATAAAGTGCGCGGGAGGCACTTGGCAGGGGTCCGGGACTTAGGGACGACCTTGGAGTGCCCCACACTCAGGCAATTTCAAAAACGAGACAGGCTCGATATCAAGACTTACTCGATTTCTATGGAGAATCTTGGGGGTGCGGAGGACCCATGGAGAACACTCGAGTGAAAGGGTAGTCCGAAACGGTAACCCTGAGGGGGGTAGACAGAAGGACGTCCCTTGGATCTGGGATTAAAAAGCGGACGAAAAAAGAGTTTACCGAAACGAAACCAAAAATATCTGGGGTCTTACGCATTCGACCTTAAGAACCATACTATGGAAAAAAGCAACTGGACCCGGGAGAAGAGTCTGAAAACCCCAATCGGGCGAGAAGGGGGCGAGAAGATCATATGAAATACGAGTGGCCTCCGACCAATGTAAGGATGACTGCATTTGGGTTCGGACATGAAGGGGGGAAAGTTAATCGTGTCAAATAAGCCTAAGGTAATTATTGTTCTCCAGTCCTCGTTTCGCGGAAGAAGTGAGTCAAACGGAATTGGACCAGAAGATGAGGGACCAAAAGGAAAGGGGGCGTAGATAGGAACTATTTTAGAACGACCACATAACATGAGAAAATGGGGGGAGGGGTGACCGTGTGTAAGCTGGCTAAAAAAGAAAAAACCAGAAGGAAGAGAAAGGGAGACGTTCTCGTGAGGGAATCGAACCCGAAGGGAAATACTATCTCTTCAGAAGGTGCGTGGGGTGAGTGCAGAAAATAAAAGAAAGAATACCGTTCTAGGGGATTTAGATATTTCAAGTCTCGGTCTCACCAAAGAAAGGAGAGGGACTCTTGGAACATGGAGGGAGGACTATTGAAGACAGTCTTCCCTGGGGGGTTATATATTTAAACTGAGTGTCCCTCGCTCTTTGTGAAGGAAGGCGAAAGGGGGGGGGCAGACGTTGGGTTCGGGGGGTAACAAAAACTTTGAATAGGATGTTTGAGATGTGAGGTAATGTGGTAAATAGCCAAGATACTGTAGACACGATTTTATAAACGGAGATAATCATCCGAGAAGGGTCATACTTAAAAACCAATTCTAGAATAAATAAAAGAAAAGGTTTACAAGAAAAAAAAAAAAAGGAATAGGGCCTGGGGAAGGGAAAATCCATGAATGGGGGGTGATGACTGTTCGATAGTGGGAGATGTCCAAAAGACGTTGAAGAAACCTAGAAAAAAAGAACGGGTCGACACAAAGGAGGAAAAACCTGGTCGGGCATTAGGGGACTATAACTTATAGTATCCCTGCACAGGGTCATGCCTGTAGGTGGGCTAGAAACGCGTAACAAGGAGGGTTTCCGGGAGAAAGGAATTGCAAAACTCGGGTTGGGGGGGGGGGGTTCTCTAGAAGGAATTAAACTTAGGTATGCTTAGACGGTGCAATATTCAAGGGGGGAGTGTACTATCAGGGGGATAGGAGAAAGAGGTATATCCTGTAACAGATTTTTTCCTAGAAAGGAATGCTAAACAATATCTACTTAAAGATAATAACTGAGAAGGTATATGATGTTAAATGCACAGAGAAACTTCCAGACCGGTGGAATAGGTAGGGAAATAGGAAAACTCATGGGCTGACATTTATTTCAGTGGCTAAAAGAAGGAGAAAGAAGGATTTCTAGCTCTGAGATAGAACCAAATGAGGCGGAAAAGAGAAGGTAAAAGAAAACGTTAGAATCACGTAATACAACAGTGGAAACCCAAGAGTGTCGCCCTGTCACTCGGTGCGAACTACACACCGGCGGAAAAAGAAATTGTCTTGATTAGTTGAAGAGTGTCGGGGGGGGGAACAACAAAATACAGTAGGGGGTAGTTAGGCATCTTGCGTTCTGAGATAAACCCATTTGCCGGATGGTCGCACGGACGGGAGAGAAAAATAGGACTGTCAAATTGGAGAAATTGAGAAAAGGGCGGATGGGGTTGGAAAACGCATACCTTCTCCGTGACCGTTGCCCCCAATGGAGGGAAAGAACAGCCGAGAATTTAATTAGGAGGAGGTTTGGCCGTGAAGATGATAGTACGCACCCTTGTCACTAAGTGGTTGTAGTTAGATCAGCAAACCGGAAGATTGCGGGAACTAGTTGTTAGATTACGTTCGGGACGTAAGCACCCCATAGATGTTGGGGGGGCGGACGGATAGGAGGTAAAGGTAGGGAACGACAGTCGAGTCCTCAGGGGTACCTCATCCCTGTCATTTTTAAACTAACAAAACCCGGGGGGAAATCCAAGAAAAAAGTCGACCGGCACCTCGCGTACTCTGCAAACAAACTCGATCTTTCTCCGTGGGTCACTTCCTTATAAAAGGGTGACTGGACAGAAAGGCGAGAAAAAAAGGGAAATAGGGAACGTAGCATCTGTACCGATGGGCCAGCGCTAAGCGCCTGCCATTAAAGCTCTCGACTCGGCCCCAAGCTTCGCGGCAGATTCAAAAGTGGAACATCGCGGGGGGACTGAGGAGAAACCAGGGGCTCGGGGGGGGTGGTGCCTCCAGGGGGAAAAAGTGTAGGTGACTTCAAGCTAGAGGGAACCGCTGGTCCGAGATCGGCCTTATCAACAAAGGGAAAAAAGGGGAAAAAGGTCTCAAGAAAGGGGTACTAAAAAAAGAAGTAGTGTAGGAACATCGCTGTTACCGGGGTGAGCTCCCCAAAGCCTTGATGTGGGGGTAAAAAGAGGTATCCTCTCTACAAGGGAGGGAAACTCGAAAAAATCGGAGGGATCAAAAGACCAAAAAATACGGAAGGAAGACACGCCCGTTGAAAGTATACTTATTTATCGACATGCAAAGAAGGGGAGGAAGCGTGGGAGAACGCAAGGCTCACAGGGGGCAGAATAACGGAAAACAGAGGGAAAAGAAAATGAATCAACCGACCAAACTTTTCTAAAGTCGAGGAGCAACCCTGTAAAGGTCCGAAATGATTTAGCTCAAGGGGATACTGACAATCTACGGTTTTTTGACCGGTCGAGAGCGCAAGCTACTGGAAGGAGAAGGCGATTGCCATACAGGAAAAAGGAGCTCGGAGAAGAACTGGCCCAAAAAGGTTGTTACCACGGTAGAGAGGAGTCGCCCACGGATAGCCTCTATAGGCCTAGAAGAGGGCGAAATGGTTGGGGGGAGGTATCGAAAAATGAAAGTAGCCCTAAATTCTTTATCGAAACTGCAAGGGGTCGCTTAGACTGCTCGGAACGGCGGTATGCAAATAGCTTTACGCTCCTGTTCTTAAGAGGATTTAAAGGAAACGGCCAAAAGAGGAAAGGGCACGGAGAAGGAGAGAGGGCGTACGCTCAATGTCGAGTAACTCGTCCAGAGGGAGGAAAAGGAGGTGCTAACCAGGGTCGAGGGAGAAAGAAAAAAGAGGAAAGACGATTCGGCCCACGAACTAATTTCCCCTTACTGGGCTGAAAGGGAAGGAAACCCTTGGTAACTGTGAAACTGAAAAAGAATGATGGGCACTAAGCATACTACTTTAGGGGTCTCACAGCTCGGGTAAGCTACTCTTTGAGAAACTTCGAAGGGGGAAAGGCTGATACTGGTAAAAGAAAAGGACCACCGGAAATATCAAAGAAAAGTGAGGAAAATGCTAGGGAGTGCCAGGTTTTTGCGATCTCCTGACACTTATTTAAGGACGACACGGGTCAAAACAAAAATGTTCAAAAACCTGCAGATAATGGAGGGAACCAAAGGCGAGATACTCGGGTCTCACGCAATATAGCTTATAATTTTTGGTAAGGGTAAATATAGAGTTAGAAAAGGTACACTAGTTTGGTCAAGGGTCACATAAATCGTCTTGAGTGGAGAAAAAAATACAGATGCAATGTAGTACAAACTTTCGTTAAATAAAGGGTCCAATGGAAAAAGGGTGTTTATATGGGAAGTGGGGTAACTATATGTAGGATGCAATTACTTCTACTCCGAGAGGGTAGATTGGGTTAAATGTTAGGAAGAAAAGTCATGGGGGGAATGAGGGGGAAGGAGACGTGGAAGAATTCCAGCTATAATCCTATGAAAAAGGTCCTTGACTACTGGGAAACGTGGGGAAACGGCTAAGAGATTTATGCATTCTAAAAAACATCAAAGTACAGTGAGAATTCTTGACAATTAGACTGCAAAAAATACAAAAGAAGGGGGGGTCCAAATCGTGTATAGCTGGGGGGGGTAAAGAGGACTTTAGAGGGCTATGTGGAAAGCTACGTTTGAAGGACCTAGACACGGGCCTCTAAGAAAAAACGGAGGATACAGGAGTGGCTGGGGGACCGAGAAATTGAAGGAACCACTTCACCCTGGGGCTGCTGATATACACGAAACAGGAATCAGTGCCAAAATGGGCAAATAAGGGGGGGGAAATTTGGTGTGGTAGTAAAAAAAAAAAAAAAAAAAAAAAAGCAAAAAAAAAAAAAGGGAAAAAAAAAAAAAAAAAAAAAAAAAAAAAACAACACAACACAAAAAACAAAAACAGAGGACAAAAAGCCAGAAAAAAAGGAAGAAACAAAACTACGGTAACTTATCACTCTACGGGGAAGGAAAAAACCGGGACCTAGCGAGTGCCCTGCTTCGCGACAGGAGGACACAATGAATTCCCTCTCAAATTCCCAAGACATTTAAGCAGCGAACAAGGCCTGAAAAAACTACTTCAAAGGCCCCAGTACATACACTAAGGGAATAAAGGAGAGTACTTTCCCCTTACGAAATTTGAAAATCATGGGGGGAGGGGGGATCATATTGAATCAGAAAAGCAGGAAAAAAGATCAGGGGTAGGGAAAAATATCCGGGGAAAGCTAAAAAAGATCCACCTTCTAACGGGCTCCGTTTCCGAGAGGCTCTAGAAAAGGAAAACTGAAAAGTTGAAGTGGAACGAAATTAGAGGATTTAAAGAGGTTCGGGAAGGACGGGGCGCCCGTAGTGGTCTGACACTTTCTGGGGGTTTGGTGTGACGGAAAGGAACTAAAGGTGGCGTCAAAAACGGGACAGTAGCGTTCGAAATCGCGGAGAGGGACGCCCGGGGGCCGGCCCTGGAGGGGGGACGTTTACTACCAGAATGATAGACCAGGCTTAAGTTTGACTCACATAGTAGGAACCAATGAGAAAAGAATACCGAGGGACGAGACACATAATGAAAGCAGACATTTATGGCTCACAGACGCCGTGTACCATACTGCAGGGATAAGGAAAGTTTTCAGGAATAGAGGGGCATAGATACGCCACAGGAATTGAGAAAGGACTCCGAGATCAAGCGGAATCTACCAGTTGGGGACTCCCTAGTATGTTCGGGAAGTAAGAAGAAGCAAGGCGTTTACGAAACATATAGAACCAGAGGGGGAAATCTATTTAGGCAATGGAAACAGTCGTCTAAGCTCAGGTGACCAAGGGAACCGGAGGACCTGCCCGCAACTGAAAGAAACGCTAAAAAAGGAAGACTCTACCGTCTCCTCTCGTACGGCTCTAGAGCTGTCTCCAGGCAATGGTAAGGAAAACGCTTTGGGGGAAAAAAGTAGAAGGCACTCACAGGCCTTAGTAGGGAGGCTATGAAGGTATTGCCAGCGCTTCGCCGGCAAAAGTTTATCGGTGCGCTCGACATCTAACAAGGATCTTCGAAGAGGGAAAGAGACGGGGAGGCCAGCACTAAAACAACGGTCTGTTCTGTGCCTCCTGCGACGGGAAAACTTTGGGGTTTAGGGGGAAGTCGGTTCGGGAGATTGCGTTTCCATGGGGTGGGGACCCACGCAGGAGGAGGTTATCATGTGAAAAGGATTATAATCCTGCAAAGGAAGTGTGACAAGGAAACTGGTTAGAGAGGGAACTGTTTTGAAAAAAAGGGGATGTGGGGGAGAAACACAACGGAGAAAATGAGAGAGGAGATAGAAAAACAGCAATGAGAGGGGAGCTCCCCCACCCGCCGCGTATTGCCCTCTGCCTTCCGGGAACTCACTTTTCCGGCGTATCGGTATTTGAGCGCAGAAACCCGGGAAGGGGAGAACCGGAAGGGCACTGGTGAGCACATGAGCAAACGGAAAAAAGGTCCCTCGTCCCGAACGACCCCCAACTTTGTGATCGAGGAGGCAACCCCCGCCAAAAAAGGGGGGAAGGTCTGAAAGGCTCTCAGGCGAAGAAGGGGACACCTAAGAAAAGGAAGACGACTAAGGTTGTGGTCAGAGATCTCACGAAAAATTTCCGGCGCAGGAGGGGGGTCCATAACAGTAAAGAAGAGAGTCGCAGATTTGGCTCTACCGCGGAAGTGAAAGAAAAAAAATCCGGGGCCCACGTAGACATCTAAAAATGTACCTATTCGCATCAGTCATCCGTTTTGAAGGGGGGGAAAATTTCAGACTGGAATCATAGAGTAAAAGAGGAAGGAGGAAAGCTGGGCGGGAACCGGAGTGGGAATGTCTTTTACCGCTACTTTTCTACTATGAAGGGACAAGAAAGAGCACAAAAGAAGGCTGAGAGAAAGGAAGACAGGAAAAAGAATAAGACCTCAACTTTCCGAATGCTTCCCTATTGGAAGTGAGTCTAAAGACACACGAACCTGCGTGTTCGGGAGAAGAGCAAAAAAGGGTCGGCAGGGGGAAAAGGTCCTTCCTTGGGGGTTGATTTGTACACCGGGCTAACTCATGGCGGAACTGAAATTCACGGGAGCATTAGGGGCGTATAGACCCGGTGTAGAGGACCTGGCAAACTTACGAAGGCGTCGATTGTTATATACAGTACCAATCCGAAAGGGGCGTACATCGCGACCGGGGGAACTGAGGTTGGAAAGGGAAAAAAAACCATCAGGAATCATGGGGCGCATGGGATCCACTTAGTAGCAAGAAGAACAACAGACCAGACAAGTTCAGAACCATCTGCTAAAGGGACGAGGGTGTAGGGAGAAAGATGACAAGCGAGGAAGGGGAGATAACTTTGCGAATGGTTTAATCCGAGTTACAAGCAAAATGTGAAATTGTTCTCTTGGAAAAGGGAGGAGGCTATGAGAGAAAACTCTTGGACGGGGCCTGCTAACAGTAGAAGTTATGGGGAGGAAAAGACAAAGGGTCCAACTTTAGTGGGAAATGTGGTTTTCATTTCTGTTTCGGACTTCGTGGGTCCTATAAGGAAAGAGGGATCAAGAAAGTCTTGGTGAGGGAGGTTGTGATTCCTTTTGGTCTGAGGAAAAGGTCGGAATACGTGGTGTCGATTTAATTAGTAATTTGGGGAGAAGGTCCGCATCTAAAAAGAAATAATTATACATCGGGAGAAGACAAACTAAGCATCCTCTAAGTTTACAGTTCCAATTACTATATAACACAAACACACCTTCAAAGAAGGGGGGGAAATATTGAACAGGGGGGCAAAAAGAGTGAAACGCGGGTCGAAAACATATGACCGGTGTAGATATCCGTTAATAAGAATATGTAAAAAGAGCGTTGAAACACGGTGAGAGGTAAGAGGAGGGGGGACAAGGGGGAATAGAGGTGGACATCACTTCTCTAAAGGGATCCGCAAACTTGGGGAAGGACTAGGGGGGGGGAAAAACAGGCATTGTTATTTTTTGCAAGCATTAATTGTTTCATAGGTTACTCAAGTTATAGGGGGATGTTTGGAGAATGGAAGTAAACTTCAGAGGGGGTAGCGGTGAATGATACCAAGTTTATGGTAATATTTCATCCGGGGGGCATCTGATTAGAGCTAAAGTTATTAAAAAAAAGAAAAGGGTTAACGAAAGAATTCAAGACGGAATAAATGAAACAAGAAAAAAGGAGATTAACGCAGAAAGTACTTGAAGGGCTGTAAGATCGTACACTAAGTTCCGAAGGAGACTCCCTTTACCAAAGGGGGAACTCCATTTGGGGGGTTAAGGCCCGATGAGGCAATGGAAGAGAGCCTCCGCTTTTTGGTGATAGCACCTTATCAAGGGAAATATCTACAGATAAAATGAGAAAAATGTAGAGGGGAGAGAAGCTATAAGGAATAAGAAAGTGGGGTAAAACCATATAGTAGGCCTCGTCGGGGGGGAGAACCGGCGAAAAAGGTAGTCATATTGGGGGGGAACTTTTCTTGGGCTGGGTTGGAACAGGGGGAGTTATACTGGAAGAAAGGAACCATGAAAAACGGGCGCGAAGGTTTTATGGCGAACGAAGGGAGGTTGCGGGATATTTAAGCCACATGGGGGACCAAGGCGTTAGAAAGATGTCGGAAAATGCAAAAAGGGGGTTGGGAAGGGGACGAACGCAGGGGGACTGAACAATAATGGAAGGAAATTGGGAACATAACTCACTATAAAGCCGTGACTCCAGGGGGAAACTCCATGGAGTTCTCACGACCTGTTGGGGGAAAGGCAGGGGCATTGTGGGACTAAATTTATTTGAGAGGAGAGGCAACCTTATACGAATTGGGGATTTTAGCCGAAATGCAAAACAGAGCCGGGAGAAAAGTTGTCGGGGGGGGAGTAGGCTTTGCGGAAAGAGATTTGTGGCGGACGTTTAGGAATCCAGTCGAAAGGAGCGGTAAAGCTGGGGATCCACGAGGGACAAGAAACAGGTAAAAAGGGGGTTTCAAAGGAACTCAAGGCTGGGGCTGCGAAAACCGCGAAAAAAGGATGACGCCGTGCGCGAGGGGCTTCGCTTTCTCTAGCGCGTCCGTGGGCGTCCGGAAAGGGAAGGGGAAAAAAAAGGCCCGGGCAAACCTCCACCTTTTCGCGAGAGGGAAAAGGGTAGGGACCCAACTTCGCCGAAAGTATGCGTGCGCTAGAGAAAGGCCACGGGAAAAAAAGGCCTGAAAATCACTACTCGAAAGGACGACCCTCGGAGGAAGGAAACCGGAAATTACACCCAAGGGAGGTGCTTGGGTTGCCTCCGCGACTGTAGGAAAAAAGGTGGGAGAGCGAAAGGACAGCCGAAAAGGAAGGGCTAAGGGGGGGAAGGGGGAAAAGGGAGACGGTTTCTCCAAAAGACGCCCGTGCGTTGCATGGAAAAATAAGTATACGACAAGGGGGAGGGAGGGAGGAAACCGGAACTGGGTGGGGGAAACCCAGCCGTGATGTAGGGCTCTCTATCTCACACACTGAAGGGAAGAAGGGAAGCGATCAAAAGAAAAACATCAGGGCTGAGGGGAAAGAAACAAAAGAACCGCGAAAAAGGGGCCGGCCCTAAGGTCCGGCGTATACTGAGGGAGTCCTTCTAACTGCAGAGACTCGTGGGAGACCGGAAAAAAGGCAACAAAAGAAAAATTTGGGGCACAGACTTGAACCACTGATCGCGCCCAAAAAAAACCCACCCCACCCCCAACTTGGGGCGTACCCGTCTCGTAGGAAACCCCCAAAAGAAAAGGGGCCCTTCGGTAATCAAGCAAAGAAAGACTGGGTAGAGCTCACAGTCTGGAAAAGAACCAGCACGAAAAGAGAAAGTTGGGGACGAGTCCTAGAAGGGGCACCGCTAATGGCGAGGATTGCGGAGGGGAAGCAAAAGGTAGACGAGGGGGGCCAAGAAAAAAGCGGGGGGGAATTCGGAAAAGGGGACAACATGGCCTTCCAATGTCACAAGGGTAAAAAGAGGAAGAATATAAAAAAATTCAGGGCAACGTTGTTGGGGGGGATTGAAGAGGGCTGCGGGGGGAGGAAAAAGGATGTAGTAGCGAACTTTACCTAAGGGCTTAGACAGGCCGAATATTATCTACCGCTACGAACGAAGGGAGGGTACGAACGAACAAAAAATCTCCTGGGGGATTACGCAATCGAACGGGAGACATAAGAGGGCGGCCCGCAACTGGGACGATTAAGACAAGAGGTCCGAAAGCCCAAAGGGAATTGTCGACTATATCATAGGGGACCACGAAAAAGGGGGGCCGGCTTACTCCTCTAATTATGGTCCCAGGTTATACATTGGGGGAGGAAAAACTGGAGGGGGGGGAATAGTGGCTTGAAAACCGACGTTGGTGAAATCCAGTCCTTTTTAACTATTTTGATGAAAATTACGATTGGGGGTGCCGGGTAATTATAACGGGGCCATCCGTCAAGTGGCTTAAAATAAAGGGGGAACGCTAAGACTAACGGGGAAAAAGAAAACTACTGCCCAGGGGGAGGATTGAGGAAAGACAAAGGAGAACATCCGTCCGAAAAAGACCCCATACAGGGAAAATATTACTACGTGCGGGGAGGTTAGTTTTCGACACTAGAGTCAGGGGAGAAGGCTCTTGGGGGGAGTACTTTTGGACTTAATGGGAAGAAGATAGATGAGAGGGAAAAAGGAAAAAGTTTCTAAAATATCTTTTAGATGTCAAGGAATTAGGAAATAGAAAGAGGAGATTTTCAAAAAAAAAGAACCGTAAATAGTTAAGAAACTTATTGGGAACGTAGTTGTTTTGAAAGAGCAATGGAAGAACGGGTACTATATTTAAAGGTTTATCATATTAAGGCGGGCTTGGGAAAAGTTTGAAAGGAATGGGAAAGGGAGTTGGGTGATCTTAGTCAAAGGGAAAAAAAAATAAGGGGGGATATTAATTAAAGAGTTTTATAATGTCCAAAAAGCTATAATCATATGCCGGAGGAAACTTAGTAGAAGGGGTAATGAAAGCCAGTAATAAGGGAAAGGAGAGTAAACACCAAGAAAATGACCGTGAGTTTATTTAACATGAATGGACATGGAAAAAATAAAGTGGAAGAGGGGAAGGGGAAGGGAGACAAGAAAAGGTGTAAAGGGTAGATTGAGGGCAAAGGGTTGAGGGACCGATACCCTTTTAAGGATCGAAACAAACAAACGTCTTAGGAGGGAAAAAAGAAAATAGAATCATCAGAAAAAGAGGGGATATATTATAGGCAAGGGAAAACCTAATTATGATTAGACCCGCTGACACATAATATCATTTTTTTGGGGGCAATTTGAAATGAAGGGGGGGGGGATAATTGTTATTGAAAGGGTGTTATAAGAGGAAGATAAGGATTTCAGGAGAAAAAGGGGGACTACGTATGGAAAATTGGCAAGAGAATGAAAGGAAGGGTAACCAATTAGGGGGGGTCTCACAACAAGGGGCCATACCTTTAAGAAAGGGGGGAAGAAAAAAAACTAATACTTAAGGAAACTTCGAAGTATTATCCAATAGTTAGATATTACAAGAAGGAAGAAGTAATATCACGCAACATTGACTTTGGCTGGAATTGAAGGGACCCGGGGGTTTCTGGCGTGGCGAACATCGCGACTCCGCTTTCTAGTGAAAACTCTGAAGTAAGAAGAAAACGATCACAATGGAAAAGGCTTACACGAGAAAGATGACAATAGGGAGGGAAAAAAAAGAGGTAGGGCAGGTCCTCTCGGGAAACGACACGCCGCGCACGGAAATGGTTCTGACATTGTCTGGACTGGGGGGGGGGGGACGGATCTTGCACTAAGGGCATCCTGCTCAAAAAAAAGGACAACCAAATGTGATGTGTCAGGGAGAACTCGTGCGTTAAATTTACGAAAAGCGACAAAAAAACGTGAGAAAAACTAGTAGAAGGGTCACCTAGTATCGAGGATTAGAACACTATACCGGATGATTAGTGGGGACCATACGCCTATAGGCTCCGGTAATCAAAGGGGGAAAAAAGGCTCACAGAAAGAAATGCGGGCGCCTACTCGGAAGGGAAGAGGAGGAAAAAAGAAAGGAATCGCAGAAGGGTTTTTTCGGTAGCGCTAAACACAAAAAAAAAAGAAGCAGGGAGTGAAAAAAAGTGGGAAAGAAGTTTCGGGGAGAGGGCACTTGTGCTGAGGGACGGGGAATTATAACCTGAGTAACAGCTATGGATGCACGCAGGGGAAACCCTCAGGAGAGGGATCCAAAAGAGTCGCCAAAAGCGGCCGCAAAGGGAATCCAGCCACAGAACAAAAAGGATACTCGCCGTGGCGCCTCGCGTACTCAACTCGAGCTGTCTCCGGGGGGGCAATGCAGGAAAAAGGGAACCCTAAGGGACTTGGACTGCGGTAATCGAAGGAAAGTGCTGTCCAGCGCGAGCCGGGTCCATTATCGGGGGGAGCAGTCAGATGAATCGTCCCCAAGGAAAGGCTTCGCTTTTGGCCGGATTCAGATAGAAACTAAACAAGGGGCGGAAAAGGCACTACAGAAAAGGAACGAAAATGACAAAAAAGAGGGGTGTGAAGCGAAGTCGCCAACGGGGGGGGTCTGTGCTTCATAAAACGGGGACCCTGGTTGCGCGAGTGCTTCCTGGGAGAGAGGAACCATTGGGCAGAGAGGGTTAAGAAAGTGTGTGCATGACTAATAAGTGAAGGGGGTAGGGGGAACAGAAAGTGAAATAGATGTTACCGGTGTGGGGAGCTCCCAAGCAACATCTTGAGTTGTCGAGAGAGGATCCTAGGAAAGAGAGGAAGGAAAGGAAAAAACGAGCTTCTCAAAAGAACCCGAGGCGAAAGAAGGGGACCTATACTGTATTTAGCTTCCATAGAACTCCTGCGCTAACGCGGGGGTGATAAACAGGGGAGAAAAAGGAAAGGACCTGAAAGGGGGGGGAGAGACGTCCAGCTAATAGAGAAGAGGTGGAAAAAAAAAAAGGTGGAAAGGCCACTCTTAGTTACCCCGACAACTGGGAAGTCTGAAGTAATCGAAAAGTGGGCGAAAAGTACTGGAGGGATATCGTCAGCTACCGAGTCCCTACGTTTTTTGACCGAGTCGAGAGCGCACAGGGGGGCCGGGAAAAGTAAAGGGGGACGCACATAAAAGAGACGAGGAAGTCACGGCGTCTGGAAAGTCGTAGTTGAAAACACATCGGAGCCGTCATTTACTTATACATCTCTAGATCAGGACGCGAGGCGAGAGGGGGCCGGAGAAGGGTTGGGAAAAGTAAGAAGTGCGTACTCCGGGCAGCTGTAGTCAGGCTAACTTTACCTGAGGATGTAGACTACTGGCTGAACTGAAGGGGGGGAGTCTAGAGGGAGGGAGAAGGGTCTAAAGGAGAATCAAAAAATAGTGTGTTACCATCGGAGAATACGACGAACTAGGGCGTCCCGCAACGGGGCCGGTAAGAATCCCAGCGGAATTAAGAAAAAAATAAAACAGGACGGGAAAAAGTTGGCGAGACTATCATATGAAATACAGTCTAGCGGGAAAGAACAAATTTCCTTACTTAAGTTATGGGGGGGGGGAACAGAGAAAAAGGGCGGCGGTACAGGTATAGTGTCGAGGGGGTCAACTAATGACAGAATGGAAATTAGTTTTCTCAAGAGAAAGACGACTATGAAACTTACGAGGAAAATTCATTGGTAGATAGGCTGGGGGGGGCACAGCCCGAATGTGTGAAAGCTCGAACTCACTAGTTACGAACGACAGAAAATGGAAAAAAGTGGGGGGGGGCGCAAGTAACTGATTGAAGGAACGACATCGAAACAAACGGAAAAAGGGAGTGTCAGACCATCTTACCAGGCTACTGACCGGGTGTTAAAAAAAAAGATATGAAAAGGGAGACTAAAAAAGGCCGGGGAGAGAGTAAGGGGAGGTTGGACTTTGAAAGAAAGAAAAGGGCACCGTAAGGGGGAGGAGCCTATTTCAAGTAGTCTAAGAAAAAGGGGAGCTGTTCGTGCGTGAAGGAAGAAAAAATCGTCTTATGAAAGGTGAAATAAGGAATGGAAAACGTTTCTGAAAAGTGTTTTAAAGGTATATAGGTTATGACTTAAGGGGTAAGTAAGGAAGGGGATCATATTAAGGGAGGTATTAGGGGGGGTGGGGAAATGCAAGTAGGGGATTAAAAAAAATGGGGAGTGGGTATTGTGTTCGAGGGGACTTAATAAGGGGGGAATAGTAGGAATTCAAAAAAAAATTGAAGAACCAAATTTGAAGGTAGGTCTGCATCCGTAGTGCATCCACGGATACCCCACAACAATAAAAAGAACGGTGGAACGTATTATTGAACAATGACAAAAAATAGAGATGCTGGGGGTCCTCTTGTATATAAAGATTCCATACAGGTGTGCCGGGTACTTGAAAAGAGGGAATATGGGACGTGGAAGATGCTAGGAAA
>Ga0179591_1284903_pt1 | contig 15615 bp, 18 predicted proteins | sample CZOMad2_1_08_16f_FD_182891 | JGI IMG/M metagenome (GOLD analysis project Ga0179591, IMG submission 182891) | Vadose zone soil fungal communities from Angelo Coast Range Reserve, California, USA - CZOMad2_1_08_16fungal (PacBio error correction) | ecosystem: Environmental > Terrestrial > Soil >...
TCCGAGCTAAGGGGACCAGAAGGTATTCGATGGGTCTCGGCAGGAAGGTTGGCATACAGGATCCGAAAAAAAAATAAGGGAGGAAGAGATACGAGGGAGGGCCAAGGTGATGTGGGGTGGGGGGATCAATTAGGAGGGGTCAGGTGAGGGGGTGGGGGAATTGGCAGAGTCATCTCTAGATGTTGGTCGCGAGAAATCAAGCTGTCTTTCTCTTATCCTAAGGAAGGGTTGAACTGGTCAAGAAGGGGATGAAGGGCCAACTTCGGGCCTAAAAGGAAGTGGGACTTTCACCCACATAGAGAAATACCAGGAGAAGAAAGTATTGGAATTGGAAAAGAAGCCCTGGGGGGGTTCGAAGGAAAGGACGAGAAGGGGAAAGGTGCCAGACGCAACCTTTGAGTCCCGCTAAACGGGAGGCTCCTTGGAAGGGGGTCCTGAAAGAGGGAACTAGGGGGATTAAAGGAGAAAAATACAGGAATTGTCGGACATCACGGCTCTCTGGGGCCGAAAACTTTCATCTCAAAGACAAAAATACAAAAGGAAGGCTGAAGGTTTGGGAAGGAAGTTTGGGGGTAGGAGGGGACTTGGAGCTCATCCTGTCGTGGCTCGGCGCTAGTGTCTCCTATTGTCCTTCTTGACTCAAGGTGAGGAAAAGTATTAGAAAGGGAGATCTGGGATGAGGGCGCGTTCCCGCCGTATCCTCCAAAACCGATCTCGTGGTCGCAGGGCAAAAAAAGGCGACGGAAAAGACAAAATAAGAAACCCAGAGAAAAAAATCAGGGAAAATCGGGGGGGGGTGGACGGCCGACTCTGTTAACACCAGTGACCTTGGCTACGCGATTCCTCATTGAAACCCGGAGGGAGGGCTGCGGGGTGGGGGATTAAGCAAGGGGGAAATCACCGAATGAGGGGGGGGAGGGTTGGCTCTATCTTGGCTCAAGGGAAACGTTCTTTTTGCCACTACAGTGTAATTCTTCGAGGCAAGAAGATTCGGCGGAGGGGCAAACGGGGAATTGGAAGGGTTTCAAATGGATCCTGCTATAGGGAGTCCGGTTGGCCAGAAGGACGTGTGTATAAGTTGCATGCCGGATCGTCTTGAGGAAGTGTTTGGGGGGTGAGGTTTTTAGAAACGAACAAGGATAAAAAGGGGAAACGGGGGAGGGGACGAAGGAAACGATTATGATCGCCGGCGAAGGAAAATGCCGCCCTTCAAATTAACATCGCATTCGCTTAGTCCACTAAAGCCTAAAGAGGGGGAGGGGAAAGCCAAATCCAAAGAAAAAAGGAATCTAAAAAGGTGGATAGTCACGGAGCGAGGATAGAGCAAAATAAAAGACAAGCTTTCCCCTTACTCACGCTAAAAGAGGATGACCTGTGGGGAAAAAAGGTCACAAGGGGGGGGTTAAAAGTGAAAAAGAAAGATAGAAAAGACAAAACTGGTACCTATGCATCAAAGTACTTGGGGGCAGCCTCCCACTTCTCCAGGGTCGGGGGGAGGAGTCAAGAGAGAAGGGGGGAACTTTGGGGGGAGAATACAGGAGGGCGTCTGATCGAACGGGGGTCCTTAGGGCTAAGGAAACAAATCAGAAAAGGAGACTTTTGAAGTGTCAAAGATTTTTTCAATGGAGGGGGAGTAGGGATCTCCTACTTGGAATGTCAGGGGAAAGCCTCAGAATTGTTGAAAACGGGTTGACGATCTAAGTTTGAGATTAAGAAACGTTCTCGCAGGTTCGATAGGACGCTTGGATTTGGGGAGTTTAACGAATGTAGGAAGGGAAGGGGGTTGAGGAAATGGAAATAGGATGAAGGCGATACCTCGTTCCTTCTCGTGAAAACACTGCTTGCTAGTCGTCATCAAAGCTGGAGAAGAAGGTGGTCAGAATTAAATAGCCTCTTGACCCAGACGATGCGAGAGAGACGTATTTTGCTGGGGAAGGACCAGTTCTACAACAAAAGGGGGGGGGTGTTGGAGAACTACAAGAATCCCAGAAAAAAAAAAAGGTCAATTGAAAGAGATCAGCCATGGCGAGGGACCCTCCTTGATTGGAACACGATCTCAACCAACAACGAGAAAGAGATTTTCAAATCGGGGGGAAAGGGGGGAAAAACTCAACAGAGTGAGGGGGGAGAAGACCCCCCCGAAAAAAAAGGCCTTGCCGGAGGCTTCACAAATCGGTTGGTGTGTCTTTGAGGGTGAAACGCCTCAACCTGTTTCTCCATTACCTTACCAAAAAGACACGAAGAATTTCTGGAGGATCGGAGGGGGAAGGTACTGGAGGGGGGGAGAAGAACTAGGGGAGTCAAGTCCGGGGAATATGTCTATTACTTACGCGCCAGAAGTCGTCTCATCTGAGCCGAGAGAGGTTGAAAAGAAGGGAGAATTGGAAAGTAAAATAGAAAAAGTCTCCAACGTTTTCTAAAACAAATCATCAAAGAGTCGTAGCTATCAGCGTTTGAATTTCAAGAACTTCAAAGGGGAAAGGGTCAGGGGCGTAGTAAATTCCGTGGAGATAAAAAGCAACCTACGATACAAAAGGACTTGGAAAGAAAGAACTGATTGGGGTCTGGGGGCATTGCAACGACCCAGTCGTGCCGAACCCCGAAAGTTCATCTCCACTAAAGATTTCCCCGAATGATCGGGGCAAGGAGAAAACAAAAGCGAAAAAAAGAAGAAAGGGCCTCACTTAGAAAAAGGAGGAAAGGAGGGTACAAAAAGGGGCTCGTTGGTGGCGATCTCTCGGAGGGGGGACCGAAAACCTAAATTTTTGAAAAATAGAGGGAAAAAATCTCCGCCCACGGTATAGGTCGCGGAAGACGTGTCGGGGATCCTAGAGAAGAAAAGGAGGGCGTGGTGAGACACGTTTTAGAACTAGTGGCGTAGACATCCTTTACTCGGGCGGATGAGGAGCTTAAAGTTTCGGGAGGGGAGCTACAGAGAGTCACCGGAAATGGGGGGGACGGGGATTGGGGGAAAATCGGTAGAAACAGGTAACTATCCCTGCTTCCCTCTCACATTACCTTTCAGCTGGAAAAAACTGGAAAATCCTGAGAAAACTAAGAGAAGGGAGAACGAAAGAAAACCCAGGGGCGCCACCGCTAAACTGAGGATCATCCGCAAGTTAAGAACACCCGCTTTTTAAAACTCAATGACAAAGAAACTCCTCTCATGGAGAGACAGGGAGGTTCAAGGGTGAGAAGGGTCTAAATAAAAAAGCCTTGAACTTACTGCTATACTGGGGCCTGCTTATTTAACCACCCGCCTCCGAATAGGGGGGAGGAAAGGGGGATGAGGGGAAGAGGGGGTTCCGGGGGGAACGGAGGAAGGAAGCGGGAGACCGTTTTCTTATAGTTTTCACTCGCGAATTAAAGATGGGACTCAGGGGGAAAACTCCCATGAATAACGAGAGGGGGTGGGAGAAAATGCGGTTCCGAAGACAGAATTAAACCGAGGCTATTCCGCTTTCTTAGGGAAACTACGTAAGAGTAACATGGGGGGTCCGACAAAGGTCGAAGAGACTCAGATACGCCGCCCAATAGCCTCATTACCCAATTACTCCTTACCACATATGGAGCGATCCGGAAAAAGCTCTGGGGGTTTTGGGGAGAAAAAAGAATTTTAAGAAGGGAGCCGTGATGATCGTATATTCACTTGGGACTTTGGTGTTCTTCAGTGAAAAAGGTTTTAAAAAACCTCGGGTCGAAAAAGACCATTGAGAATCAAGTGTAAGAGGAAATCCGCTGGGGGAAAGGGAAAAAGGTCTACATTGACGGAAAATCAAAGGCGGTGTATAAGGATCTTTTTGCACAGAGAGAGAATGTAGGGAGGGGGTTGAAAGCCTGGGGGAAAAATTGAGATCAACGAATTGACTCCTTTCACCACCTTTGTCTCGGAGAAAAGAGGACTGGTGAAAAAAAAAGGATCCAAAAGGCGAATGACTTCCGAAAAGGAGAATCTTGAGTAGGCTACGGAGATCTTCACACTTAACGGAACGATTCTTTGGAGAAGGAAAGAAAATAGGAAGGGTCTAAAAAATGAAAGGACCTCTGGGACTCGTAAGGAAAGTCAGCCATTGTAGAAATCTTCAAGAGACTCAACAACAACAAAAGGGGAGTATGTAGGAAATTCGAAACAGGCAAGGAAAATCAGATCGGCAGCCATAAGGTCTGATGTCTCTTCTTCCCTTTGGGGGAAGGACTTGATACCTACTACCCTCTGTAAAGGGCTGATCTAAAGCATCGGAGATAGGATGAAGATTTAAGGAAGGGGGAACGAAAAAGAGATCAGCTGTCTCTGATCAGACCAGGTGAACTTCTTCCTATGTATGAGCTTTTCCAAGTGCTCTTAAGAAGGAAGTTTAGAGGGTCTGAGAAGGCACATGACGAGGTGTTTTAGGAGGACAGATAAAAGAAGGGGCGTTGTGTTGCGCCTTGAACCCTTTCTATACAGGTAAATGTTGGGGACACAAAAAGAAAAGAGACTAGAAAGAGGGGAGGTAAGGAAAAGGAGAGATATCAAAAGATCTGCTTACGAGGAACCCTTTCATTGGATACACGGCACTTCTCGATTAGACCTTATCAAGAAGGGAATCTCAAAAAAAAAAAAAGAATATGGGAGGAGAACTACAAGGGGTCAGGTAGGAAGGGGGATATGATGCGATGGCTTCTTATTCGGGTCTAGGGGGCTCCTATTGAATGGGCGAAGGGGGGGTTGAGGGCCGGGAAAAAAAAATAGCTTGGAGCTGTAAGAGTGGAGGGCCCTCTGCTGGGACCCCAACAATAAGGAGAGGTGTGCGAAGAAAGATTAATTGGGAAAGCTTCAAAAAGACTTCTTGGAAGGGAACAGCACCACGTTTCTGTCTTCCGACGTTCACACCGCAGGGAGAAAAGATATTCATAAGAGGAAGGAATGAAGGATCGGGGGTCGGAGATAATCAGCGTAAAAAAAACCCAGAAAGGAAAATTGTTTTTTTTTGGTTTTTTTTTTTTTGGTTGGTGGGGTTGGGGGGGGGGGGGGGGGGTTTGGGGTGTTTTTTTGGGTTGTTTTTTTTTTTGGGGGGGTTTGGGGGGGTTGGGGGGGTGGGGGGGGTTTTGGGGGGGGGGTCAATTTGAGGGGAATTTGCTGAAGCTGGAGCACACTTTCGGCCCGACATTTTCCTGGTGCCTTCTGGGGAAGCAGCATCATGAGGGGAAAGGATGGTTAGGGGGGTGGAGCAAAAAAAGAAATGGCGGCCTGAGAGACTTTGCGAGCTGAAGGGGAAGTGCAACGAATGGCCGGGGGAAGAGCTGTGCTAGCAGGGGTTGGAGAAAGAGTGGTTTGGCCAAGGAGAAAAAAAGGGAAGCCTGGGATGTGACGACGGGAAGAGTCGTTTCCTTAGACCACTACGTCCCCGCTCTTCCCGCCCCTGAAAAGGAACGGACGAGCTCCAGGTAGCTCAAGGGGGAGAAAAATCCCGAACAGGGGACATATTACCTGGGAAAACCTTCTGGGGAAAGCTTATAAAAAATGCAATGATTGGGGGTCAACGAGAGAGAATAGAACTCATACACAGATGGGTTCCAACTTCGGGCACTCTAAGAAGAAAAAAAATAAAGGGGGTGGGAAAGAGGGGAAAGTAAAATTTGGTTAAATCCGAAGGGAAAACGAGCCCCGGTTTGGTTAAGCCACTCAACTACTTGGGGTTTCCGAAAAAGTCTGAAAGGGAAGGGTTGGGAAAGAAAGTCAAGAGGAAAGGACATGGGGGGGTAGAGGCGGTCTTAGGTTCCGTATTAATGACCTAAAGCAAACAGAAAGTATAGGGGAAAAAAGGTCCACATTTTTGAAGCGGTAGGTGATAATAATTTTATCTCCCCGGTGAATGTCCTTTTTCGGAAGAAAGAAAAGAAAAAAAAAAGGAAGAAAAAGGAAAAGAAAAAAAAAAGAATTTAAACTATTATACGTAATTTTTGTGCTTGTCTGACAATGGGTAGAACTGCGCGCTCAAAAGTGCGTCAATGCGTGGAAAGGGGAAGGGAAAAGGGGGGTTCGCCGGGAATAGAAAGGGGAGGCACAGAGAGAATGAAGTATCCACTAAACAGAAGGAGGACAGAACTCTACTGCTTTGAAACTTCAGATACAAAAACATCTGAACCAAAAACTAAGAAGAAAGGCCATCAAGAGAACGAAAGGCACAAACGTATGAGGAGCGAACGTAAGTCCCTCAACAAGACCAGAAAAACCTATTCCTCCGGCCAGGGCTCTTGGGAGAAAGGAATCACAAAAGGGTTAGGTGAAGAGAGTAGGAAAAGAGATGTTCATCAAGGGGGGGAACGAAAAGGAGAAATGCTTTATGGAGAGTGAGATCAAGAACCTTGCCGCGGCATGGTGGGCCCTTCAACAGAGGGGTTCCTTTATTTGACGTCACAAGGAAAAAAGGTTGCCGCAGAAACAGACACAGGCGTTGGATCACGAGGTTTCGAGGCTACGTTTACTCTTCAAAGAGGATCGCGCGGAAAAAAATTCTGGGGACAAACTACCTGAAAAAGGAAAGGGGAGGAATGAAGTGTAGGAAATGATACATCCCAATAATCTCTCTTGCTACAAAGGGGGAAAAACATCTTGACACCACTGCAGCCACAAAAGCAAAGAGCAGGAAGGAGCCTTTTCGGGAACATTTGAAAGAGAAAAAAAAATGAAGGAGGAGGAAAAGAGGGCAATTAAGGGGCATTCCAAGAGAGATGGAAGAGCATCACTATGAGCATAATCTGGAAAAAAAAGGATATAGAAGGAAAGGGGGGGGTCATTTGAGCCAAAAAGTCGACCTCAAAAACGTTGAGAGAAAAAACTAGGGAGGGCCACGACAGGATTCTTGTGCACGACGGCAACTCAACTACAGTGGAAAGGAGGAAGGCGGGAAAGAGCTCCCTTTCTTCCTCCGCTTTTTCTTTTTGTCTCAACAACATGGAAGGAAGAAGGGAAACGGGGCCTCGGTTTTAGGTCGGGATTGGAACTCCCTTTTTCACAGGGTTTATCGAACAATCTCCTCCCCAAGTATCAGGTTGTAGGCGTGCGACAGGTAAAAGCAGTGGTCTTGAAGAGGATTGAAGAGAAGAGAAGGACAAGGCGCGGGGGGGGAAGAAAAGAGAACGGTGGATGGAGGAGACATCCTGGGCTTAGGATTAGCTTAGAACCGTGTAATGGGGGGGTACCGAGACTCAACCGGGGGGGGAGGTTGAGGAGGGGGTGAAAGGAGCGGCTTTAAAATTCGAGAAGAAGGGACCTTGAGAAATGAGACGCGGACGAGGCTTTCAGTGGCGTCCCGGTAGTAAACAAAAGAAAGGAAGAGAACATCCTTTCGGAGGGGCACTGGCAAGGGAGGGGAAATTCTCAAAAAGAAAAAAACTCTCCCAGGAAAAGGCCTCAAGTTCCATTCCGCTTGGGTCAGGCAATACAAAAGGCAAAACCTCCTCGCACGAAGCCATCTGCTTTCTCGACCAAAAAAAATTTCTGGGCCACAGACGGGAGACAGATAAAAACTAAAGTAGAGAGAAGGAGTCCGGGAGGAAGATAGTGCCCACCGAAGATAAGAAAGATGTTTCGGAATTGAATACGCTTAAGACGTCCTTCTAATAGAAGGGTAATTTTGAAAAGAAGGAGAAACTAGAGGAGGGGATGAAAGGTTCAGCTATGGAAGGTGCGGCAAACCCCAGACAGGCCCCATAGAAAAAAGGAAGAGGAATTGGGGTGAAGAGGGCCTAAGGAAGAAAAGAAACCCGAAGGAAAGGTTGCTGGGAATTAGTACTGACTCTCACATCGTTTGGAAAGTCCAATGGAAAAAGAGTCGAAAGAGGAAGACCTTCTGGAGGGGGGACTTTCTATACACCCTTCCTCATCACACATGAGAGAATCGTCCGTCAATATATAGGATGGTTAGGGTATTGGGGTCAGGGAGAAAGGGGAGAAGGGGGTTAATGGGAGCCTGGAAGGAAGAAGAAACTGTGTGGGGGGGAATGTCGTAAGAGGTATGATACTAGCTAAATCAATGGAAGGGAATCCCTAACATCGTAACGTGTGTGAGCTTGCACAGAAAAAAATGTAGGCAGTGGGAAAAAAAAAACCAGGAAACAGGTGATTTAAGAGGGAAAAGAAGGGGGGCACAGAAAAGATATGTGATCATGTGGGGGGCCTACGGGGTGTCAAAGCGCACGGCGAGGGAAATCGAAGGTTGGGAAAAAAATCCAAAAACATAGAAATGGACGTTCGACAAATTTTACGTAGGCGAATCTCCAGCTAACTTGTTTCTAGGAAAATCAGAAGAAGGGTGAAAGAAGGAAGGAAGAAGATAGGGGAGCGAGAAAGATGTCGAACGTCCACGTCCCGTGGCGTTGGGTCCGAGTTTAGATCATAAAGAAAAAAGAAAACTCATGGTCAAGAAAGGTCGCCGCGTCTTTGCCGGGATATCATGCACGCTATAAAAAAGAGGAGTTGGGGGGGGGGAAAAAAAAAAAAAGGAGAAGAAGAAAAGGGCATATCCTCCGCCGCCTTCGCTGGGGCCAGGGGTTCTATTTAAAGGAAACGCGTCTCGGGGAAAAAGTTCAAACTCAGGGAAGATCTCGACGAAAAGGGGAATCAGGTAGGGAAAAAGGACTCTTAGGGGACGAGAATGTGGAGAAAATCCGTCTCTCTTACCTATAAAAGTTTGTTGAACGGCGGATATTTCAAGGGGAGAGGCCCGGAAAAGAGGGAACCGAAGAAAGGGACCCCAAGAGAGTCCAATACCTGATCCCAAATTTTTATGTAAGGGTCACAGGGCTTAACCGGCATTTTGAGGTTTTCGAGGGCCCCGTCGATTAAGTGAAAATTTCCAGCGAAAAAGGGGGGGGTGTGGGGTTAGGGGGGTTGGGGTCGGCTGGTTCAAAACGAGGGAAACGTTGAGCAAAGTAGCGAGAAGGGTGAAAGTCACTTACGACATGCCCCCATGCCACCTTTCCGTTATCCTTGATCACTTCTCTGACTGGAAGGAAAGGACATGAAAAAAGGAGAAAAAAGGTAAAACCGGATTACGAAAGATGCCCTCTGGGTGGAGGACCTTGGACTAGAGCTCAGGGCCGTCTCATATGTGCTGTCGTCACGAGTTAGACTAGGGGTTAAGGAGTCGAACATGTGTTAGTAAGGGGGGCTCAGCAAATCGGAAACTGTGCACTCGTCATGAAGTTAGGGGCGTGAGGACGATAAGGGGGAGAAAGGGCGGAAAAGGAAAGCGGGCTCTGAGGGAACAGAGCAAATTATAGCTGCGTGATCCGCCCAAGGTCATTGGTGACGGAAGAGGGTTCAAAAGAGAGAGTAATTAGAGAATTGGGAAAAAACTTTAAAACTGCGGGGGGGGAAGAAGCGGAAGGAAAAGATTCAACGAGTAGTTCAAGGGGGGGAAGGGATTTGCTAGATGGAGACTGAAATCCTCAACGGAGGGAAATTTTACATGAAAAAGGGATCAGAAGGGGGGGGTTGGAGTGGTAGGGACGGAGGGGGTAACTGTTGGTGCTAGTTGCAAAGGTTTTTCACTTGAAAGGGAAAAAAGAAACTTTTGGGGAGGAAGGGGGTGAAAGGGATGCTAAGGAAAAGGTATAAGCTGCGCGAAGGCGTTGGGAGACTGTTGTTTACGCCCAGTGAAACTGAAAAAGGGTCCCCGGAAAAACTACGGGATTCAAGAACAAAGAATCAAAAAACAAGAAAAGGAAAAATTAAGCCGGACAGTCGCCAGGAGGGCGTCCCACGACGTGGTAATCCCTCCCCGCAGAAGATCTAAGCCAAGAAAAAAGAGAATCTTGAAAACGGGAAGGAGCTTCAAAGACGAGGATAAGAGCAACTACATCACCTGCCCCCGTCAACTCTACCCCGTATGTACCTTTAGGGCGAGATTTGGTTCAGCGAAGGGGGAAAAAAGGGAAACACAGGAGGGGCGAAGGGGAAAGAGCAACGGTCCAATCCCGAAACTATTGGGCCATGACCTCCCTTGCTGAGGAAGAAGTTGGGAGAATTGGAGAGGAGCGTGAAAATCAGAGAAAGTGGAGAGAGGAAAGGTCGGATGAAAGACTGTGGAAACCTGAAATTACCTAATCAAAAATCAGTTGAGAGATATAAAGGGGGGGGGAAAAGGTTTTGGAAAAAGATGGAGGATGATCGAACTATGTCACTAGTTGGCCAGCCTCATACTTTGGAACTGTTTAGAGAGAAGTGTCTTGGAGGAGGGAAAAAAAAGGAGACAAGGGTTCAGGAGAAAAGTCGGAGGAAAAAAAAGGGGGTCTGGAAGTGCTCTGAGCGCCGCATGATGAGGAGAAGAGTGCCCACTTGCGCATTCAAGCGATCCGCCGAGACGAGGGGCGGTCAGGCAGAAAAGTAACCGGAAAAAGGATAGGGGAAAGCTAGTGATCCATTTTACTAAAAAAAAACGAGAAGCGCCCGCCGGTTCGATGTTGCTGGGCCCGGCCCCCTTTCGACCAACTGATGACTGGAAAAGGAACTACACCGAAAAGGGTTAAACAAATCCGCTTGAAAAAAAAAAATCAGGGGAAATGGGAGAGAAAAGAAATTTGGAGGGGACTCTCAACCACCCCAATGTTCGGCGGTAACATCGAGTAGAGGTACACTTGGGGAGGAAAACATCTAACATGAAGAGGAGGAAGAGGGGACTGTCCAAGAAAAACAAGCTGGGGGCGTTGAGGGTTGAATACGTAAACACGGGTTTCGGGTTCACCAGCACCGAGCCGCTAACTTTCGCTACTCATGCGGGGTTAAGTACAAGAAATTACGAGGAGGAACTCGGAAAAGATGGGAAAGGGGGGGGGGGAATCACGAAATATCAGATAGGGAACTGAAAAGGGAAGATCTTCCTCGGTTCTTAGAAGGCAGGAAGGCTCAATCTGAAAGGAAAAGAGAAAAGGGATCCTAGGGAAACTTCAGGAAAAAAGGAGTCCAAAGTTTGCATCCACAAGGAAGGCTAGATGAAGGTCACGTAGATTCTTCTACTTTGTCGACAAAACTTACGAGGGGGAGAAAATTCTGAAAGGGGATGGGAAGAAAAATAGAAATAAACCTGGACTAAAAATAATTGAATAACTCCTGGCTCCAAGAGAAGGCAAAGGTTTCTAATTCTGCAGGGAAAATTCTAAAAAAAGGGGGGATCTCCATAGTTTTACCAGAAGAAATGATTCGGGGCTAGAGGCTCGGAAAAAACCTCCATTTCTCCGAGGCGTATTTACAAAAATAAGTTTCGGGAAAACCCTGGGGGAGTGGGTGAAGGGAAAAGGAAGTTTGAAACACCTGGTAAAATGGTGAAAAGAACAAAATCTCCGCCCTTATGGGACTTTGCGCTTACTTGGAAGCTTGTCAGGAGGGGGGACTCTTATCCTCGTCAGGAACAGAGACATTTCAAGAAGGGAAACGGGAAAAAAGGGTGCTTTGGAGGGGAAAAGAAAGGAACTTCTTGGGCAAGAAAGGGGGGGGGGTTGGGGAAAAAGTGGGGCAGAAAAAACCAAGCTCAGCGTCAAAGGGGGAGTATTTTAAGTGGCTTCTGATTGTACGTAGGAAAATCTGAAGAAAACCCTTCTAGAGAGGGCAGCTGCGGGGGGGCAAGTCCCGGGGCGTACCCAAACTTATACCAAAGTCTTGCACAAGGATCACTTCGCCTTTCGAACTTAGAAAACCGAAGCGCGAAAGGAAATCCTAGCAGGAAGAAGAGTGTCCAGGGGAAAATACGAAGGAGAAACTTCCGGAGAAAGCAGCTGGGAGAACCGACGAGTAAATGTGGAAAGAAGTGAGGACAAATTGCTCGAAAAGAGATAAATCAACAAGGCCTTGAACTTCACTATGAAAAGCGGGGGGAAGGGGGACCGAGAAAGGTAGGGTTAAAAATGAAATCCGAATGCTCGTCTATATGAAGGTAAGGGGAGTTTAAGCTTCTTAGTTATCCGAAAGGGGAAAGTACCTTGGAAAGCTTAAAAGTGGGGGGATATGGTAATAAAATCCGCGCCCATTCTACCAAACTATATCGGGTTAGAGGAAGGAGAAGAGATGAAGGAAAGGGACTCGAAAGGACATATAACGGACCTAGATAGGGTAAATCTGTGCGACTCCTACAATTTCCAATCTTCATCGCTCAGAATTACACTCTCATCGGAGAAAGACTTAGAGGGAAAAAAGGTCATAGAACTGACAGGATGAAAAAAAAAAAGAGTCTCCTGCAGAGTTGTGTTATTGTTACATTTTTGTAAGGGAAGAGGCCAGGTGGGGGGACAAGGGTTCGGAAGAAAAGAGTCTTCTGAAAGAAAGAGGGGGGTTAGGGGCATACGTCAGTGAAACATTATCTCGCCCAAATAAGGGAAAGCCAGTAAGGGGGCCGATCTGGTGCAGACCGGACGCTTGCCACTGTCCAGCAGATTTTTCCCTTAAACCAAAGGGGCTTTTGCGGGGCCACGGGGGGAAAATAAAAAAAACTTAGAGTTATTGGCGGGAAGGTTTGCAAATCGCAAAAGGGAATAGGAGCGCGACTTGGACGGAGAAACGACATCGGGCGGGGGCAGGGGTCAAAAAAAGTTTAGGGTCTCAGAAAAATGCTTGGGAGAGCCCAAAAGAAAAAAAAAAGAGAGAAACCAGACAACTCTTGTAAATCGGGCATACTGATGTCTATAATCAATTCCGTGGAGGCGTCTTGGGGGGATACAGAAATAAAGGACGGGGGGAACTAGAAACATTATGTAAACGCGACCGTCGGCTGAAGTGTCAGAAGGCTGACATTGACAAAGAGTAAAAGGAGGAGGAAGAGACCTGGCTCCAAGTCACAAGTCATCCTTCGGTCCGACCATGGGGGGGGGGGTAGATTAGGGGAAGAGGGGACGTGAAGAAGGGGGGGGGTGATACAAGAGAGGAAGGGGGGGGTGATAAGAGGTGAAAAGGATGATAAAATACGTTTGGCCTTTTCCTATCATGAGAGAGGGTGGAAAGAAAAAATTGATAGGGGACCGGAAGAAATGGGGGGAATTCGAATGAAGTGCGTTCCACGTCTTCTGACGCATCCGTGTGCAGATTGAACACCGTATAGAAAAAGAGGACACATACGAGTGTGGTGGGGTTTTCGCGGGGGGAAGAGACCGAAGGGTTGGAGTAAGGAAACACTTCAGTAACGATTGGATTCCATCGGCCATCAGACGCGTTCCTAGAAAAAATCTCGGAGGTCGATTTGGGGAAAAGACTGAGAGAGGGAAGAATCAATGAGGAAATGAAAAAGACACGAGGGTGGTCCAAACTTGCTCTAAGGCGCCCGAGGACAGGGAAGTTAAGAAGAAAAACAAACCAGAAGGGGAGACTGATGAGGAAGAGTCACCTCTGTGTTTCTGTACGGGGGGGGAAGATCTACGTTTAGGACCGTCTCCTCATATGAGGAGTGACTTCAGTCGGAATGGGGAACACTTTGGAGGGGGGAAAGCAATTAAGTTGATCCTGAGGGCAATAAAAGTCGTTCAAGATAAAGCGAGAGGAGTTCAGGAGAAAATTGGAAAAGAAATATGTGGGACTCAGGGAGAGATGTCCGGGGATTGATACATAATCTCTTTCACAATCGATCAAGACAAAAGGCTTTCCTGTAGGGCCCTAAAAGGGGGAAAAGCATAAAAGCGATGGGGGGCCTTAAGAGGGGAAGAAAAAAAACCATGAGGCGGGTGGTCACATTGTGGCGTGAAAGGCAAAGCGTCATCTAGGAAGTTCAACCGTGTTATGGGAAGAGAGAGGGTCTTCAAGGCAAAAAGAAAGGGAGGTGTTGACCTGAAAAGGTGTCTGGGGGGGAAAGAAAAGAGAAGGGGAGATTTCGTGGGTGGAAAAGTTTGGCAGTAGTTTTACAAAAGGGGGTTTCACGTTGCTTCCTTCTATGCTTATCGTTTCTCGAAACGGGGGAGAAAAGTTTTTGGAGAAGTGGGGATTGAAGACTCTAAAAAGGTTGAGAGGTATGACTGGGGGGGGGTGAATCCCCTTTAGATAACAGAGGACCTGTCAGAGGGAGGGAGGCGTTTCCCTGATGAGACAACGACGTCCCAACCTAGAGCCGCCCCTTCAAGTACCTCTGGGGGTGCGGAGAAAGGGATTGGTGAAAAAAAACCGCAGATAGAAGCACAAAGACAACCTTCGGGAAGGAGGGAGACTTGGAAGGCTTAAAAAGAAGAGGATAGTTAACTCAGAAACCGCTTTCCGGGGCACGCTAACACGTAATGATAAAGTGTTCGGAGATTTGAAAATCTAAGGGGGGGAAGGATTTGGAAAAAATCTTAAAGGGGAAGAACGGGAAAGTCCCGCAGGGAGAACTACGCGTGGAAGGCTGTAGTTTGTTCGGCTTGTTCAAGGGAGGACTTTCCCCAAAAGGATTGAAGAATCTTTGGAACTTCGGAGTAAAAGGGGGAATAAGACCGAAGAAAAAAGGAATTTGATATTATCCCCGTGTTGGGACTAGGGTTGAAATCGAGAAAATTCTGATTTAGGGAATCCTGGGAAAAAAAAGGGTCTAACGAAAAAGTTCAAGGGGGGGTAAGAGATCCAGTAAGGGGGGATTTTCGATGACCATTATAAAGGACGCTCTACGGAAAAAGGCGCCTGGGGTGAGAATTGGAAAGAAGGACTCTGGGCCATCGGGAGGGAAGGATGAAGGGGAAAACTTAGTGGGCGATCAGACTATACCGCGAATGTCGGTAAGGGGGGAAGGTACTTCTTTACCTCGTCGTAAACAGGATCATCGGACCGCTCAAAAAGAAAGTTCAAAATTCAGAAGAAACGATAGAGGGAAGGCTGAAGAACACCGGGAGCGTCACCCCAAGAACCCTATTTGTTAACCCGGGGGGACCTGCAGGCAAGGGTCGATTGGTATCTCACTCGCAGACCCGCTGCATGGCTACTGTTATTCTCCCTCCAAGGAAAGGGATCACAACAAAAAAGAGATATTTTGGGGAAAGAAAAAGTCCCTCTCTGTAGGAGATAAAGACCCTGCCGGAACATCTTTGGTTGGGCAAAAAGGAGGGCTGTTTTTCTTGAGGGAACGTAATCAGAAAACGAGTTGGGGGTTAAACCAAAAAAGAATCCAATAAAGAGGGGAAAGGCACGTCAGTCTTCTAGGGGAACCTGCAAGCGCGGATACGCGCGTTCCTATGAATTTTAAGCTAGAAAAAGCCTCGAGGAAGTTAACCTAAGGACGGTGCGTCTAGGGAGGGAGAGGCCTTCAGGGGAGGGAAGAAACTTTAGGGCCCGCAGCGCGTAAAATGACGAGACAAATCAACTAGTCCACTTTTTTCATGCAAAACCTCAAATGAAGAAAAGAACTAGGATCTCTCAAAAAGGATACAGGGGAAAAGAGACTTAGATGGAAAAAAAAGAAGGGGGGAAAAGGATGAGAATATATATTCACGACCTTCGGAGAATAATCATCACCTCGGATGAGAATTTGGAAGAAAAGGGGGAACTCTCAGACTGAGAAGGGGGGGTGATAAGAAGGGAAGGAGAAGGCATTCTAAGAAGATTTCTAGAAAAGAAAGAAAAGGGGGGGTCGAAGGGCAGGGGACATACGAGACAAAGCTACCAGAGACAAGCCATGGCGCATGCACGTT
>Ga0179591_1196433_pt1 | contig 15614 bp, 20 predicted proteins | sample CZOMad2_1_08_16f_FD_182891 | JGI IMG/M metagenome (GOLD analysis project Ga0179591, IMG submission 182891) | Vadose zone soil fungal communities from Angelo Coast Range Reserve, California, USA - CZOMad2_1_08_16fungal (PacBio error correction) | ecosystem: Environmental > Terrestrial > Soil >...
GGGAAACGCGAAGAAGGACACAGCGTATTTTCAAAACACCCTTTAAGAATCAAGAAAGTTTCTTCTGGACATCTATAGGACCTGACGTGGGAGGGGAAATGAGGGCACAGGAAGAAAACCCGCCGAGTACATGGAGGCTTCTGAAATTCATTAAATTTTAGAGTATAAAAAGGGGTGGGGGAGGGGCACGAGACGTGCGGGAACGTCTGGGGGCAGGACATGGGACATTTTCAGTATAAAAAAGGAGCCGGCTCGCCCGCTCTACAAAACGAAAGGGGGACCCTTCATTGGAAGAAAGGGGTCGGGGAGGAAGAAGGGGGGAACGGAAAAAGAGAAAATCCGGCATTTCAGGCAGAAGACCTAGGCTTCCTTCCGCAAGGGACGTAGAGAAACCAAAACCATAGAACCGATTAAAATGGGGGGGACTGAAAAGAAGGGGGGAATCAAAGGAAAAAGGAGTAAAAAAAACAAGAGACCAGAAGATCCAAAAAGCGGGCTGGGCGTGGTGAGGGACTAAAAAACGGCGGGGAGAAGCCCGTTACAGGTAGGGAGAAAGAGGAAGTGGGGGGCGTAATAACACAATTCATCCTTGGAAATAGGGCAAGGGGGCAGGACGGGAACAGAGGGAAGAACCTCCAAGAGGGAGTGAGAGCCTCAGTCGGCTGCAAACCTGAGGAGTGAAATCAGGGGAAGAGGAGTCAGTGAACGGAAGAAGGACCCATTTGGGGGAATTGTCCAAGAGTTGGGGGGAGGCATAGGGGTACGGCGAAAAGCGGAACGAGGCAACGGTCTGACTCAATAACCTTTTTCAATGGGTCAAAACTCAAATTGTGTGGGAAGACACCGACATGAGGGGAAGCCATATAAGGAAAAAAATAGGCCTTCCGCGAAGAAAAAGTCAAATAACAAGGTCTGTCCCGCCTTGTGAAACAAAGCAAAGACAAAAAAAAGCAGGGGCGGGGCATACTCAAAGAGGAAAGGGGGAAAGAATAAGGGCTCCGCCTGAATAGGGTTGAAGGGGTGGAGGAACGCGCATCAATCAAAAGCGCATTCTCCATGCTGAAGCTCCAGGGGGTTGGTGAAGTATTCAACAAAAGTCTAAAAGAAAGGGGAGGAGGAATGCAGAAAAGGGGTTCAAACATTGGCTAGGGGAAAGAAAGATCTAGGCCTGAGAGGAACCTCAGAGACTTTGCGACCGCCACCCTAGTTGGAGGATGTCACGTCGGAAAGTATTGGAAAAGGGGACGATAAAGGGGGAAAAAAACGAGAGAGGAAAACCGACCGAACCGAGATTCTTACTACTGGGGGGGAGGCCCATACTCAAAGTCATAACACTTCCGCTGGATAAGCAAAGAGAGGAGGAAGGCCTCGGGGGAAAGTTCCCCTAATGAAAAAGAGAAAAGGCATGAAAGACGGCCGTGCCTTGGGGATCGATTAAGCAACATTCTCTTGATCGCTAATCACCTTTCGGGCAAAAATGCGGGAGAAGAAGAAAAAAACGTCTCAAGGGATTGTAAATCGGCGTAAGATACTAAGTTGAATCGAACCAATTACCTTCGGCCCCTCTGTGGGGTGTAACGAAGAATAGTCAAGCTGACAAGTTGTGCGGGAAAGGTGGGCGGCGTCCACAAGATAACGCTGCGGGTCAGCCCACTTCAGTTTCACTCAGCGAAAAACTCAAACCCTTTAAAAGGGGCCACCTGCCTGGAAAGTGAGCCAGAAAGAACGGGGATAGTCACACCGTGCACAACTTGGGAAGAGGGGGATCCAGGAAAACCTCAGAACCTAGAAAAAGAAAACTGGTCTGGAAATGAAAACTCCGAAAGGAAGGACGTTAACCTCAGTTCTAGTCAACAAGGCTTCACAACCAAAAGGCAGCCGACCAATACTGGCAAAAGAGGGGAGAAAAAGAGGGGTAGAAAAGCGGACATCCCAGGTGAGTTCCCTCGCACAAACTTAGGCGACAAGGCCCTATCGCCGGAAAAGGTCGTGACAATTCAGGGAAGGGACAGACTTGAGAGAGAGTTGATGGAAAGAAGAAAGAACGCTATAGCTTGAACTCGGACGATAACCAGGGGAAACGTGATCTGTTGTCAGGAGGCAAGGATCTCATTAAAAAAGGAGGCAGCACCAGGGGAAGGAAGGAAGGGGAAGAGAGAGAACGAAACCAAGGGCATCGCTGAATTCATGAGAAAATCGAAGTTCCGTGGCAGATGTAGGGTAAAGGCAACCTACACATATTAAGCACAGGAAATTTAGAAGATGGGAGGAGGACGGCATCGAGACGGGGTGCAAAGTACTCTGGGCAGTGTAGCCGAGAGGGCGGCAGAGGGTTTACAGAGGGGGTTTAGAGCCGGGCACAAAAAAAAACCAAAAAAAACACACAACAAGGTTTCGGAAGGGACAAGGGAAGGAAAAGGGTAGATACAAGAAAAAACCTCGCGTGGCGCTTGGCACTTGGAAGAGGGCTCTCAAAATCGTCCTCATCTTAAGACCTGGGAACCCTCCCAGCCTGACTCCATAATTGAAAGGCCAGCCTGCCGGATTAGCCGAAAACAGGAAATGCTAAAGAGGAGGGACGCAGAAAAGAGAGGGGACGGGAAGGGGCAACTGCTCTGCAAGAAAGGGAAAAGAAGAGAGAGAGGTCTACTGGGTACACAAACCACTCTCAGTGTCCAAGATGGGAAAAAAAAACCAGAATGTAAGCACGATAAGGGGGGAAGGGAAAAACTTTGGAGGAAAAGGGGAGAGGAAGGTGTAACGTAGGCGTATCTGCAAAAAGTGGAATACCGGTCTTTGAAAAACTTCCTAAGTCTTACAACAAAAGCAAGAGTCACACACGACACAGGCAAAGGAGGGGAAGGGGAGAAGGAATGTAGAAGAGATAAATGTGTGACCACTAAAAACGGGCGCGCATAAAACTTTCATTAAACGCATGCGGCTCGGAATGCATGAGTTGGAGTAAAGCACTGTGGTGGAGAGAGAAGCCGGCATCCTAAAAAGAGAAAAGAGAGGTGGGATCATAAAAGGAAGGGGTAAAGGCCTGCGGAACCAATCGCAATAGTGTGAGACAGGCGTCTGGGCAAGGAACTACAAAATTTTTTGGGCCGAACAGCGGGGTGAGAGGGCCTTTTCTTGAGAAGGAAAAAAGAAAGATAGGAAAAAAAAATCGGAATACCCTCGGGGGGGGAACAAAGCTCGATAGAGGGGTCATAATTAATATTCATGGGGCACGAGCCGTGCGTAATAACAGAAATGTGCTGCAGAAGAGCTGAAAAGAAGAAGGAGGGGAAAACGCGCAAAGGGGAAATAAGACATCAGGTTTCCTGTTGAAAAGGAACCAAAGGGACCACGTATCGGGGCATTAACGAAACAACAGCCAAGGGGGGGGGCAAATAACTACCTGTTCACGGCGGGGGGGTTGGCCATGTGGAATGTTTCTTAACCACGCATGAAAAAGATAAATAAAAAGCAGAGAAGGAGGAAGGAAGAACTGAAAGGGGAAAAGAGAGAAAAACAACAAGATGATAAAGAAGAGAGATGCTGGGGGGGTGGTCCCCAGGGGAGTCATCCAAAAAGCAGGGTATATCGGAGGGGTAGAGGTTTGGGGACTTCTTTTTTTTTTACTGAACAAACCGAAGGGAAAAACAACCGAAAATAAAATGGTGGAAAAAATGGAGTTGTCAGGAGGGGGGGATGCAGAGAGCTGAACTGGAGGGGGGGAAAACAACCTTACGAGAGAAGAAAATCGGCTGCGGCAAAAATTATTGATGGGGACAAGGTTAAATGGGAACACAGCTGGTTATGAAAGGCGTAACCAGTAGAATCACGACTGAAAGGAGGAAAATGAAAAAAACGAGAGGGGAAACTGGCATTTAGGAGAAAGGACTCTCGTGGACGTAAAGGGAGTATTTACTGCGAAGTAAAGGCCAGAACACGTAGCTGTAGGTCGTGAAAATCGTGTCCGGAGGGGGGAAATTTGCACCCAACGAGGATCTGATACATTATAAAAGAAAATTGGGTTTCAGACAGGTCTCGCGTCTGCTTCTCGTGGGCTGCGTGGGTGCGAAAAGGCTATATAGGAAACAGGCAAGACTCTAGAAAGAAAATCCCTAAAAAAGAGGAAAAAAACTGCATGCATGCACTCAACCCGCTGGTATTGGCACAACGAGGCTAAGGGGTTAAATTAAATTAAGAAAGGCGTAAACTTTGGGTGAGAATACGACCTGCCGGCGGGGGAAAACACAAAGGTGAGGAAAAGTGGGCCCAAAAAATCACGCCACGGGTTCAAGTCTGGAATGAATAAAAAAAAAGGGATTTACAAAGCCCGGAAAAAGGTAAGCAAGGGATCACATCTTGCTAACAAACCGGGGGAGGGGGAAGAAGGAAAGGAGGAAAAACGAAAGGTGGGTTGAACGACCACCAGTAGGGAGAACATCAAATACTTACTATGAGAGCGCGCCACTGATCAGGACACAAAGAAGTGGAAACTCGGGCCAACAATCGATGGGAAAAAAGGGGGGGTTGTGGGAGAAGAAAGAAGTTAGCATGCCCGGAAAGGGGGAAATAAAGGCGACGGCCCGTCATAGTACATTAAAAATGGTTCAACGGGAGGGGGTCACTGTCTTACGAATGCATTGCAGGGAGGGGCACAAAAACAGCAAAAAAAAAAAACAAAAAAAAAAAAAAAAAAAAAAACACACGGATAACTTGACCAAAACACTCCGCCACAATACAATAGGAGCGCGGGAGGACAAAAACCCATCACTGAAAACAAAAAATCAGACAAATAGTCGACAGAGACGCACCGGTCATCACTCAAAAGTGCCCGGCACACAATATACGGGGCAGGCCCGCCAGGGAGGGAGACGTCAACGCGTACGTCGGTAGAAAAAAAACCGTGCAGCGATTTCCGGCTGTAAACTGGGGATTGGATATGGTGGGGGATGGGCTGGCGAAAAAAGAAGCAATGGAAAAGAAAAGGGTTTCTGCCGATCAGGCAGGAACGACCGGTGGCACAGTACTCTATCGGCCCGAAGATCTGCAAAGTTAACTGCCGACTTGGGAAAATTGGAGAGATAAAGCTAAAAAAGAAGAAACTACACTCAAGGGGGTCTGGGAGGAGAGAGTGGGGTGAAAGAGCATGAGAGGTGGTCGGGGTTAGTCATAAATCAGAGGAACAGTGTCGAAAAAGGTTGTAAGCTAGGGGAGAAAAAGAGATAAGGGTCGGAAAAATAGGGGGGGGGTGCGAGATAAAACGGTGAAGCAGAGGTGTGAGAACAAATGCTTTTTAAGCATCAAACTTCCAATCAGTATATTGTGAAGGCTTAAGGAAGTTGTGTGAAACCACCGGGGGAAGGCAAGCGTCGGGAAAACGAAAGGTTCAGGAGTGCGTGGGCACATGAGTGTGGGAAGCAGTGAGGATACCAGGAGGACGGAGGAGTTGCAACCATAGTCATTGCTTGGCGAACGGGGGGCGGAATGACCGAGAGCAGTATAGGAACTTTGGGTCAAATGGGCTTTGAAGGATGGGTCATTCTAAAGGAGGCGGGGGGAAGAGAAAAAAATGGAGGGGAAAAAAAGCGAGTAAGGGATCGTTAAAGGCCAACTGCCCCGCAGGGAAGAGCATGGGAGGAAAAAATATTTTAAGGGGAAACGCGTTAGCTAATGCAACAGAAGATATAAGTCCCCCGCAGGAAGGTAAATCCCTCATCTGAGGGAGACGGTTACCGAGCGTCGCCATGGCAAGTAGGGGCCAGAAAACGGTGTTCGGCCATCAAAGGCTAGTGGGGGAAAAGAGGATCATCTGAAAAAAAGGACTGAGACATTTACGAGGGGGGGTAAACGGGGGGGAAAAAAAAAAGCAGCTAGGCCCCCATCTGGAAGGTCAATCCAGCGGAATGTGGGGGGATAACGATGGCCAGCCATCTAATACAGGAGGGGTGAAAGGTTGCCAAAAGCTCATCGATGGGGTGAGAAAAAGGAAAGGAAAAGTCATACCGAAATACGCAAAAAAGGTGATAGGAGAGACTGACAGGGAGCATTTTAACCCGGACGAAGGAGGGTCCCGAGGCATGAGTTAGAAACGATTGGGGAGGGATGAAGAGCAGCCGTTTCAGGATCGGTGGAATAAGAGCAAAAAAAAGAGAAAGAGTCGCGGATTCCTGAGCGTGCCTACAACCGGAAAGAGGACAGTGCGCTACTGACCATTTCACGGAAGCCGGGAGGAGGGGCCAAATCCGCTCATGGGGGGCAGGCTGTGAAAAATTCATGAATCACATTGGGGGCGGTGGGTGAGAGAAATGGGAAGGGGGACCGAGACGCAGAAGAGGGGGATCCGGTAGAAATCAGGGGGAGGAGCGATCTCTATGAACAGGGAGTATGAGCAGTTGCCAGCCATTAGGAGACGCCCGAGGGAAGAGCAAAGATGCGTTTAGAAAAAAAAGCAGGGGGGTGCTTCCCCGTAAGGTTCAAAACTGTAAAATCAGGACCACAGAAATACCAACCAATCCTCTGGCTCGGAAGAAAGGGGGAAAGGGGGAGAGAAATGAAATACGGTAGCGAAAATCATGTGCCCGCCGGCGCGTACGCAAGGGAGGGAACCGTTAACAGGTGCGACCCCGCCGGCTTAGGGAAAGAAAGGAAGGAAAGCCACCAGGAGGGAGACAAACTCCACCAGCCCTCAAGAAGGGTGGGATTTCGGGGGAAGGTATATCCGGTGACGGGACGCAGTGGATTAGCCTGAAGGGGAATGGACCCAGCGGGTAAGGACCGGGGAAGACTGTTAGGAGGGGTGGGGGGGAAAGAGAACTGATGTTCTTCAGGGAGGCCGGACGCGAAGAGGAAGAAAGCAGGACCTCGTCACATTCCGAAACATCTTATCGAAAAAACTGCAGACAAAAGCTAAAAAGGGGGAGTCGAAGCGGAGATTGGATATCACGGCAAAATGAGGGGAACAAGAAGTTTCGAAAGGAAAGAAGGGGGGTCAAAGGACCGCACAATATCCCGGCCAACTGAGTATTCCAGGGAAAAAGCAGCCATGGAACGTGGACGAGGTTAAGGTCTTGACGGGACGGAAAGAAAAAAGGGGGGAAACCAGGCGAAAAAGACTGAACGAAGTACCGGGAAGATGATTGAGTGAACGGGCCTGGAAGCGCTTTTGTCCGGCGTAGAGGGCTTCAATAGAGCTCATAAAAAACAACGATGTCGGGGAGAGGGAAAGAACCGCCGGCGCAAGAGGGGGGTTCAACCATCAGGACAGTCGAGCAAGAGAGGATTGGAATTGTAGTCTTGTTCGTCCGGAGAACTAAAGAAACAAATAACAGGCTGTCTTCAACAAGGGAGGGGCAAAAGGTAGACCTGATCATGAACAGGGAAGGAAGAGAGCGGGAGAAGGAAGGGGGGAAGGAATTTTACATGAGGACAAGAAAATCCAAGAGAAAGCTCACTTAGGAAAATGAAGGGTTTGCAGGAAGCGTGAGGAAAAGTTGTAAAATTGATCTAGCGCTCACAAATTCATGCGCTGCCGGACAGGTACTGACTAATATAAGGGACATGGCAAGAGCAACCATCGACAGGGAAAATTTTCCTAACATGAGTACAAGCACCGCGAAGAGAGAACAAGGCGAAACAAAGGGGGGGAGAAGTAAAAAAACGGATACCTCTCTAATACCAAAAGGAGGGTAGGGTCCTTTGGCTGTTTAAGAATGAGGCCTGAGTGGAATGGAATACGTTTCTTAATGGATAAAGATGGTTCGTCATCAAAGGTAAGCATTTCATCCGTTCGGAAGACGATGAATTCGAAAGGGCAAAGTGATACCCGGCTCAATCTGAGTTGGCAATGCCAAGTCGGCTGCAAGCCTCAGGGCTGGGGAAATTTGGGAAAAAAAAAAGAAGTTGGAAAGGGCCGCACCTGATGGTCTTCGTGGAAGCAGGAAGGAATCGGACGGGGGGAAGAGAAGAGCGTCAACTTCAGGGAGCATCACGCCTTGGGGATCTCTATCGCGGCTCACACTTTAATGGTTGATAAACAATGCTGGTCCGCAAGGTCGGACGGCGAGGAGGGAAAAAAGGAAAGGGAAAGTCCAGGCCAAATCAACAATGGGTCAGCGACTTTCAACAGTACAGAAAACCCATTAGGCGTATCGGTCTCCAAGAGGACGCGTTGGACGACGATATCCTTATGAAAGGGGTAGGGCACGCGAAAGGAAAAAAGGAATGAGACTCCAGGCTGATCGCTCTGGTGAGGCGGTCTCCAACGAGACGAACAAGCAATTCATCTGGACATCATCGTGTCAACATAACGCAATTGACCAGCCCCGCGAGGAGAGGGGGGCCTTGAGACGATCTTGCAGCGAGGAATCAGACAACTTAGGGGAAAACACGCGGAAGAATGGGGGAAGGGTCTCGAAACATGGAAGCGAAGCAACCTACTCGGAAAGATATTCTTAAGCTGGCTGGCCAATCTAAATGGCGGAAAACTTCCGCTGGGAAACGCACTATGGGAAGGAAGGCTGCCTCGGAAATGTGCCAACGTAACAAAAGTACCCTACAGGCGAACGGGATGGAGAGGATCAGATTAAAGAAACAGTCCCGACACCAGTCTGTCTCAAAAGTGGGGAAACGGGCAGACCCGTAACAGAAACTTCGCCAGAAGAAATTAGGATAAGTGCGGAAAGAAGGAAAGAGAAAGTCGAGTTTCAGGGCGAGCCGCATATAAGGGTGCCTAACTTTGGTCCTAAACAAGCAGAGGGGAAATTGGGCAGGGCAGTGGGAGCGAACGAGAAAGAAAAGGAAATGAATTTTTCAATCAAAAAAGCGGATCAACAGATCCGGAAAAACAGAGGGCTGTAACGAATGGCCCCGCGGGGAAAGTCATGATCCGCCCTCTCTCGTGTCATCACGAGGGACAACAGCACGGGGTATGGTGAACGCAAGGAAAAGTCACGACTGGCTTAAAAAGGATTCCCTCACCTTGAATTGAAATTGAAAAAAGGAAAATCCGTTCCAGGTGACTTTCCGCGAAAAAGGAAGAGGAAAAAAAAAACATATTCAGAAAACGGAGGAAAGATAGCAAAGCAGTGGGACAATCTGCTTCCACCATGGGAGGAACCGAGCCACTCAAAAAACGGGAAACGTGGAGGAAGGCTAACCGCACTTCCACCAGGGTCGATACTTGCGATCGGAAGGGGGGGGGGGGGGGGGAGGAGATCCACAAGCATTAGAAGAGAAAGGTCCTAGAAGACGACAGGCAACTGTGGATGGGGTTGTCGCTAGGGACTCTAAGATCTTTCCCCGTCGCCGCAAAAAGGGCAAGATCTACATCCGATCGAGTCCGTCACAGAGAGAGGAGAAGGGAGGAAAGGTTTTCCTGAGTCATTCGAGCGGTTGGATGCCAGCAACCACACAGATTAAAAGCCCATTAAAGGGAAATATTGGGGGGGTCGGTCAGAGGGAAGTGTGCAGGGAAAAAAAAAAAAGTAAAGTTGGTTCGCCATAGGGAGGAAGAACGGGATCTTTTGGGTCTTGTGAAAAGCACTATTTGGTACCTGTTGAATGAGAGAGCATGGAGGAAAGGGGAGATGTAGAGCTCGAAAAACACGCGCTCCCACAGCGGGGAGTGCAATTATCCGGTAGGTCGCTCAAATCAGCAATCAATACCTGCACTGAACCAACAACCAAGTACGTAAAAGGGCAGAAGGAAGGGTAAAAGAAAAAACAGGGTAGGAGCGCCGATGAGGTCCAAACAGCTTCAAAAGAGATGTTAACGGAACGGGGACCTGTGCCCTGCTATCAGGGGTAGAAAGAGAGAAAAGGGATGTCGAACATTTGGTGACAGGGGAAGCCAAAAACCACAAGGAGGAAAAGGGGAAGGAACGAACCAGCATGTTTTTAAACTCACTATGAGTTGGTGACCCCCTTTTCATTCCCGTGGTCTGTGGAAGACCTGGGAGAAAGAGCGAAAGAGTGAATCAAAGAAAAAAAGGGAAGAACATGGGCTACGAACGGCAGTTGGTCGCAGAGGGGACAAGCACATGCGGTAAAGAGAAGGAGAAGGATCACGCCGATAACTTTGTGTGACCACGACCCGCGCTCAGACCTGGGCGGGAAAAGGAGGGGCAGAGAAGGGGAAAAAGGGGTGGGGGAGAGGAAGGGCCCGGGGGGAAGACATGAACCAGAGACAAAAAGAGAGACATTCAGAGAAGAGATATTACACAGAGGAAAAAAAAAGGGTCGGAGCGGGGAAAGAGGCTTGCGTCCGGGGGGAACAAAAGTGAACCAGAAAACGCTTGTTTGACCAGAATCGCGATTCCGTCGGGACTTTGAGGATACCGGGCAACTGTGAACCGAGGAAAAAGGGAAGAACATCGGGAAATAAAAGAGGGAGGGCGGGTTTAAGTTAAGGTAAAGAGGCACATAAGTGGTTAAGACCTAGCAGGGCAGGGGGAATAACAATCCTGTATGGAAAGGAAGAGGGAAAAAAAAATCCGGCTTTCAAGAAGACCGGAGGATCAGGGGAAAAGAAAAAGGACAAGAAGGGTTCCAGCCTCAGGGCAAACCTTCAGCGGGAAGCCATTACGAAGCCACGCCAGGGGTCACGCATGACTACCTGGTGTAAGGGGGGTGAACATCCAGGGGGAAGTGTGCAGTTAAAACCCGCAAAGGGAGTATAAAATCCACGCTTCTGAGAAGCCCTTAACAAATTTCAGAAGCGAGAAAAAAAAAACGGGGGGGAAAAAAGAGAACTGTATCTTCATCAAGCGCTGTCCGCGGGAATAGGTGGTTGACTCTGGATTTGGGGTAACTGCCCTTCCCCCTGATGTTCCCGCCCGACCAGGGGGAGGGGGAAAAGGGCAGTGTGATTATTCTGCACCAGAGTTCAGGAAAGGGAGGATGGGAAAAGAAAAAGGATGAGCTCGACTGACTCGGCGAGGCACGGATTTTGCAAGAGGGACAGAGGCGTGAGCAGCAAAAGGCTGTTATACTCAAGATAGGGGAACCACTTAATCTGGGGCCTTCGCTCTGACCCGAAAGGTCTGAGAGGGGGAAAACAACGAGGTGAAGGGGGAAAGTTGACGAACTATAAAGGGGGGAAAGGAAAAGGCCAGACATGGAAGGGGGTCAAAACGTTCTGTGGACAGAGGGAACGATGTCAAGTGCACCAAGAAGAGCTCGCTAACAAGAAGGGACAGACCCAAGGGGGGGAAGACCGGGTTAAGGAGGCTTCTGAAAGAATGAGGGGAGATGGGGGGTCTCATGACTCTCATACTTCAAACAGGGACAGGGGGACTCTACCATTCCGATCACTCATTTCAAAAGACGAGTCATGAAGGAAGGGGAAGAAAAGATGGTACACACAGTCTCATCTGCTGGAAGAATCTTCCATCGCGGGCACGGGGGGGCATTTTCTAGAACGACCTGCAGGTCGTGAGGGAATACCTTGAGGGAAGTGTTCACCTCGGGATGAAAGTAAGGGGACGATATCCTACGGGGCAGTGAAAAGCGGATCAAAAGGGTAAAAAAAAGGGTTGAAGCAATCTTGCTCGTACCTGCTGGTTGAGGTTTAAATCGAAAACAGAGGAATTTGGTGCTGCGAAAGACAAAAGGGACTGGGCTCTTAGATCTAAGCTCACTGAAGCGAAGGGAGAAAAATAGGTGGGCCCGTCTGGTTCACCCTGGGAATCGGTGTTGCGAAAGCCACGGGGATGCAATAACGAGTCAGTAAAAACGCCGGGGGAAAGGAGGCGGTTCCTGGATTTATTCCGTCAGGATTGTCCTAGGATACTATGCACGGCCGGGGGCGGGTAGCAAATAAAAAAGTATACTTGCCAAAAGAAGGATTAACGGGAGGGGGAGCTCGGGAACCATCTACGCCAAAGCAGAGTCAGAACCAGGAGAGCGCACCCGGGACCCTTCTAATAAGAAACAATTCACGGAGGGCCAGCAAATTTAAACTGAAAAAACTCTGAGACGGACTTGACGACACCGGGGGAAAGACGAGTGAACGCAACTCGAGAACGGGTTCCGGGGAGGAGAACTGTTAGGGCTACTCTCAAAGGACCAATGGTAAAAGGAAAAAAAAGGTTTGCGCCTATCCGTCAGAACCAGGCACGGCGATAGAGGGGACCGGCGATCTTAACTGGCTGCCGAATTGGATTATCTAGAAGAACGCCGGCCAAAAAGAGTTGCCGAAAGGGTAAAAGAGGGGGGGAGGAGTGGAATAAAAAGAATATATCGGGTGTCCGGGATAGTAAGATCAAGAACTATACCAAATCATGGAGAGGGAGGTTGTAGCGCGGCAGAGGGGAATTGGACCTACGTGGTGGGAGAAGTGGGTTATCACCTTTGGAGCAGGTTGGCATACCATCTTGGGAATGCGCGGGGCATGGACCTTATATGGTTCCGGCTGAAGTTCTGGGGGGTGGAAGCCGAAAGGTGGAGGGGAAAAAAAAAGTGGAAGGAGGTGACAGGAGGGGGAGGGTCTTCTGTTGAAAAGACCACGTAGTGGGAAGGTGGGATGAAAACAGGGGAGCTGAGATGTCAAAAGGAAGGCTGGAAGGAAAAAGGAGGGGAGACCCGATGTGTATGTGGAATTACTTGGGACAAAGGCCTGTGTTGAATGAATCTTGGCAACGGAAGCAGGGGAAAAAGATGCACTGGCGTTGAAAAACTCAGGAATCTCCGTGGGAGGAAAGGACCCTCAAATGGGACACTAATGCGGACAAGAGGGGGAAGGCACGGGGACTGGTCTCTTGCACCAGTAATAGATTGGAACACACGGCCGATTGACATTATCCAGACGAAGGAGAACGTGTGTGAGGGGGAAAAAAGCTCGGGGCACAGTCTGTGCGTCCCACCGGGGCAACGTTTGGAGGGGTAATCCGGGGTTGATTGGGATCACGCAGCAGAAGCCTGAAAAGGGAAAGTGCAGCGGGTTCGTGTTTTGGGAAATTTTAAACAACGGAAGCAAACAAATCGCGGGGAAAAAGGGGGGGAGAGGAGGAAAAGGAGGCCTTTAGCAAGCCACTAGAAGCGCGGGAAGGAGGTAGGTCTGCGGTCGTCATGGGTGATCCACGTAAGCAATGACGAAGGCGGATAAATGGGAGGACCCCCGGAGAGAAGGGAAAGAGAGGGGAATACAAGGTCTCGGAGGTCGAGGCATTCAGGGAGGAACAGATTGCGGAAGGGAACTGGTGCCGTGGTCGAGTGGGGTGAGGAGCCGATCAAAACAAAGAAAGGGGGGAAGAAGCACCGCTGCGGCGTGGAAAAAAAAGGAACGCTCGGGAAAAAAGAAGATAAAGGGAAAAAGATGAAGCGGATGGCCCTAAAGAGGGGTTGGGACTGTACTGGTGCAATGCGGAATAAAGATTTATTGGGACGGTGGTCAATCCAACTGAAGGGGGGTCAGAATCGCGCGCAGAAGACTGGGAGGAGAAGGAAAGGAGAAAGAAGAAGGGGGGTTAGGCGCGCTCTCGAAAAAGAGGTATGCGCAGCAAGACAGTTCAAAAGCAACAGCGCGCCGAAACCGGCTCTGAATCTCAATTGGACATCAGATAAAACGAAAGAAAACAGAGGGGAGCAACGTATGTTCATGCAAGCGGAGGACATGGGACCCCAAGCCAATGAGGCTGGGAATACGAACTTTCAATGCGAATGCACTAAGAGGGAGCGGTGAGATCCTAGGGGAAGGGCAGTCATAGGTACAGGAAGGACCCAGGGTGGGGCCAGGTGAATGGAAATAAAAAGTCAGGACCCAGCAATTACAGTAAAAGGGGAAGCCCCGCCCGCAAAATCGACCGATAAAAACAGCAACTATTTTTGGGGGGAAGGGAGGTATCTGTTTTACGTCAGACTTGATTACGGCCTTGGGGAATTGCCTGCCAAAAGGTCTAACAATTTCATCTGGGCATGGTGGTTCTGAGACTACCGGATGAAGGCTAAGGGGAGAGTCAAAACGAGAATGACGCGGAGGCTGAAATCAGAGCAAAGGAACCGTTACCAAGTATCGACAGGTCCTGCTTCAAGCAAGGGACATAGGAGAGGGTAGAACGGAGATAGGGACTACTAGTATCAGGCAAGGACCAGGGGAAAGGAACAAGGTTCTCCCTCACTCGCAGGAAGGGGGCAACCATTATTATTCCTTCTCACCTTTTGAAAAAAGCAGTGCAGAAGAAAAGTGGTCGCGGAAGAAGTATAAATCCGGTGCCCCCGGGACTACCCGAAAGAAGCCTAGATAAGACGAAGGGAAAAAATCTGATGGAACAATGAAAAACGCTTGACGGAAGGGGGGATGGCGTTTTCTATCAAAAGGCTCAACAACAACACAAAAATGGAAAGAAGGAGTATGAACGCCAAAAAGAAAATCAAGGAGGGTGCAAGACCGTGACAGACAAAAAAGAATAGCTACGGAGGACATCGGAGGCGAGGGTAGTAGGGGCAGGACCTGCTTGAACCTTCAGACATAACTCGCCTGAGCCATGGCGCACTTACACTGCGGCAAGTTTGAGAACGGTCATCCTGGGGGACTAAAAGCCGTAGAGGGAGAAAGGAGGGGGTTACTAAGTTATTGCAGGAAAAGAATCCCTATCTCCGGACGCTCTCGACGCATGAAAGGCTCGAGGAGGACCGCGGTGAGAGAAGGGTTTGAAAAAATTTGATCGAGTCAAAATCCGATGGGAAATCCTGCGCTTGCCGACTCTAAAGGACCATCCAGACAATGAGGCCGCCACAAAAGGCGAAAGAAAAGGGCCTGCATCTTCAGCAATCAGGGTATCACGGGGAGGACGTAAGACTGGGGAAACGCCCGACTCCCAACAAAGAGCTTGCTGTTTATCTGGTGATTCTTCGAGGCTGGATGAAAAGGCGGGAAAAGGTAGGAAAAAAAGAGAAAAAAACGGGGTAGCATCACCTGGAGTAAATCCGTTAGGGAATGTATCTTAAGCGGGCACTGATCTATCAGCTAAATGGACTGGAAGAAAGTCTGCCAAAAGGCTAAAAAGACGCAGTAGGAGGTGGGGGGCAAGGTCGGGGCAGAATATTGCATTGACCTTACGCCGCAAAAGATTGGGGCTTTTCGGCAGACAGAGGCCATCTTGAGAGCGATCAGTTTCCGGCGCACGCTGGCGTCTGGAAGAAAAAACGACGTTTCAAGAAAGAGGAAGCAACACTTAGTTTCATGGAGCCGCCATAGTCACGAGGGAGGGGACGATCGGACCCATTAAGTGAGATAAAATGACCCAATGTCAGAAATTCCGAGGACAAAGGGAAAAACAAGGCGGGCCATACTCCCAGGGGCATATGAAAGACGAGCAAGGTAAAAGTGAAGGAAAGAAGGGGGGACCGGTTGGGACGAACCAAGCAGCAGCGGCCCGAAAGGAGGATCGCTTTGTGTAGGGGATGAGTCCAAAAAGATCTAAAAAGGGCTGCAGGGAAGGCACATGAGGTTGTGAACGGGGACTCGGAAATGCCAGAGGGGGAAGTAAACCGAAAAGAAAGCGGGAGAGCAGGAAGAGCAACCACCGTATTTCACAGGAGGCATGGAAGGTTTTAGACTACGTGTATACAAACATGACAACGCAAGCAGACCACCTCGGGGAAAACAGAGGATGAAGAGT
>Ga0179591_1199527_pt1 | contig 15614 bp, 15 predicted proteins | sample CZOMad2_1_08_16f_FD_182891 | JGI IMG/M metagenome (GOLD analysis project Ga0179591, IMG submission 182891) | Vadose zone soil fungal communities from Angelo Coast Range Reserve, California, USA - CZOMad2_1_08_16fungal (PacBio error correction) | ecosystem: Environmental > Terrestrial > Soil >...
AAGACCGCGCTTGAAGAGGAAATGGTCAAACGTATGGGTACTATCTAAGCATGAGGGAAGTCCCTAAACTCGCCTCAATCACTTCGGTTACTAAGAAGGCGGGAGAAGGGAACTCAATAAAGCGTGCTGCACTTCGAAGACAGGGAGACGGCTTTTTTCAACCGTAAAGCGGACTCTATAATGAGGAGGCAGGAGAATGTCATATGACTTCACCGAGATCTGGGACAAGCGGGGACCGCATGAAGCCAAAAAAGATTCCGGGGAAAAGGGGCAAGAAGAGGAGGGATGGCTTCATGGGTGCGGTAAATCATCAATATCTAAACGCTGGGGGGAAGAAGGTGCCTGAAAGAGAGAAATACTTGCCCGCATATTCTATCCCAAGACGCTGTATTGGGAGGAGATATCGCGTGGCCAAAGACGCATCGTCAAGATCAGAGTTGAGGCAGTCAAAGGGGGGAAGGACAAAAGAACGGAGTGTCCGCTACAACCCGACGGGATTTGGGAAGGGAATCCAGCGGAAAAATCAAGGGGAACGCAGAAGAAAAGGAAGGGGACTCCCGAGAACCTATCTCGACTTCACTGGGTTGATTCCTTTTCAGGAACTAATAAGGAAAAGCTCTGTAGAAGGAGTATTCCTGATTGAGAAAAGACAGCTCTCTCCTGGAAAACATACAGTGTAAAAAAGGTAACTGAGCTGACGTTGAAGGATTGCTCTCTCTAACGATTGAAAAGCGAAAAGAAATAGGAAAAGGGGGGAGCGATCACATGGAATAGTTCCCTCTTCGGCCCGTTCGTGGAGGAACTAATACCTAGAAAGGAAGGGAAAATCGACGGGTGGAATAAGAAAATACGGCCTCAAACTCTCTTTTACGAAAAAAATGCGAAAAAAAAGGTACCTGAGGCCGCCGTATTCGGGCGCCGTATCCGGGGAAAGGAGAGGGGCGCAAGCAACCCGAGGAAGAGGCTGCATCAAGCAGTCAAGAAACTCCTCTACTTCGCTTATTTGAATCCAGCGAGAACTATCCCGAGCAGACAAGACCCGACACAGATAAAACAGGGAAGAGCGATATGAGGGGGGGGGAAGTTTGAGACCTCAGAGGCCAAATTTCTTCGTCCAGGCAAATAAGACGACAAAAGGCCTAAAGCCACGAAGGGTCGGTAGAAAAGGAAAGGGCCATAGAAAACGATCCTATCCCAATACCGACCCATAATGCCGCGTGAAAGGAGCGGCAACATCAAAGTCGAAGAGCCGGTGAAATGCCCTAGAGTCCGTGATCAAAAAAGAGTTCAAGCGTAATCCTCCCGAGACCCACAGACTCAAGAAAAAGCGCAGAAAGGACGCTTTGATAGTGAAGAAAAAACAACGCCGAATGGATTTACAGAAGAAAAGAGGGGGAGTCCTCAATCCGTTAGAATCAAGGCAATATGCAACTCACTCTAGATCGCGCGCGAGTCTGTGATAAGAAGGAAGAGAGAGGGAGGGTCGGATCCTGCGCTAAACTCGCAGAAGAATGCAAACAATCTAAACTCTTCCGAATGAACTGGTAGGCCCGGCGGCGTCCTCCTACGCTGTTATGTCCGACGAGACTGGAAGAGGATACCGAATCTGAAATCAAAATACACCTTACCGATTTGAAACGAGGATGCAACTCTCATGCAAAGAGGAAAGAAAGTAACATTGAATCGGCTGCAAGAAAAACCGTGGAAACGGGGGAGGGGGGTTGCGTCACCGGATCGGTTTAGGAAACGATGCTAGTCCGAAATTCACCGGGTTCATCTAGGGAAAAGCATAAAGGTCTGAGAGCACTCTAGTGAAAAGGAGACATTGAGGCACTGAAAGTGAAAAACTGTGAATCTGGAGTCCGTTGCCAGTCGACAATAATTAAGGAAGAAAGACTGAAAAGAAACTTATCCAGGTGTGGCGAAGGGGGAATGAGATGGAAAAGACGTGGGATGGGGTGTTCGAACGCGCGGGTAATGAGTGGAGGGAAAGGGAAAGGAAAAAATGCTCTCACTTGCACCGAAAGGAGGGAAAGCCTGAAATTGGAACCCACGAAGTCCTCAATCTTTTGTCGCCAGCCGAAGCGAGGACGAAGACCCTAACTATCTTGAAGGGGCCTCGTTAGGGATGGGGAGCTAGTCTGAAGGACGAAACAGAAAAGGGCAAAAGCGAGGAAAAGACAGTCCATTCAAAAATGACAATGAATCCTAAAAAAAAGGGAGCCTAGAGTGTCCAAGGAAGGAGCAAAAATACGCCGACGTCTCATTCTCGTGTGCGATTGCGGAAAAGTGCTCGACAACTATCGCCCTCAAAGAGACAATTCAGTGTACTGGTAAGGGATAGAGTCAGGTTTAGTCAGGAACGGGGAAATCTCCCAAAAGGGGGGGAGCAGCTGGTGACCGGCAGGACCGCGCGCTCTCGATCTTTTCCGAGGGGATAAAAAACGGAGAATAATCATTAGAAAAAGTTGGGGAAAAAGGCTGATATGCATGCCTATCTTCTGAAAAAAGGAACAAAACAACGCGCCGATAAATCTACGGGGCGCCGAAGAAAAAAAACCACGGAACAAAGTAGCAGAATCAACACACCCACTATAGTATTAAGAATATAGAGATTGAGACTTTGGAGTTGTCAGGTCCGGGGCCGCACCTTCTGGATATCTGTCAAGGCAGAAGGAGGGTAGGGGTCACCTCGATCTCATCACAAGCGATTAAAAAACTTTTGCGAAACTGGGAGGGACGGCCTAGGGAGGGAAGAAAACCAGCAAAAAAAAAGGAAAGCGTCCCGTCTCGGGTCTAGCCTTGAAAAATCAGGAAAAAGTAGGGGGAGGGGGGTTGACTCGAATGGCACCAACTATCCGGAAATTACACTTGAGGGAAGAGTGGAAAAGACAGGAGTAGAGGGAAAGGGGGCCGAGACAATTCCGCACAGATAATCTACTTCAGGGGAGGGGAAGGGAAACGGGGGAAAAGCCCGGTGTTTCGGATCATTTCGTCTGGGAGTCGGCGATGGGACCTGGAGGAAGGGGGTAGATATTTTTGAAAAGGCGAGAGAAACGCAAATCCTCAGCGGAAAAAGTCAGGCTCGTGTTTTGCCCCTCTTAATAGTCAGCTCGAAGAAAAAGGGGCTGAAAGTATTGGGCTTTTATCTCACTAAAAAGGGACGCGGCAGGAGATGTCTTGAAAAGTTAAAATAGGGTTCCTTGAAAGGGAACGCCAAAACGTAACCGCGAGGTCGGTCACCAGATAGGGGGTGACGGGAAATACGCAAACAGAGTCGAAGTAATCAATGCGGGGCTGGGGGGTTCGTTCTGAGGTCCTGCTGATGTGTTCAGAAGAACGAAAAAGGCAATGGGGGGCATATAGACGAGCATACGTTGGCCTCGATTAGGAGGGGGGGAGGGAGGGAATGACGCCGCCAAGCGATACAGAGTTCCTTCGTAAAGAGAGGGCGACCAAAAGCGCGAAGAAAATCCACCACTGCAGTGGCCAGGTTGCGGGAGAGAGGCAGTGGGCAAAGGCGGTTGGGGGGCTGCTCCAGGAGGATCAACATGGTGAAAGTTGGAAAGTTCTCCTAGGGATCGGGGGGGGGGGAGAATTAGGGGAAGGGAAAGACGCAAGGGCGTCATATCAGCTTGCTCCTAAAGCCAAGTGTTGAGGATTCTCGAGTTCGCTCAGGAGCCGAGTAACAGAGGAAGGGACGGAAACGTGTCTTTCTCCTAATCGGTAAGGATCAGAGAAAGTAAGAGAACTTGAACGTTAGTCGCACGGTGAAGGCTACTAATGAGAAATGCCGTAAGCAGGGGGGGAGTTTGGGGTTCAGAAGAAAAAGCCTGGGCCTGCAAGTTTATTCTCATGCGGATTGGGGTATTAGTGAGAGAACACAGGACGAAAATGGACTTCCTACGCAAACAGGCGGAGGGCCGGATTCACGCAGGAAGACTTAAAAAAGGGTTGGGAAACTTGAGCACAAACAGGACGTCTTGAGGTCTTGGTGGAGAAGGGAGAGGGGGAACGCATTGGGCCCTGGCCTTTGAACCAAGAGAGAGGCAGAGTTCACTGGTGGAAGGGCTTCGGCGTGCCGGCAAGAACGGGAAAAGCTTCGTCAATAAGCATTATTCTTCGGGGGAACGGGGAAAATAAAACGAGTTTCAGAAGAAGTATCGTGCGGTGACTCAAAAGGGACGTAAAGGACGGCCGAGGGGGGGCCAGTTAGGTGACGGACGAAAGAAGGAGGGGTTCAATCATATAGGTCCGAAAGGGGGCTAGCCGCGTGAGGCCGAGAGGCAAGGATCTTGGGTAAAGAAACAATCAGCGTCACCGCGATTTTTTACATGGGGGAGGAAAAATCGAAAAGACTCTGTCCAGGCAAGCATATTTCTTTAGTGAAGACGAGAGAATCCGGGAAGAAAAAGAAAAACCGGGATCGTCTCGACCGGTTTCCGGATTCTTTCCGTTTAAAAACAAAAAAAAAAACGAGGGGAGAACCCAGACCAAGCTCCAGGACGGGCGCCAGTTTCAGGGGGGGGATTAAGGCGCGGCCGAGGGGAGGGGGGAGGCACGAAGAGAGAAAGAAGGAGCTGGATGACCGCAACGGCCGTCCTTTCACCGTTACGTAGGAGAGAAAAGGGAGAGAAATTTCCAGTATGCTATCGAGGGCATCCGCGTAGACCGCCGGGGTAGCGGACTTAAGAGAGTTCGGGCAAATCCGACCAACTCTCCTAACATTTTCCGGCAGGAAGGGGAGGGGAAGGACAATGAATGAATCGTACTCCATCATCTCTCGTCTATAGAGGAGGGCAAGAATGTAACGGGAAGAGTAGAAGAAAGACGGAAACGCTTAAGATCTGTTAGGTCAGTTTACCGTAACCAGGAATCCATATACGGAATCTCGTTGGGGGGAGATTCCGGAAAAGATCTGGGGGTCTTCACGCAGAGTGAGGAGATTCGACAAGAAAAAGGGAAAGAGGGTGGAACAGGAAAGAAAAGGGGGCGGCAGCCGTGCAGCCGATGTCTCGAGCTTTACTTAGCATCTTTACCACTTCCGGAGAAGGGGGAGGAGGAACTATAAAAGGAACAAAATACCGAGAAGCTGCGGCTAGTTCTCTTATCTCTCAGCAAAAAACAAACGGGGAGAAGGAGGCCGAAACCGCGCTGCTCAGGGGGAGTGACAGAGGGGGTCAAAAAGATGGGAAGAATCTCAGATCGTTTCCTTCCTCGACATAACGCAAAACCAAAAAAAAAATATCCCTAAGGGGGCCCTGGAATGGACCAGGAGAGAGAACGAAAAGAAGCGGCGGCAGGGAGAATAGTGCCGCTTCTTTTTCTCGGTTCCTAATAAGTCTCTCGAAGAGGGGAAAGAGAGGGAAAAACAGGAATCTGGATAGAACGCTCTACCGGGGAGAGCACAAGAAAGAGAGATGAGAAACAAGGTGAGGAAGTTTCTGGAAAGCAGGGGGGGGTGCAGTCAAAACGCCATCAAAGCTCTCCTCTTTTTCCTATGTCTAAGAAAAAGCCCAGGAATAGAGAGCCGCGCGAGTTAGGGAGAGGATCAGCCTGTGCCCAAGAGAAACGGCAAGTAGGGAAGGCAGGAGGCGCGTGGGGGGCTTCTGCTCGAACGATCCCAAAATTCGAAAACTGCCGCTTGCAAGAAGAAGGGGATTACCAGCGAAGACCGCCTTGACTCGGGAAGAGAACTATCTCGACGTCACGGTAATTCCGTCCGGTTTCTAACCCTACATAAAGACAGAGGGATATCAAGGATTATCGGGAGAAACCAGGGAGGAGAAAAAAATGGAAAAAAGAAAGGTGAGTCCCTTCGACATGGTAGCTGGAGAGTCTTTTCTGACATAGTCTAAAGGGATGGGAACGGCAAGCATCAATTAAAATCTTCTATCCATCACTAATAAAAAAGGGAAGAGTAGGAAGGCGTTAGGGAAAAATACAGATAAGGGGGAGTAGACGGAGGGAAGAAATCGGAACTCAACCTCGCGGTTACGCTTATCGCCTAAAACAGAGAGCCTCCTATTCTGCTCCAAATCCCCTGCAAAAGATAGGCAGAGCAAAGAGAATAGGAGGGCGTACGCAGTCAAGAACTTGTCCGCTACGTCTTATTTTATGAACGGGAGGGGGAAAAAGCAAAAACGATGAAAGAAGACAAACGGAAAAAAAAAACAACACTCAGTGATGAAGAGCAAAAAAAATGTCTGAAAGAGTCTGAAAGAGGGTCTGGGAGGGGCATCCTAAAGATCGGGGAACAAAAAGACAAAAGGAAAAGGAGGCTTCCAAGGCAGTGCCAATTAACAACAGAGACGAAAAAAACAACTCTCCAATAAGTCTATGTGAAAGTAATGCGGAGCAAATCCGAGCGAAGAAGCAGGCCCGCTCTCCTTTTTAGGAAGGGTAAGTGGAGAATCAGGACCTAACAACAAATACTCCTGATAAGAAAATATCATGTACCTAAGAAAACGGAAAACAAGGACAAATTTGGCATGGGGGGAATCCGTCCTGGAGAAAAGAGGATAACTGAGAAAGTGAAAACCGAAACAAATCGGATCTGCTCTCTAATGAGGTCTCAAATAACTAATACCAGGCGAGAGGGAGGCTTGACGTAGAACTCTCCACCCGAAGAAAAAAAATCTAAACAACTCTTCCGAAAGGTACCTTTAGCCAGCGTCAAATAGAGGAAACGTTATTGCCGACATCCCATTCCCAAGGCTGACTTGCGATGACAATAAAAGACGATGAAAGATAAGGCAAAAAGAAACCAAATATCAAGACATCCCCTTGCTCTTACTAAAAACCTGGAGTGGCAGGGGGGGAAAGGCGGAACCGATCTAAAACTGGTGCGAGAGAAGACAAGGAGCATAATTCAACGCTTTATCTTGTACGGCATATTGCGGTAACTGAAGGAAAAGGAGATGATTTAATCGGCGCAAATTTACAAATGGGACAGAAGTTAAAAGTACGAAATAATCATGCCTGACGGAAGAGAGACATCAAAATTATCAGTTGCGCGAGAAAGTTAGTCACGTCGATCTTTTGGCGAACATTGGGGGAGAACATGCGGGCTTCAAAAAGTAAGGGGGAACGCAGAAGAAATCACTTTCAAACCTGTGATACTGCGGGAAAATGAGTAAAAACAAACATAAATTCCGCAGGTCTTTTTCGCCATAAAAAGAAGAGAGGGAAAAGAGTATCCTTAAAAAATTGCCGCTATATTTGCGGAGAGAAAGATCAGGAACAAGAAAAACCAGGAAAAGAAATACTCCTGTAAAGTCACTGCGCACCAGAAGAGGGGCTATGTCAAGTAGAGAAATCGACTACTGTCTCTTCTATTTGCGGAACTTCAGACAGAAGGGAAGGACGGCAAGGCATTGTACTTGGCCTGAGCTCTGGGGGGCATATCCCTAGCTCATATACCAAAGAATGAAAAGGAGAGAAAGTAGTCTCTCTGTCAGGGGGTTATCGAAGAAAAGGGACCGTAGAAACGTTTTCAATCTAGGTGCTGTATGCTCGAGGGGAGGCGAAACTGCACTAATAGCAGAAGGAAATAGCGTTGCGGGTCAAGAAAAAGCCAACCGTAGACCCTGCCTCAGGATAGAGAAGAAAAAAGGGGGAAGAAAGGTAGATTATCATTTTGCCGTTTGGAGGGTCGGGAAAAGGAAAGAACCGGAGCATCTCGTCGTTCATTTTCGCCGCCGGAGAGGCTTCAGCACGGTGAAAACTGAAAAATAAAGGGGAGGGGGCCGTCATATATCACCAGCCTAAACCGCGATCTGAGAGACTGAATATCAGGAGAAAAGGGATTGAGGAGATGATTGGGAAATTGGTCACCACTAGGAAGGAAAAAGTAGACTTAATTGGAAAAGGAACATCGCTAGAGAGAGAAGACCAACTCACATATAAGGCGACTTCTTCGGTCTACGGAATAGAGAAAAGGGCGGATTAAGTTTCGGGGGGCTATTCCCAAAATTGATGCGTCGGAATGGGGGCCGAGGTAGATTTGCTAGACGGCGATCGCGAAAGCCTCGCGCCTTCAAAGGAGAGGTGTTCCTCCTCGAAGATGAAGGCGGAGGGGAAAAACAAACTGGCGTCAGGTCGTGGGAGGGAGGAAAGCAGTCTGACGAAGTAAAGAGGGAAAAAGGAGAAGTTTCCTTTAACTTTGCAGTTAAGAAAAGGAAAAGGGAGCGGGGAAAACGTACACTCGGGTGAAAAGGACATCCTCTCGCCCACCTTTCTCATGAGGTAAAGTGTGTTCGCTATTCCTGGAATTCTTAAGTGGGGAAGAGAAGACCGGAAGCCATTGGGCAATTTCGAATGATACTGAAGCTAGGGGAGAAAGGTGTATGAGTACAGTTAAGTACGGGCGAAAAGCGATAAGGGCACGGAGCAAAGAATGGGTCAAGTCTTCTCTACGCAACATCTGCTCGGGCTTACAAAAAAAAGGCAAAAAACCCTGGGCCAAAAAAACCAAAAAAAGGTGCCTTTGAGTCACAGGAAATTCCGTATCTTTTGTGCGGGAGCCGTAATTCCCGAATTCCCAAGTAGGGGAGGCGGAATTGATCCTTCTTTATATGAGGACCGGGGAGGGGTTGAATAGAAAGCAGACGCCAACTTCTCCATGAAAGGTCGGCCCTCTTTTTTCCTGGGTGGTAGTAGGAGGAGAAATAGACTCTTCACTCTACGCGGGAGGCTTGAGGGGAACGAAAGAAAGGGCGCGATCTCTCGGTTATAAAAAATGCGACATTATAGGAGAAAGAATTAGTCACGGAAAGGAAAAAGGGGAGTTTCGTCACTGTATCCGCCTGTCATGTAAGTTGTAGGGGATGCGATGGGGGGGAGGATTGGGAGGAGGAAAGGACGTCTTGTCCGTAGACTAAAAAGATCTACTTTCCGGTTGCTAAAAAACGGAATTCGAAAGCAGGAGGAGAGCCTGTCGTCCTCATAGAGGGTCAAGGGGTGAGGTCTTTACTTCGTTTGGGCGCCTGGAACGGGAGGGGACGAAGCCTTCTTCGGAGCTTAGGTTCAAGGCCTCGCGGAGGCTGGAAAAAAGGAACCTTTGCCAGAGCTTGAGTCATCACAAGAAAATGAGGACTGGAGGGATGCCGGGTGAAAGTCTGGTCGCGAGTATCTTTTCGTTTGACGCACGTTACAAAAGAATCAAGGAAAGAGTACCGTTAGTGAAAAGACTATTCTCAGTGATCTCCGAAAACCGTACTCGACTGAGCGCTTGCCGCTCTGACTTAAGAAAAGTTTCAATTGGCGATCCTCGGCAAAACGCGGAGTTTGTTCGTCCTATGTCAGACTTCAGAGAAAGAGTGATGTTCTGGAAGAATAATTGAAAGGAATGACGAGGGAATAAGGGATCTTATCTCCTTTCCTGAGTCTGAAACGAAGAGCAAGGAAAAAAAAAACTAAGCTAAAGAGACAAGTTCTCAGGGAGAAAGGGTAGTGTGAGGAGAGGAGAGAAGGAGGAGGTGAAAAGTAGCCATAACCTTCTTCTCTCCATCGAGGGAAAAAGGAAGGACCTGAAAGGCAAATTAGAAGAGTCTCGGGGGAATTGACTAGAGAGGTAGGACTGGAAGCGGAGCAGGGTTTAATCTGCACTCACAGGATATTTCGAAGCGAACAAAAGAGCTAACAAAAGACTGCAGAAAGGCAGGTCCTAATTCTTGCACGGCAGGTATCAAGACATCAAGCGAGGAGATAGATCATTCTTTCCCCTGTGAATGCGGGTCACCAGAAATCTTTCTATGCTACTTGTATGTCCTTTTACCGAACCATGAAAGAAATAATCACTGAATTCACCTAGGAGAGAGAGAGAGGTCGTATCTTTTCGTACAGATCCTCTGGGGGAGCGACAGAGAGAAAGGGAATCAGATCGACACTACGCGGTCAACTTGTCTCAGAAGGGTAAGACGCGGGGTCGAGGAGATTGAAGTACAGAGGGTCAGAGGAAAGAAGGTAGTCGAGGCGGTTTCTATGTAAGGCCATTCTTATTCTCTGCCAAAGGGAACTGAAAAAGCAGCAACGAGAATCCGGATTAGGGAGGAGCTGAGATCGAAAAAAAAAAAGGAGGAGGATTAAAAGAGAAGATAGACGGGAGCCGGGGACGCTAGATGAGAGGTCTCGGGGAAAGAGGAGGGGAAAAAAAAAGAGCAGAACGGAAGGAAACGCGAAGAAAGAAGAAAAAAGAGCAAAGGTCCCTGAAGGAACGCGGCTACGTCAAGCTCGAGAACAATAGGTTAAGAAAGGGCGGGGAGTTGGGCAGAAGGTGAAGATAACTTCAGTGAGGAGAGATATGGGAAATAGAGGAAGTGGATCTGGACAACATCTCGACCTCATCTCAACAATAAAAGAAGGGCCCATTTTCTGAGGGGCTGGTCGACGGGGGGGGGAGGGTCAAAACAGAAAGATCTACGAGGGTTACGAAGCTTACGAAAAAAGAAATGCTGGTTCCCCGCATATCTATCCGCCTGAGCAGCATGAAAGGGAGGAGGGAAAAGAAGAACGGCACGACAATCACCTTCATAGAATCGGGCAGCAGGAAGATCGGTTCGGATTTCTGGCCTAATCAGGTGAAGGAAAGCAACCCTTCCTCTTGAGCCTAAATGCGGGAACACCTCCATCAGTCAATTGAACAAAGAGAAAGGGAGAGGAAAGAAGCCTTCCGTTTCTTAAACAAAAAAGAAAATCAGGACAGACATACTGATTAATTTCCGATGGGAGAAAAAACTAAATGACGACACCGTCATCCCCAAGACCATGTCAGCCCTTCTAAAGGAGACGTACTGTTGGGGCAAAACTCGCTGAAACAACGAGACAAGAATCCTGTAAAGGCTAAGCCTCTCACATTCGTCCAAGCCGCGTGGAACAGGAAGGGTACAAGAAATACCCTATGCGATAATGACGCAGGAAAAACGGGGAGAAAGGAAAAAAAACCTTCTTTGACTCTTATAGCTAAAATCTTTAAGGGAGGGGGGGGCGGACGCCTCTTCTTCGACCAGTATCCCTCGAAAGACAGATAGGGAGAGAAAAAAAAAATCGTACTTCTTCGCCTTCAAGAAAAAAACTGGGCAGAGAATGCGATTATTGTGACAAAGGAAGTTCGGCTTAAAGAAAAAAGAAGATCTACAATGACTCGGGGAGATCACTCCTGGGGAAACGGCTGCGACAGGTGATTGCCGAACACGCTCTTCCAAGGCGGCGGCAAATCCGAAAATAGCCAGGGAAGGACCACGAAGGCGGCGCCCCAAAATGACAAGTCTCCCCCCTAGCAAAAAACGAGCGAGGGTTGTACAAAAGGCGTGCTTCAAAGCCGATGGTAAAGACGAGGGGGCAAGCCCGTTTCTTCTAAAGTCCAATAACTTCCGGGTGAGAAACCAAAAAACAAAGGCAATTCTAATACCATCTGCAGGCAAGGCCCTGGGATTGAGAAAAAAAACGACCAGGGATGGGGAAGGAAACCGGTACTAAGGGGGCTACTTCCTCCTTTCTAAAAACCTGCAAGATCGAAACAACAACCATCCGAGATCGCTAGTGACGAGCGGATAAGAACTCAATCACCCGAGGCGAGCGAAAGAGAACAGTTCTCCTGACTCTCCGAAACGAAAAAGAAAAGCGAATTCCTGAAATTTCGAAAGAGGGATACTTCCGCAGGGTCTTGGATTGACGTAACCTCACCGCCGGATAAATACAGAAGGCTCGAAAGAAAAATAAAAACCTACTTTTACTATTATTCCTTTAGAAGGCAAAGATCCGAAAATAGGCAAAGAGAACTCCCACTTTCACGCAGTGGTGTAAAGGCAGGAACGGAGAAGGGGGGGGCGGATCTATATAACAGATTTCTGGGACTAATCGGGGAGAAAAGGAACGAGGAAAAACCCAGGTATGCTATCACGCGAGGACAACGTAGGGAAGGATTCAAATTGTCACCATGGTGGCTTCTGATAGGTTCCGTATAAAAAAAAAAGCAACGGCTGAACATCGACCATACTGATAGGGGGTCGAAGATGAGAAAAGAGCGGAAAAACGTCTATCTTTTTTCTAAAAATCTCAGGGGAAGCAGGGAGGCTCAGGGCGGGGAAACTCCTATCTCATTGAAAGTGATTAGAAAAATGCATGGGGATCCACGCCCACGAAATTCCTCCAATAGTTTGAAGCCCAATGAGAGAAAAAGAAATCGTTCACTGAAGGGCCGTAGCTGATTGCGCTGAGAGGTCAGTAGGTAAAAGGAAAAAAGGGAAGAAAAAAGGAAAATGAATAAACCTTCAATGAAGGTAAGCCTACAATGATCACAGAAATGTTCTTCTATAATTTCGACGTACTCGAAAAACAGGGAAAAGGGAGGATGGCTAGGTGTCTGCACTGCGAAAAAGGGAAAGCTAAGCGATTTATCCGCGGACAATTAAGTTGACTTGAAAAGAGTATGGGGAAGGAGGCCCTAGCGTAAATCACGAAGGTAGCGGGGCCCTGCTAAACTAGCGTCAGACTCTTTCACTCGGGTGAAAGGGAAAGGAAGAGAAGAGACTTCGGTCAGTAATAAAGCACATTTGGCATGACAGACGCGTGCGTGAAGAGTCACTGTCGTGCTTAAACTGAAATACTCGAGGTCATCACCGGAAAAGAGCGGGAGGGGATTGGCCTACGACGACAAAAAAGAACAACTGCAATTCTCTCAAATACAAAAAAACGGAGGTGAAAGAAGGATAAAAAGGGTGTTAACTGTGGTACTCTTGACTGCCCGCGGGGGGATCATGGGGGAATGAATAATGGAAGTTTCAGTGTATGAAGCGAAAAAAAGGGGGGAGACACAGATGAAATGTGAGAACTCTTGCGCCGCGCATGAGGAGACAAAAGGAAAAAAACAAGCGATCTGCGACTAGCGGCAACGGGGTCAAAAATAGCAAATTCCGTTTTCGATTGCGTCCATTGAAGCAGAAAAAAAGAGAAGTCCTCATTTCCTATTATCATCTCGAAAAGAAGTATTGAAAGAAAATTCCTCACAATAAAGTCGAAGGCGGAAAGAGGAACGTTGACACAAGGTCCGCCCTTGTTGTTGACGTAAGTGTCTGGAAAACGAAAGTAACTGCTTCATGTTCCTTTGGTCGTCAGGGGAAGATAGGGGAAGATGGCGAAGAAAAAACTCAAACCCAGAGAACAGGTCAGGCCGGTTTGGCCTCCTCTCCTCGCTAAGAGTAACGGAAAACGGAGGGCGGAATTCTTTGGACTTGTCCAAGAAGGAAAGGAAGGAGAGGTGTCAAATTTAGGCGCCGATAGGGGCATGACCTTGCCGGTAGCCAAAAGGAAAGCTTCGACACCAATCGACGCTGGAAGAAAGTCGAAAGACGAGGGAAAAAAGTACAGGGGCTGGCGATTTTCATGTCGCGGCCTTCCTGGGCGGAGGAGTAAAAAGACGGGACGCCGGGCCGTTGTAAAGTGCTGAAGATGACCTATCAGCCTTTGGCCACAGGAGGAAGAGAACCTTGAGAATCTCCCTGATATAAAAAACTGTCCGATGAAGGTCAGGAGTCAGAAGGGGACAACAGATGACTTTCGACACCAAACTGCAGGGAAGAGGTGGGAGTGAGCGCAGCACGTGGATTACGTGATCTTGTGGGGGGGGGGACCTGAGAATCAGAAAAGAAGGAAGAATGGGGAGATGCATTTCGTCCGTCGGGAATATGGCGGTGATTTAAAGAACGTCGGAGCAGCTCAAGGAGGGCTCAAAAAACGAAGACGGAGTTTGGGTAACGAGGGGGGTCCGTCGTCGGCGAGTTCGCTCAGGATAAGAGAAAAGGAAAAGAGGGGGAGGAGGTCAAATTGAGCACTAACTCTCTCGATCTTGGGAGGGGCTATCGGGGCCGAGTCGCAAAAAGGCGACTATTTCTTCCTGCCGAAAGCACATTGTCTTTTGTGGGGGAATAAAGGGCAGGGAAGAGAATTCTGAAAGTAGGAATGGGTTGTCTGAGTTCTGATAGAAAAGGACGAGGAAGCGACGTCGACCGAGAGGGGTGTCAGGAAAAAAAAAGAGAGGACGGCTGGTGCCGCAGCCTTCTTCAAGGGCTGCCTTCTTGGCTTTGGAAGGTGCGTCGGAGAAGGGGGGGCAAGGGGGGACGCCTTTGCCAGAAGCAATTCCTGCGCGAGGGAAGGGCTCGAAAAGAGGGACCGGGAAGCCCTGGGGCACGCGCTTTTCGTCAATCATATCAGGAGGCAAAGGGGAGGGTTACTTGCGGAAAAATGGCTCTCGTGATCGGAGAAGGAGCCGTCAAGGAAATGCCGTGCGTTACGGCGACGACGACCGAGGCTCGTGCGTCACTACGGATCGCGCAGAAGGGAGGGAAGACTCTAAAGGAGGGGGGATTTTCGTTCTATCATGGGTCCCGCCGGTTGAGTCGAAGAGAATTATCCTTCTTCCACGGATCGCATAGTCGGGGAGGGGGACAAAGAAAAAAGGGGAGAGGAGAGAGCCAGCAGTTAATCGGCGATCCGGTGTCAAAGGATTGACAAATGATTTCACGCAGGTCAGGATATCAGCGTCAACAGGGGGGGGGGGAAAAGAAAGACACGGGCTAATGTTCTTGTGGGGGCCGGCGCTACCCCGGCGGTTAGGGAGATGATAGAGCCTAGATGGATTTATTTTCCGAAACGACAGGAAGGGAAGGCGAAAGAGTGAAGTTGAAGGGAGTAGGAGGTCGCTCTGGCCTCTGCTTTCGGTCTGCAAGCGATCCCGGGGGGGGAGGAAAAGTCAGGGGGAAAAACGCAAGAACTTGCCTTCCTTCAGATTGAGCTTGTCCTTGCCAAGGGGGGGGTAGTTTTCAAATGCGGGGATAATCGCCGGCGGGGAAAAATAGAGAAGGAGAGGAGAAAGAAAAAAATAAGTACGAGCTATTCCCATCCCAACTCGACACGCTTATATCGGGGGGGGGTTGGACCGAACCAAGGAAACGAAAAATCCGTCAGCACCTGCTTCCCAGTAAAAATCCGTTAGTGGATAATGAGGTCCGAGGGGGGGAAGGAAAAATCCAGTTGAAGTCATATTCAGAAAAAAAAAAAAAAAAAAAAAAAAAAAAGAGGAAGAATACTCTCGCGGAACTACCCCATACGCGGACGGTATGAGAAGGGGTGAAAACACCCTATTGTTCTTCGAGCTTGTACGGACGCCCTTGAAAGGCAGTATCGGCGTATTGGAACTATTGACGCCGAGAAAGGAGAGATTCAACTCCGTCAGAAAAAAAAACTCCGATCGCGGCGGCGGCTCGGATAGACTTCAAAAAAAAAAAGAAGGGGGGGGAGAGAAAAGAAGCCGCTCTTCTCGAGTCTTCTCTGGGTCAACGTAGGGGAATAAGGGGGAAAACCTCAAAACTCCGACTCATCCAGGCATGTCCTGGAGAGGAAACCGGGTGGGAAATCGGGAAAACGGGCTTGGGCAATATAAGACAGGGCCTCGGAGGGGGGGATGGGCCAGCTATAACTGACGTCCGAATAGGAAATTATGAAAGGGATAGAGTGACACAAATCTCTGACCCTAATCTCCAAATAACGAAAAAAGTTGGGGGGGGGGGCATGGGAGAAGGGAAGGAGGATGGTCTGGATGCTACTTCATTTGGTGG
>Ga0179591_1402123_pt1 | contig 15614 bp, 21 predicted proteins | sample CZOMad2_1_08_16f_FD_182891 | JGI IMG/M metagenome (GOLD analysis project Ga0179591, IMG submission 182891) | Vadose zone soil fungal communities from Angelo Coast Range Reserve, California, USA - CZOMad2_1_08_16fungal (PacBio error correction) | ecosystem: Environmental > Terrestrial > Soil >...
GAATTTTATGAGGACAAATGGGCACTTGTTCGTAATGCTAAGCTCAGGGAGAGAACATCTCAACTTAAGAATTACCACGGTGAAGTTAAGGCCGCCTCATCGGACCCAAAGGTCACCGTTATGTCAGGGTAACAATATAGATTCAGAAGGTCGCTTACACGGGATTATTCAGAAGAGAGCCTTGCGAATGAAAGCATGGGGAAGAGCGCGATGCATCCTAGAAGAGGGGTACCGGGGGGGCACGGTCTTCTCAAAGAATATACAGAAAGGAGACGAAGCGAGCAAAAAAATCGCTATGGCGGAGAAGCGTGCATCAGTGAAGGGGCGTTATTACATGTTGAAATGAGAGGGGGAGAAATCAGGGCCGATCTGGGAAAACTCTAGAGCCATTTTGGAAGACTAGCATGGGGGAGAAAGAGTCGTAGGTTCTCCCATAAGGACTTTTGGCCTTGCATGGCGCCCGTGAACAGCGGAGAAATTTTCAAAAAAAAAAAGGAAAATTTCTCTGGAACGGAAAAGGTGGGGAGAGTGGAGGTGCACTGATGGGGCTAGGGGGACCATGACAACTAAAAAAGATTTCCCAACCAAGATTCCATCAGAACTTAGAAAGGGGGGGGAAAAACGCATGCGATAGGGTAAAAAGAGAGGGAAAAAGTCCAGATTATGATTGAAGAAAGTGAACCAGGGAAGGTTCACGCCACTTTCAGGAAGAGCGACCAATATAGCAGGAAGGAGGCCTCCGCGTGGAAGGCCGGGAGGGGGAGTTCCGAGAATCCCTACAGAATCTCTAACAAAAGCTGGGCTAAATACCGCAAAAGATCCTGGGTGAAAGAAGCTTCGGGGAGGAAAGATGAGAAGGAAAGAGTGCTTGCAGCAGAGTCGTGAAAGAGGAAAACCAAATCAAAGACTTTCAGGGGGAAAGAAGGAAAAAAGAAATTGTGAGGCAAAAAACGGGGAGCAAGAGCTTGGTCAGAAGTTTCGAAGTTCTGAGGGATAGGAGGGTACCGATAAGAAACGTACAGTTGGGTACGGTGAGAGGGGAGCTGGAACCTCTGGTAACCTAATAGCCGGACTAGGAGGACTCAAAACTTAGGATTGAGTACCAAAACCATTTCTTGGCTTAAGTGGATGGGGGAGAGGAGAGATATCCTTCTTCTGCCGTTAGGGGCCGAATTGTCTTCATTGGAGAAAGAAGGAACAAATATGCTACAAAACAGAGGAGCGTGGGATTTGAATTTGGGTACCTCAGTATAGGGAAGAAAAGATGATAGCGGATGAATTGGGATGGAACTAAAAGACTCTCAAAGGTCGTTAGGATCAGCCGTAACTCGAAAAGAGAAGAGAGTCATTCGTAGACTTGAGAATTAACGAACTTGGAGACGACAAGGATCCAGCCGAAAAAGGGAGCAGGAAAAGGGGGGGGAGCCACCAATTCGGTAAAAGGGAATTTTGGTTTAATCGGAGGGAGGCAATGCCATCAGAGGGGGGAAGGAAAGCTCGCCGCCCCTTCTGCCTCAGGAAGGGGTTTGAGGGGGAGGGTTTGCACACGGTCCACACCGATCAAGGGAATTCGCTTTAATCCATGAGGGGCAAACGGATCTCACGTCATGGATGTGCGATTTCTGCAATTCTACTTTACCGGGGGTTAATAATAAAGGATCGGAAGAGAGATAGGAAGAACCCAAGATATCTAACAAACAGAGGGGGGGGTATCCTATCCTCGGCTATAGAAGAGCTTGAGTAGGGACTGCTGATGAGCACCCTTTCACCAGGATAACGAACATCCCTGACTTATAAGGAAGGGAAAAGGACTCAAATCAACCTTTGATTATTCTGGAGAGCGGCTGCTGCGATACAGGAGAAAAGAGGTTTTTAAACATCCACTCATTTTCATTGGATCCCTGGAATGGCGAGGGATGGAAGGGCCTCTCTCGAAAACCGAGGAAGAAGGACATGTTGTTTTTCAAAGGGGACCTGGTAAGGGGAGGAAACAAAAAACCGCTTTGGAGAGATATTCCGGTGTCGGAAAGAGACGTAAGACCTTTATCCTCTGCAAATGACAGGCAGCAACTTTCTTTCGGTAGAGAAGGGGACTATCTCAGGGTAAGTTTTCCTTGTAAAAGCAAATGAAAGCTATCTGAGTGGGGAGAGAGGGGCGGGTCCCAACCTTGGCGTTGCATAAAAAAAAGGAGCATCACTAGCTTTTTTCGGAGAAAAGACTATAGAGAGGGAGGGAAAAATGCCGCCATGGGTCATGAGTCAGAAAAGGAGAAGAGACTCCTTCACGAAACCTTTCTCCTCGAAATGGGGGGAGAAATAGACTTTTTTTAGGGGGACTGTTCGGCGGAGGAGGAGGAGGGGGGAAGAAACCCCCACTGTTGACGGGGAAGAAGCAACCGTACCTAAGTTCCTTTCTGGAGAGGGAAGCAAAAAGGAAGAGAAGAATCGGAGCTCATCGCAATATCCAACGAAGGAAGAAGGAAAGTGTTTTCCAGATCACACCAGAATCGTGAGGGGATTGGCGAAAGTTCGCAAACCAGGGCGGTTTTGGTTTTGAGGGTTGGTTTTAGAGATCTTACTTCTGCAGCCCAAAGGGTGCTCCGAAGCGGGACAGAGTGAGAATGAATGAGTGGCGGTAATCAAGATTAGACAAGGGTGGTGAGGGGTAGGTATTTCTCGGTGAACCGGGTTCAGAAGGCCCCGGAACATTTAGAGGAGGGGAGAGGGGGGGGGGTCGAAGATGTCTCAGGAATACGACCTTTGCGGGAAGAGGAGTTTCACATGAGGGGAGGAACGGAATTAAATAATGGGGGGGGGGGGGAGGGGCGGGGGTGGGGGGGGGGGGGTGGTGGGGGGGGGGGGTCACCGAATCGCCCCTAGATTCCTCAATAGAAGAGAGAAACAGGTTGCTTAGAGGGATGATGACTGACCAGACAGGGGAAGTTGAGGATGGGATTGCTCATTGTCAGGATCCGAGAGGGGGAACAAGAGAAACCCACCGGACCTGATTGGGGGCCCGCATGAGGACAGCAATCGGTTTGGGTTGCCTCTCCTCAGGGTTTCGGGGGAGGGGGAAAAAAAGGCAACAGTAATTCTGTATATGATTAATGATCTTGTGAAAAGGTGACTAGTTAAAGCGAGGGGGGGCGAGGCAAAATTCTAGAGGGGGGACAATAATCTGCCCAATGAAGAAGGGAGCCAATGAGATAAGAAAATGAAGGAACATTATGCTAACTTTGGGAAATAGCTCTTTGGGGAAGGTCCTGCGATTCTAGTTAGCAAAAAGAAGAGCGGGTTAAGAGCAGTTGCTCAACCGGAAAGGAAGTACTTCTCAAGGCGGATTCCTGAAGGGGAAAAGGTCAAACAACGGGGGAGGAAAGGCGGGGATTCCTGAACAGAATGAGGCACATCGTAATCTATATTGGTCAGGAAAGGTAACGTTCGTACAGGTGGGAGAGACTTACCGACATCGGAAGGAAACCTTAATCAGGGTTTATATGGGTAGAAGGGAAAGGGGGAGATGAGCACACGTATGACTGGACTACAGAAGCGAAACCACGAAAAAACAACAAACCTGAGTGAGGAAGGGATGCCGCTTTTGGAGGGTTTCACTTGGGAGGTACGTAAATGGTGCGAAGGATCTCGAAGGCGCAAAACTGATTTTGAAGCGGGAAAAGGTTGCCTGAAAGGGAAGGTCAAGTAGACCACCTTTTCTCAAGGGAATGTAACAATATAAGTCAGGAGAAGCAATTGTCGGACCACTTTGAAGGGAAATCCCCGCCTTGCGAGGTTGTTTTCCACGGGAAAAACGATGCTCCTAAAAAAAAAGGAACATTCTTTGGCACGGTCCGTAGGAAATCGAAGAGGGTCCTACTACGGGGTGCGAGAAAGACCCGCACAAATCTCTAGGGAAGAAAGGATTTGAAGAAAGGAGGTAATTTCTAGGATTGCTCAAAAGGTCATAAGATTCTTGGACAACGTGACAGGGGAAAGTTGGCCCTCGTACAAAAAAGGCATGGTGGAGGAAAAATTGGCATTATGTTCGAAGCTTACGGTGGCCTTTGGGGAGGAAGACGAGACGTGAAGGGGCAAAACCGATTCAGGGAAAAGCGGAAGACAGATCCAATTTAGGGAAGGAATTGCACTGATGGCGGAAAAAGGGGGACCATGACTCAATAAGTTCCCATCAAGTCTGGGGGAAAAGCAACCCGAATACTTAAGAAAGATGGGAGAACCTCACGCGATAAAGAAGGAAAGAGTATTTAGGTCCAGAAGGCAAAGGGAAGAACGTATGACATAGTCACAAATGTGGGAAACGAGAAAATACTTCTACCCGAAGCTCTGCCTGCCGAGGAAGTCGAAAGGTTGTAAACCTACATCATCTTGGGACGTCTCTCAAGCGGACTCACGCGGTACCACCGCAAAGGAGTAGAGGCATTCTAAAGCGTTTAAAAGGAGGACCGATTCTAACGTGGAATGATTCTACAAAACCAAGAGGGGAGAACTAACTCCATCGAAAGGTCTAACTTTCAGAAATTGTGCACGGTGAGCAAAAAAGCTTCGGTGCATGAAGCTGAGATATCTCCGATCTGAGGGAGAAAAAGAAGAACGGCCATTGAATAAAGGTAAGAGGGGGAGAGTGAGCTGGAGCAGGCGCGAAGAAGAAGATCGAACTCGCCCGAACAGGAGGGAATTTCTTTGAAGAAAAAACCATTGCAGAGGAAAGGGGTGATGCGTGCATTAAGGAATTACTCATGAAAGAGGAAAAAGGTACACGCTCGCATGATCTCCGAGGAGAAAAGCAAGCTAGTGATGCTCTCGTGGAACTACAATGTTGGGTAGAAAAACTTAAGAAAGGAGCCGGATACAGTCAAGAGAATTTCCGAAGGAGAAGAGAAATACCCGCGCTTGGAGCAAAAGACGTGCTGTCAGTCAGAGAGAGGTCTTCACGAACTTGGGGAAGGAAACGGCAGTTTTCTTCAAAAACGTTGTGGCGCCACAAGAAGTAGGGAAAATGTCTGGGGGGGGGAAAATTTAATAAAGAGAGACATGCCAGCCCTAAAAGAAGTCTTCCTCCTAAAGGGAGGGGGGGGGAAAGGTTGGCACACTTTCGGAAAACGTACTCTGGGGACATTCGAAGCCAATGAAGGTTTCCTGAGAATTGGAAAAAGGCTGCTTTCGGGTTCTATTGGAGGAAGGACCATCCGCAGCTGCACTACTTATAATTCAAGGAAGTGGCAGAGATAGTAATCCCCACTCGGAGAGGAGATAGATTTGGGGTAGCATAGAAAGAAAGGATCCTTGATTATAGAGTCAGATGCTGAGGGGGAGGAACGGCGAATTGCCGAAACCGGGAGACTTCCTGAGATCAGGTTTGAAAACCTCAAAGAGCAACCTTTAGAACACTTACTTCTCCTGGACTGCAGACAGGGAAAAGAAATCAGGGTTTTACAGACGGTGTGGATGCAGAGAAAGGCATGTTTCGCGGAACGATATGTCATCGAAACTTAAAAAATTTTCCAACCAGGGGTGGCGCCAAACAGGAAGGAAAGGGGCGTCTGGAGGAAAACTGACTGAAAAGAACTCCATTTCCTTGAAGAAAGAAAAGAGTCTGCGCCCCGACTAGGGAAGGGAACGGTACGTTGCGTGGAGAAAAAAGCGTTATTTTTGGCCGTTGCGAGTCGCAAGAGAGTCCCGCCGCTATCGGCGACTTCCGGAACTTGTAGGTATCAAGGAGAAGCATCAAGGCGGGGGGAAAGGACTGCGTTTTTTCTCGAGGACATGCCGAAAATGAGCTGTCGTGAGTAAAAGGGAAGCCGACGGATATCTCGATCAGAAAGTGGTTGGTCAGATGCGATAGGTAGGGCTAGTTTCGGGAATCTGAGAAAAGGGGGAAACCCCCTACGGACTCTCAAGAAAACGGAAAACTGGCCGTTCTGGTCTCACACGTCAACCAAGTGGTAAAGAGAGAGTAGCTCATCTGAAAGGCTCGTGCGGAGAAAGGGGAAAAGAACCGTGCACAGGGGGGTTGCGCAGGGGGGGAAAATGGGCCCGATGAGACATAATAGTGTGGTTTTGGGAGATCGTCTGCAGCCAGACCCGTTATCGGGGCGTACTCTAAGCGGGAACGAGAAGACCCCCGGATCGGTGCGGGAGAGAAGATTGAGCCAGCTTTAGCAGAAACTGCGTGAGGGATTGGGAAATCAACCTTTCACGCCCTTCTCAAGGTCAGTGCAGCATTTCAGGAGGTCTCCTGGGATCTCAGGTAAGACTTTGCTTATCGATGAATTGAAAAAGAAAGGGAATCCATAATCACTTGGGAAAGTTTCGCCACAGAAAAGAAGGAGGTATTGCTTTTGCGAGAAATACTTTGATGGGTGGAGAGAGAGGGATTTAGCGGCTCGGAGGAGTAGTGTCCTCCTCCCAAAAAAGTATACCCACCTAAAGGAGGGGCGGGCACGCAGTTCCATTGCCGCTCAAGCGGAAATAAGGTCGTTCTTCATAGCGAACAGTAATGATAAGAGTATGGAGAACCTAATGAAGAAACTCAAGAAGAGGAAATCGATTGGTCACAATTATCGGCTGGAGTCAAAAGATCGCGGCAGAAAACTACAGAAGAGGAGAATTCAGAGAAGAAATAAGGATTCTAAACGTTAAGGTAGGCCTAGATACGTCTGGGGATAGCTGACGACAATTATTGATCTGGGGAGTACCGTTAAAAAGAAAAGTCGCAATGCTGGGATTCGCACGAAGGAAGCAAACAAACTGTAATTGATCGAGCGTGGGAGGGTTTCATACGTGTAGAAGAGCTACAGCAGAGGAATATATTGTTTACAGTCAAGGGAATAACGGGGCGAAAAGGGTCTAGAAGTCCGGGAGCCTTTCATCATTACGAAAGCTCAAATTCAGTTTAGATTTTTGATAGAGGAGAGTCTTCGCAAGAAGGACTTACTACCAAGTGAAACACAAACTTTTAATGAGGCCATCGATCAGAAAACGGAAAGTATTATACTGAGAATTAAACTCTACACTTTTTTGGGAAATTTTAAAGAGACGTGCCTTCATAAAAAAAGGTTTTTGGGGAAAGGCGGGGCTGATTATAGGTCCTGACGACAAGTAGACCCCCTTTGGCCTTTGCAAAGGGGGAGGATTCCGGCGGGTGACACTTAAGAATCCCAAGCCTTGAATTACAGGAAAGTAGATGCTGCTATGCATCAGGGGCTACTTCCAGTATGGGGGCACGGTCCTTCTCCAAAGGTACACATCTAAAAGGGGTCTATGACATCCAAATAGAAAGTTATGGCGAGAATGAAGGCATCATTGGAAGGGGGAGGGGATGTAAATTTTCTTATAGAAAAAGATTTTCTCAGAAAAAGCCGAGGGACTAACTCTTTAAGATTTGGGGGAAAAGTAGAAAATCATTTAACGCGGGCTCAACGATAAGGAGACCCAAGACTCTGTCGTGCAGAGGGGAAAAACTTTGCGTAGAAAACAGCGATCGGAAAAAAAAGATGGCTTGGATCTGGAACAGAAAGGGGGGGGTCTATGGTGGTAGGGGGCGGAAACTAAATTTGGACACTCAACAGAGATCCGATCTGGTCAGGAGAAAAGAAAAAAATACTTCAGAGGGGGTATAAACTTCTCGATAGAAAAAACATGGCAGATTATGGCTATCGATTGAAGGAGATGACATCGATTCAAGCGTTAAAGACTGCGAAACCATATACAGGATCGATCCTGTCCTTAATCTTTAAAGAAGAAATTTGAGGGTCCAGTATAAATCATGGAGCTCACCCAAGCTGGCTAACGCTTGAGGAAGGCAAAGATCCTTTTTTCAAGCAGAGGACCTATTAGAACGTGGAGAGGGAAGATTCTACAAAAACACTATGTTAAGAAAAGAAAAGAGGCCAGGTTTTACTAACTTTGCGCCAGGGGCACGTGTTAAAAGGAAAAAAAGAGGGAAGGGGGAAAGAGGTGAGAAAGCTTGCAAAGGGTTATAACTTGGGAAGGGGGGGGGAGAACGTCCATACCGAAAGGGGGGAGGAACCGCAAGTCCGGGGTTCGAGGAAAGAGAATGTCTAACTCGCCAGAAAATGAAGACGCAAGGAATACCAAACAAGGACTGAGGGATGAGTGCAGGATATCTAAGAGTCGAAGTTGAGGTGGGGAAGATCTAATGGTCGTCATTGTAAAAGAAGATATCTTCCGGAGAAAAAGAGAGAAAAATAGTGGAGCTCGGTGGATTATTTAGCGAACAAGGTTTTTTTAACCAAGGAAATCAGTGCGCTGAATTGGCATGGCCACTCGAAAAGAGGAAAAAAGACAGCTCGAAGGAAGAAGAAACTAAAGTGAGGAAGTCAGAGGGGGCTGCATACTTGCTAAGGTCTAGGAACTACCGCCTTCAAACAAAAGAAAAGAAAAAAACAAAGAAAAAAAGAGAGAGACCCTAACACCACGCACACGAACAAAGGAATAATGGCTGGTTTAAGGGAGCAGCCCCAAGAAGAAAGGGTTGTGTGGAGCCACAATTGAGTGAAAACAAAAGGTCTTGGGGGAATCTTTTGGAGGGACATAGCGAGGCCGAAGACCGCAAGGGCCATGGTCCGTCGGAAAAGGTGTATAACCTTATTGGGAAAAAGGGAATGGACAGCCATGTCGCCGTCCTGAAAAGGTTGCTCTGTGAAGAAGAAGGGAAAAGACAGAGGAGTGCGGGTGCGACAAATGTCGAAAAAAATCAGCACTTACTCTTTAATACGGAGGACTCGGACTATGAGACCCAAGAGAGGAGAAAAACGAGGAGGAAAAAAAATAGAATGGGAAATCCTTGACTAGAAGAGGAAAGGCGAACAAGAAACTTCGCTTGCGAAATGCAAACCCAAAAAAGTCCGTTTGCAATTTCTCAAGAAAAGAAGAGAATTACCAAGGGAAAACAAGGCGCAGACAGTTAACCACACTCATTGGGCAGGGAGGAAAAAACGGCGACCTGCCCAGCCGGTGTCAGACTAGCTCAAATAGTCAGCGAAAGCATACATTTTTTCAAAGCATGGGCGCCCACACGGTAAGTATCAAAAAACTACTCAAGTAAGGGAGAAGAAGTTCGTGAATACCTGACCCATTAGGAAAAGAGCTTGACTGCACACGTCGTTGAGGAAAACGACTAGCGCGGTAGGGGGAAGGAAGGAAGGACGGCCATGCCAAATGTAAGGAATCCTTTATGAAGGGAAACAACCTTGTCGTTTATAACTTCAAGGGGAGAAAAGCTGGTGTCGTCTCTTTTGAAAGAAGGTCGAGCGGGAAAAAGAGCGACCATCGCTTTTTAAAATCTCCGCCAATAAAAATTTAGGGGGGTTGGGACGTCAAACAATAGGAAGGGGTGTGAAGAGGGGTGTGTCCCGCACCCCAACTTTGCTTTGAAGATCACTAGACGAGGAAAATCTTAGTCGGTCACATTAACCATTAACCCTCAGAAGGAAAGATTCAATCACCGAACCTCGGAGAGGACGTGCACCATTTCTTGTAAGAGGAGGAAAAAAGGTGGAGTCAAGGGGGAAGAGATTTTGTGGTAAGGGTTTGTCGAATCATAGCAATAAAGAAGAGGTCCCCAAGCGGGAAAGGCGCCCAGCTCTTGAGACTCGTGTTGGAAGAAGAAAAGAAAGGGATTTCTATTAAATCAACCTTTCGAACAAAAAGAAGGGCATGCATTTCCAGAGAAAGGGAATTGGTCGCCGTATTCTCTTGAGGGAATGTAATCTGGGGTCATAATGGGAAGGAGACATGATCGGGAAGGAACATAGTCGGGGGATCTCCTCCCCTATCTCTGAGGGGCCCTTCTCGAGTGAGGATTGAGAGAATTTACTGAAGAAAAAAGGGGGTGGGAAGAAAAGCTGTTTCGGATAAGTACACAAATTTAGTTTAATGTCAATACAAAGGGAAAAAAGTTTGATCTTGGACTGGCGGGAAAAAATCGGTTGGAAGCAATGTTTATCTTCGTGACCAAAGCACAGGAGAGAAAAAGAAGACCCTAATGAAGTGGGGAGATGACAATGAAAGATTTTTGTACTAGGCAAAGCAGGTCTCAAGAGTTCGTAAGGGGAAACCTGTCGTAGCAAGGGAAAAAAGGGGGAGAGGAACTTACAGAAAGAAGAACCCGTTCGAGTAAGAAAGAAGGGCCAAGCTTCGATCCAAAAGATTATCTGTAAGGGGGCGAAGACCGTAAACTTTACTTAAGATCCTTATGAAGAACAGCAGACCCGTTCAAAAAGGAAAGAATCTTTGGGATTCGCATACCAAGTGTTCGGCGACTGTGAAAGAAAAAGAAGCTATATTTTTTACACATAACTTTCTAACATTCCGGCCAGCATCGTGGACCGGGAGAAAAAGAAACGAGGGAGGTTCTTTTATAAGGGTCTATATATCTTCGGACGTGTTTTGACAACCCGGGGCAACGAGAAAAATAAATCTCTCTCGACACAAGGATAAAAAGAGATAGATTCAGTTGGAAAGTTTGTTGAGAAGTGTCGTACGTCACTAAAGGCGATGAAAGAAAAAATCAAACTGAATTTGTATAGTTTTCCGAAAGATTAGGAAGAGGAAATATACCACCTGCACGTTTATGCCTGAAATATATATTCAAGATGCAGAGTACAATGACTGGGGCTCCTTAAATTAAAGGGAAACGGGCTGCGGCGGGAAGGACTCCTGGAAAGGGAGTTTTCGGAAAAAAGAGAGGTGTAAATCTAAGAGCGATCAAGAGTGGAAAGCCGATAAAGCTATGGATAAATTGAGAAGGTTCCGCATCATGTTAATGTCTTTGGTCTTCAGAGGAGGTGCTTCCGAGGGGGGGCCGATTTTTGTTTGTTTTTTTTTTTTCCCCCCCCCCCCCACCCCCCCCCTGCCCCCCCCACCCCTCCACCCCCCCACCCCCCGACCACCTCCCCCGCCTACCCCCCCCCATCCTACCTCCCCCCCGGCCCCCCCCCCCACCCCTGCCCCCCACTCCAATCCCACCACCCCCCCCCGCCAGCGATAACCCCCCGCACCCCCACTACCCCCCACCCAAGAAAAGCGCCCCCACCCCCATCACCCCCCCCAGCCAAGGAACCGGCTCGCACCAGCGCATAACTCCACCCCCCCCCCAGCAAAGGACGCCACCCTAGTACCCCCCCTGAGGCACCCCCCCGTCACGTGCGAACCGCCGTTGGGGCCCCCCCGTTCAACGGACTCTCGTGTGAGGTAGGACCGACCGAAGAGGGGAAAAATCTATTTAAAACTAGCAGTGGAGTTCGCATAAGGAAGTCCTAGAGGGAAGGGTGAATTACTGTTGCCTGTTGCCGAGAATACCTTGAAAATTCTGTTTCTATCTGCTGGGCCAGACAGGAAAAGAGGGTGTTCATGAAAAGGAGCAGTAAAATAAATTTGACATGAAGGAATACCGCAACATCGGGGGAAGGAGAAATTTTAAAGAAGAAGAAGTAAGCAACCGAAAGAATTCTGAGGAAAAAAGTCGATCTGGGCGAGAAATGGCATATTAAGATAAAAAATAACCAGTATACATCTAGAGAGGGAGTCCCCAGTAAGGCCGACCATACCGAGAGGGCTTAATAAGGGGAAAATTCTAAAGGTTGAGGGTAGAAATAAAAGGATGCCTTTGGGTACGAAGCTCACTATCTTGATTACCGCTCAAAAGAAGAGAAAAAACGAATCGTTAACGATAGGGGGGAAGAAAACGTGGAAAAGCTGGTGCAGATTAGAAAGATTACACCAATCCGCAAAAAAAAAAAGAACTCTTAAAGAAAAAGGGGAGGAAAAAACTTTTGCGGAAAGAGGAAGCTTGCTAATGGATAAAGAAGGGGAAGAAATTGTTTGCCTGTACCTTAAGAACGAAAGAAAAGTCCGTTGTCGGGAAAAAGACGGGTTTTTCACGGCCAAAGAAGGATAGCAAGCCCGAACAGGACTGCCTCGGAAAGAAAAGGGGGCAGCCAAAAAAGGGAGGAGAGGAAATGTTTGATGCTTTGGGGAGAAATCAGGTCTGCTGCAAAAGAGAATGTCGGTCATGGTCACGAGAGGGAAGCCTATAACGAAAAAAAGGAAAGGGGATGCTCTCTTTGAGTGGGAGGAATAACTACAAGGTTGGGGGGGGGAACAAAGAAATGTACCGAGAAAAAAACCCCCCCAAAAAAAAAGAGAAAACCCCCCACCACAAAAAAACCCCCCCACCCAAAAAGAAGACCAAAACCAAAAAAAAAAACCCCCCAAACACAACCCCAAGGAGGAAAGAAACCCCCGGGAGGGAAGAACAAAAAGAACCCCCAAAAAGGAGACACACCCCCCCCGCAAGAACACCCCCACCAAAGAATAAAAAACCAACCCACCCCCCCACAAACCCAGGAAGAAAAAGAGAAAAAAAAGAGAAAAAACCAGGAGACTCTCTAATGAAAAATAACGCGCTAGGAAGGAAGGAGCAGGCCGTAACCTCAACGGAAAAGGGGGGGGCTCAGACTTTCATAAGGGGAAAGTTAGACGAACCCTGAATTGTAGTTTTGGAACCCAAGCGGTATCCTTACCGGGGAGATGTAAACCAACATGGCTGGGGGGAATTTTTTAATCGGGGAGGAAACTATCCATCCGAGAAGAAGGAGAGGAACCTTCTGCCTCCTATGATTGGGACCCGTTCTTTTCCGAAAGCCGCTTTAAGCCATGGGAAAGGGAAAGACTTTGTAGAATTTGCAAACAGGGAGAAGAGGGTTCGATTGGCAGGCAATGTCGACTGGCCTGGTGCATCAGGAATGAGGCGGGAAGATATCCTATCTCCTAGTAAAGAGAAGAAACTGATTAGTAGAAAAAACGAGAAGGGTCAGGGTTCCTCTCGATCAAGGGGGGGGTTCATCTGCTGAGGAGACAAGTAAAGGGGGGGACCGAATCGCACCCGACACCTTCCAGAAGTTTGCCAATTCTCAAAGGAAGAAAGAAGGGCTTAAATCGAATGTAAAAAGCGTACGGCGACTGGCTGTCAGTCCCGGGACACTCATTTGGAAGGAGAAAGGGCGGGCGACCTGAAGAAGGTGGTCGCTGCTTTTCGGAAATCTCTAGTCAGCGAACCGTTCCAACAGACATGTTTGAAACCTTAAGAGAGGAGGGGGGGAGGGAGAAAAGGACTCTATGAAAGGACTGGCGTCTTAAGGACCTTGATCCAGTCTTCTGCCCGAAAAGAGTTCTTGCGGTTACGAAGGGAGAAAAAACACGCGGTATTTTCCTTGGAGGGGCCGCCGCTATATGGAGCGGAGAAAGGGGTACTCCAAGTGGCGTGGTCAAAAAAGTCAAATCCCACCGAGAGCAAAGAGGGTCTCGAAGGAAAGTTCGAGCGTGACCATGAAAGAAGGGGACTTCCAGCAAAAGGAAAAGAAGGAGGAGAGAACAGACAACCTTTCACCTCAAGGGTTCAAAGCATATAACTTTTGGGAGGGGGTCTTGCGAGTTCTATGGAACCCCGAATGGGAGGAAAAGAAATCTCCGACACCAGCCGATAAGGGACTGCCGTTCCTTATATCCCTCAGATCAAGGAGGCAATCTTCCTGAAAAGGGATCTCAAGTGGGGGAAGATGAACAATTTCTGGAAACTGGTCTGAAAGGGAAAAGGCCGATGGGATTGGAAGTGGTTTTGTCGAGTCTCTTCAAGCCAAGCTTCCACGTTTCTATCCTCCGAAAGAGGAAAAAAGGCACTTGAACCAGTCATTTTAATCAAGAAAAGAACAACTGGGACTCAAAGGAGCAACGAGGGGGATTCTCGTTGAACCTCAACAGAGGAAAGAGAAAAAGAGAACTCTGCAAAGAAAAGGGAAACCCCCGGGGATATGGGACGACCGGATACACCTTTGAAAAGAATAAGATTGTTCACAGTCAACGCCATGAAGGAATCCTAATCTGACATTTGACGAAAAAAGAGGAGGAGTTTGTGCGAAAAAAAATATCGAAGTCTTTCTTGCCCGGGGGACCAGACTTGATGGGGAAAAAAAAGGGAGAGGAGATTGCTCATTGTACAAAGGGAGGGAAGACCATCAGTGCAATACCAAGAGAAAAGGAAGGCTTGTCTGGAAAGGAAAGAGAAAAAGAAAATCGGTTGGTGGGCCAAAGGGGTTCAGGTCTTCTTTCAGAAAAAGTAATGCAAGAGAAGGAGAACCTAATTAAGTCTTGAAGGAAAAGGAGTGAAAGAGGGGGGAGGGAAAGGGTCAATGGCTCGCGGGCCAAGAATCGGCCATGAAGGAAATTCAAGAGAAGAATTGGACGAAAAAAATGATGGCTAAACGTTAAGGAAGAGAGGGGGGGGGTGTCCGGTCGAGGGCTTAAAAGCTAAGGGGTCTTCGTTATTACTACAAAAAGAAGGAAACTACTAAAAAGAAGGGCGTTGATGAAAGGGAATAGAAAGTTGCACACCTTGGGGAGAGAGAGGATTCCTGATCATCAGGGGGTGTACGCGACAAATCTATATTGTACAGTTCAAAGGACGAGAGGGGAGGGGGGCTATGAATGATCATAAGAGGAATGCACCGGATACAGAAAAAATCAGTTTAAGAATTGTTCTTCCTGCAGGGAGAGGGAGATATTTATCAAGGAAAAAGTAAAGTCGCGATACAAGAATTAAAGACAACAAAAAAGACAAATAGAAGATGCGGGAAAAACGTTTTGGGGCACTTGGCGACGGCACTACCGTTTAAGAAAAATCAGAAAAGAGAAAAAAGTTTGAAGCGTGTACGAGGGTTGCTGAATGATGAGAAAGGCAATTAGAAACTTTTCAGAAGCACTGAAAAGGGAGAGCTTCTGTGGCGACAAAAGTGGGATGCTCAGAAAGAATTCAGGGTTTGGGCAGAGCGCGTCGATGCATCAAAAAAAAGTGTCGAATGGGAAAGAGGGAGACGGGACACAAAGTATAACGAGATCAGGGCGATCTCATCTAAAAGAGAAAAGAAGCTATGATAAATTCGGGGGGTGTCGCATCATGTTGAAGAGTCTGAGCAGGGGGGAGGTGCTCCGACAGGCATAAGAAAGTGACTAACTCTTTAGAAAGGGCCTCGTACAAAAATCGAGGGAGACAATTGTTTGAGTTTCGGGAAAAAGGTCTAAGGGATCGATGCATTGTTGCAGGGAAAGTACGAACTACTACCTTGAAGAAGAAGGGATTTCTATGGAACTGGAAGGGAAGGAAAGTATTTTTTGGAGGGATTTGGGGGGGGAGAAAAGAGGAAAATGAGCAAGCTAATATCAGCCGAGGGGATCCATTCATGTTCCATTCAAAGAACCGCAATAGGCGAGAAGGGGAGGAACCTCAGCGATCGGGGAGAAACCAAAAACAAGAGTAATATTATGTTATGACGCCGAGAGGGGAAGACATTATTACATCTATTCACGAGAGGGTAAATAAGGCGACCAAGAAAAAGGAGAGTCTAACTGCTGCTTCCTATTGGTGATGTTCAAAGAAAGAGAAAAGGAGGGGGGGGGTACGTCCTCCAAGAATCTGGACAGAACAGATCCTGGTTCAAGGCAGGCCCTCTTCGGAGGACCGAGTAGAGGGAGGATGAGAAGAGATTCGACAAAAACCAAATCCGAAGAAAAGGTTGAAG
>Ga0179591_1319565_pt1 | contig 15613 bp, 13 predicted proteins | sample CZOMad2_1_08_16f_FD_182891 | JGI IMG/M metagenome (GOLD analysis project Ga0179591, IMG submission 182891) | Vadose zone soil fungal communities from Angelo Coast Range Reserve, California, USA - CZOMad2_1_08_16fungal (PacBio error correction) | ecosystem: Environmental > Terrestrial > Soil >...
GACGACATTAATCGAAATTAACTTGAAGGGGATTCAGGAAAGGAGCAGTTGGTGGAGAATGAGAAAAAACCGGATTTTAACTTTGCCTGTCAAAGGAGGGTATCCGTTACTAGAGGGGAATTAGTCGGATTGGCCTATGTGGCGATCATGCTTTCAGGGGGAAGCAAGAAGTCTCAGCCCGGTTCAAGAAGGACCGCAGCGGGGGCGCCTAAGGGGGGAATTGTTGGAGGAAGATTTAGGGGGAGGAAGGGGGGACACTTAATAAATAAACCGCACCGTTCAAGGATCAATCCAGCGTGGGAAAGTCGCCTATTTCTACCTAGAGGGGGTTTCAAAAGGAAGTGGAACACGAAAGCGAAATAAAGGGGCAGGCGTCGAGACCCGCCTGGACTTCAGTTAACTCAGCGGAAGCGAAAGGACCATGTGCATGCTTGAGCTGGAGGAGTTCAACGTGGGGTTTTGCGAAAGGAAGGAAAGGACTCAGGAGGGGGGGGGGGGAAGGCCGGGGTAGGAACCACCCTAGGCCAGGCCAAATCCCTCATAAACTCAAAGAGAGCATCCCCAAGATAAAAGAAAAGGGAGAGGGGACTGAGAGAACACGGAAATAGTAGAGGTGCAAGAAAAAGGGCAGCTCGGAGGGGCTTTCCGCAGGGCGAGGGATTAGCGGGGGGGGGGAAGGTTAGGTGTAGGCCGGGAAAAAAACCTTGGCCGGACAGCCGCCTGAAGTATCGCCGTCAAGGAAAGAACTGCCCTAATCGTACATGGAGAGCCGTTGGTTCTTTGAGAAAAAGGAGAGCCTCTTGAACACCGGGAGAGGAGGAAGTCAAACGTGAAAAGATGTAAAGAATAGGTGTTGCGCCACCACTCAAGTGGTGGTTTCCGGTCTTCAAATCACTCAGGGGTAAGGGGTGAGGGAAGGAGGGGGCAGAATGGAAGAGGCCGTCCCGTCGTGCCGGGAGGGCACCGGCGGACTTTCAAAAGAGTCCTGAGGAAAACGGGAAAGAAGGGCAATTTGGAAGTGACCGTTGGTTTAATGATGAGGAATGACACGGCTTCGGAAAAAGCCCCGCGAGGAGGGAACTTCAGATTAGGGAAGAGCGTCCGGCGGGGGTCTTGGTGAGGGGCCGCTCTGAAAGGTCTGCAATCGAATGCCATTCTAGAAAAGGGGTAATGCCGAAAAAAAAACTATCGTAAAAAACGTTACTCGTCTGTGCACTCCGAATTCAGCCGGGAGGACCGAAGCAAAAGAGTCGCAGCTCTTCTCATGTCCTGAATTTCAAAGATAAAAAGCTGCCCCAGGGCACATTGCGCCTAGACTTTATCGTGAGGAGGATATGCAAAGCTTAAAGAAGGGAACTGAAGGAGAGAGAAAAATTGTCATCGATCTTACATTTTCTAGGATGTTTCTTGGGCAGGATTCCCGGCCGAAAGGCAGTGTACAGAGTACCAGACTCGGGAGAACTTGTGCTGTACCGATGGGTCCAATGGGAGATAAGAACGAGCGAAATAGACCTACCCTTAGGGCCCGCGAAGAACTATCATGCTTTAATCGGGCCCGGAAATGGAGGGGGAGTTTAGGGGGATTGCGGGGGATGGGCAGAGGGTGCCGACGCGCGCATGTCGGCGGCTGGAGGAAAATCTGCTTTCCTGAAGTACCAACCCCATGCGTGAGGATCGCAGGAGGGGGAGGAAATAAGAAAAAAACAAAGGCATCAATTTGTAATTCTTGAACGAGCCTGCCTGCTGAAAAAGCAGGACGGGCAGTAGCCACTCCGGGTGCGGAAAAGGGATCGGGGAAATGACGACTGCAGCTGGGGGGCGGGCAAAGGAGGGTGAGAAGGGAAGACGGCCTTACCTAAGTCCTGGGACGCAATCAAACGTTTGACGTGGAACTTTTCAGAACACAAGCAGGGAGTGGGGGGAAGGGGGGAAAGAAATCAATTTGTTCGCGGAAAACGAGCAGCGGCGTGAAAAGGTTGGCCGTCCTTCTACAACGTAAATAGGAAGAGGTTAACGGGAGATCCTGGGGAGAGGGGTAAACAAGCAAAGACCCATTACTCCAAAACACTGGAGGGGGGGGAAAAAATATGGGCTCAAGAAAAAATTCTTGCGAAGAAGGAGCAGTAAACCGGCCGATCGACCATCGAAAGATGAAACCACCTTGAGGGGGGCGGGGAAGTACCGGACTACTGGACCTCCTCTGAAGGAGGGACGAAAGGAAAAACTTAAATGAGGGGCATGTGGGGGAAAGAGGAGAAAACAAGCGAGCTTCCGCTTAGAAACCGACCCTGTCGGTTTTGGGATACGAAAGCACGCGAGCTCATCGCTGGGGGGAGATGTCCAAAAGTAGGGGAGGGACAAGAAAGGAGCATCGGGAAAGGCCTAAGTCCCAGAGAGCATTGATGCGGTCCAAAGCCTTGCGGAAATCTCACCGAGACGCATAACAGTAGTAACAAAGGAAGGGGGGAGGACGAACAAGATGTTATAGGGCAGGCGTAGGCGGAAAAAAATGGCTTGGAGAACCCGCAGGAAGCCCAAGGGAGAAATCGGGAGAAAATTCACGTCTTTCGTAATCAGTGTTCATGTTATCTCGAAGTCAACAAAAAAAAAACTGAGTAGAAGAAAAAAAACGTATGTGACGGGTGAATGTTCGGAGCCCTATTGCGCCGGGAATGACAGGTGCTCGAAACAAAATGTGGGGGGAAGGGAACTCGGAAAAGCAAGAAAAAGGAAAAAAACAAGGGCTTCGCTGCCTCCAAAAGGCACTTCGTCTAAACGAAAAACCAGATGGGGTCTCAACTTGGGGGGAGAATGGCCCAGGCGATCTAGCCGCAAGGATACCTAAGTCCTTTCTCTCCTCTCCCCGGGAAATGCTGGAAATCACTTGGGAAGAACCTACTAAAGGGCCGAAAAGAGATGAGAGTTCTGGTGTTCCGATAAAAGGGGGGGGGAGTGGCAGAAAGAGCAGGAAGGGTTAAAGGAAAAAAGGACAAAAGGCGCACGGACGGGTATCGCTTCATCAGAAGGGGGAAATCGTGCCGGGAAACACGGATTATACCGGTCAAAGGAGAAATGGGCCATGAGCTTGCAGTGTGTCCATCGAGTAGATGAGATACTTCATTAGACAAGTCAGGGGGCTATAAGACGGGGGAAAATAAGTGAACAAAAGGGCCAGGAAGATAGAAATCCCTTCTGATAATACTACCTTGAAAGGAATGGGGGAAGGATAGCAAGAGATTGAGGGGGGGAAACAACTATCGACTCGGAAAAATAAATTGGGAAGCACGAAATAGTTTCTTCTTTCCGGCAAGGTGTTTCTACTTAAACACCGCCCCCACAAACAGAGCTACGGAAAAAGAAGTTTTAAAGCTACTTCCTTCACAATAAAATCAAAGCCCACAACATAAAAGGGAGCCAAAGGGAAGACCAGGGGATCGCAAGGAGCAGGGGTCAAAACAATGCTGCTACTGTAAAAATCATGAAATGCGGCTTCGAAGATCCAAGTTAAATCGACCAGGATGAATTGGGGGAGCATAGGGGGGCAGGGGCAGAAACGCATGGAAAAATCGAGGTACGCCTCCTCCAGGGACTAACACCAGAGTACCAAAAGCAGGAACCCTTATTCCAACATGGAAGGGAAATCTAAGAAAGGAAATCAAAGGACCTAAGAAAAGGGTCAGTGAAGGAGTCATCGGAAAGGAAGAGGAGTAAGGGAACCGGTCCCCGGCCAAGTCTCCTATAGAGAATGCGGACGATCTTCAGCAAGTTCGCCCAGCGGATGGAAATAAACCGAAGGGAGAACAACTGACGTGCGGCCAGGTCCTATATTTGGGAGCAAATTCACCACGGTCAAAGCGCAATAGGGAAAGGAAAAAAATAGGAGAGGGACATTAAATGTTCAGCTTCTCCAAAGAAAAGAAAAGATTGTCAGGGAAAAATCAAAAGGAGAAAGGGGATGGAAATACTATTCTGATTCGACTCGATGCTCCGACGTCTCCCTCGGCGTTCTCGGTGGGGGAAAACGTGAAAAGAATCTGGAAAAGGACCAGAAGGGTGTGACGACTCTTTGTTTCGCATCAAAATGAAGGAATTCGACTTGGGGGAAAGAATCGAGGGAAAAAATACACAAAAACCCTTCAGCCGGACAGAAGAGGGGATGAAACTCAGAACGAAAAAGGCATGGATGGATAAGGGGGAGGAACTGGAAATTCTCCAGAATACCAAAAAGGAAAAGGAAAAGATGGGCAGGAAGGGGGGGGGGGAGACATGGAGGCCAGGTCTACTGCAAGTCGGACGTGGGTGTTCTAGAGGAGAACAAGGGAGCTAGAGGAAGTTAATATGGACCGGCAAATAATTGCGGTCCGTGGGTCACGAGGAAGGAAGCAAAAAAAAGTGGTGGTGGCTGGGGAAAAGCCAACAGTAGTGCCAAATGAAAGAAAATGAGGTCTGAAAGGCTCTTAAAAGAAGAACTATGACGAAAAGAACTCCAAGGGATTCGGGAGGGAAAAAAAGGATGCAGATGGACCATTTCCTGGAAGAAAGTCGTCTATACTGCAAGGAAAGGAGTTATGTACTGGGATCGGGCAGGAGTATACACCAAAAATAAAGATCCCCTAGAGGGCTCAATAGAAAAAAAAAAAAACAAAAAAAAAAAACCCGCGCTCGGGTATATTGTCACCGTGTCTCCGAGAAGACATGAAAAAAGAGAAAAACGCACGGGAAAAATCAAGAGGGGGAGGAGTCTGTCCCACGGGGTACCGTTAGAATATATGTTCTGTTGTTTTTTGACGTCGGAGGGGAAGAATCCAGTGTAGGACCTAGGGGAAAAACAAAAAAGTGAGAAGGTGATCTACGCTCAAAAATCGAAAACGACATAAGACTTGGTCTCTGCCGATTGAAGGGGCCAGAGGGAAGGAGGTGTCAAGGGGGAAAAGGGGAAGAGGAATACAAGACGTCGCCTCCTACCTATCTTTGTACGATCTTGACGAAAAAGGGGGCGAAAAGGGAAAGGAGGGGGGTTCACCGGAACGTCGATTTCAGAGAGGACGTTGACGAATACAGGACTAGATCAATAGATATTTGCGCACAGAAGAAAGGCGGGACAGCCTTCGCACTGGAAAGACCTTCTGGGCGGGGAAAGTCAGTATCTGACGAAACGTCAGGAACCGGGGGGGAAGGGAGACATAAAGAGAAAAAGGAAGGGAAAAGGAAGGTGGGGGAGTAAGGAAAATGCGCAAAAAAAATCTCGCCGATTGTGGATTTGGGGACTGTTCCTGGCACCAACAAAAGTAGGGCTTAGAAAAAAAAACAAAAGGGAAGGAGGGGAGAAAGAATGACGCCGCCATCGCCTTGAGGATTTGGGAGTTCCGTACAGACGAAAAGTCATAAGAGGAGGGGGGAGCAACTAGGGAGGAAAACTTTGCGGAGAGCACAGGAGATCCTTGTTACTTCTGCGATAATTACAGGAGGAGGGTCGTAGGGAGAAAAAACGGAATAAAAAAGGTGCGGGCGACCCCCCACCCCCCCACCCCCCACCAAGGTCCAAAAACTTTTCGAAGGGGAAGGCAGCTTTCCCGACTGGAGACCATCAAAAAAGAGGATGAAGAGGAAAAGGGTGGCACGGAATGGAGACACTAGGAGTTCACTTTAACGCATCGAAACTGGGAGAGTTTCAGGGACAGAGGGGGTACATGGGAACCCAAGGGAAGAAGGGAGTTCAGAAAATGACCACTAAAGATTTGAGGATAGAATCTCAAAACTAGGAGGAGATGACTCAAAGAGACCCGAATGGGGGGTAATGGAGGGGTACTAAGTAGATCACCTTGAAGAGGGTCCGACGGCCTTTGAGGAAGACTTGACCATCAGGGTTACTAAAGCCTTCCAAGAAAGGGCACAAAATTAGAAAAGAGAAGGGGGGGGGAGAGAACGAGAAGCACCCGCCGCGTAGGAAAACGTGCGCGTCGCGAAGGGGGCCCTTATTATAGGTGCATAGTCGGAAAGGCAGCCAGGGGTTTCGGGAGTCTGATTAGAGGGAAGGATGGCAAAAGAAAGAGGGCAACCGTCCCGAACTCAAAGCCTATCGCCTTCCTAGAGAACTGCCTTTAAAAATAAAGTCCATCGGACACTGGAGAAGGGATCTTTTCAAAAAGACGAAAGAGGGAGCGGGGGGGGAGGGAGGGGGGAAAGGTGGATAGCCGTCCGTAAACGGGCGGGCGTTGGCATAGGGGGGGGGAGACCTGCCACCACAACATCCTGTTTTTCCAGGGAGGATAGAAAACTTGAAAAGAAACCAGGGGAACAAGGAAATTCAGACTGCCTTCACCGGGGGAAGAGCGCACCTGTATAAAACGGGCTTGAAACAACAGAGAGTGGGGGGAAGGGGGGGTCGGGAGTGGAATGTGAACTGCGTGTTAACGACACGCCTCCTAGTGAACTTGATCGGGGGCTTAGCGAAAGTCGACGGGGGAAGGTAGTGGTTAATTGCCGCGAGGGTCGGACAAATCTCATCGACTGATTCGACTTGGGGGGGGAAACCACCGTCTCAGAAAAGGCGAAAAAGAGGAACGTCGAGTGCAGCTGAGGAGGAAATTCAAGCGTATACACCAACAGATCTCAAAGCTCGATGAGAGCGGGGGTAAAGATCAAATGAAGGGTGACGCGCCGAGAGGGATCGTTGTAGAGGATCGTTTGGAAGCGCGAAACCCGGAAGGTAAGTAACAGGGGAGGAACGGTTCAAGGAAGAAGGGGTCGATGGGAGGAAATATGGAAAGGGCCGGGCCGTCAAGGTACTCTCCCTATCATAAAAACATGAGGAGAGACGTTCGGGAAGCCGACTATACTTAAGGAAGACGGAGCAGCCGAAGGAGGGGGAGAGAGCGCTAAAAAAACTGGAAGGCGTAGGAACGCGGGACAGGGGGGGGATTACTTGTTTTTCACGTGCGGCAAGGTTGTCCTCCTCTCTGGGCATCTTGGGGGGGAAGAGTTGCTCCAGGTGCGGAGGGCTAAGAAATGATTTAAAAGAGGAATGAGGGAAAAAGAAAAAAGGTCATCAGGTCGGATTTGAATTCTTTACGCGAATCCTCCTGAAATCGGGGGGGGACTTACTGTCATTATCCAAAGGAGGGAGTAAAAGACATTAAGACTGCCTGGTTCAAGGGAGCTCTCAAGGGAGAGGTGTGGCTTGGTACTTAAAGATGGAACCGAAGGCTTTCGGATCTCCGGCCCCAAGTGGAGGTGAAAGGGAGGAAAAAGAAAGGAGAATGAAAAAGATAGGGATAGGGGTGTCGGTATTGACAGAGCAGAACGTCTAGGAACTTTTTCGCTCTCTCGGAAGACGGAGTATTGACTTCAGGGAGGGAAAAGGATGGAGCCAAAGGGGGAGTGGTCTGTGAAAAAGCCATCCGCCGAACCTGTCACTCCAGAAGTGGAAAGATTGTCACATCAGAAAACACTACTTTCCAAAGGTGCTCTCCAGGATCTCCGGACTAAAGAAGAAAAAGGGACAAGCTAACATAAAAGGGGGAGGGGGGAGGGAGGTAAATCCTCAAGAGTTTCACTAAATTAGAAAGTCCTTCAGTCCTTTAGTTCGTGCCTGATCCAAAAAGAAGGAAATCGCCCAAAAGGAGAAGGCCTCTGAAAAGAAAAAAAGAGGGGGCGAAAGGAAGAGAAACAAGAACGCTGGCGCTGGAACTGGGGGGGGAGGGGGAAAATCCCTTATGGAAGCTTTGGAAAAAGATCCTAGTGGGTCGCCACAAGCGCGCTCCCAAAAAAGACGTAACCAGAATTGGGGTCACGCAGGGAAGTTGGTGGGGGGGGGTATGAAAAGGGGAGAAAAAAAGGCAGGGGCGTAAGAAGAGAAAAGAAAAGGAAGAAGAAAGGGCATCTCGGCGCAAGGCTTCGAACATGATTTTATCTGGAACTTCTAGCTCGGGGAAAAAGGATCTCGAAAAAGGAAAGTAGGAAAAATAGAGAAACAGAACGAAAAGCTTTTAAGGGAAGCCCGATTTCTCACAGGGGGAGATGCCTGACACATCCCAAGGGGCTAGGAATTTAAACAAAAGAGCAAAAGGATGTTCGTCCCTTCGCTCAACATTCGCGGCGTGAAAGAACCCAGAATTTAAGGTGGGGGAGGGGGGGGGCAGGAAGGCTGGGAGAACTCACTGATCAGGGCATTGGTCGCTCTACTTTTCCCGCATGGGGCAGAGGGGGAAAAACTCAGGAAATCAAAAGAAGCAGGGGAAGAAGTGGCTTGTCGCAGACAACGAAGGGCGTCATCCCTTGGAAGAGAGACAAGAAATGGGAAGCTGCCTGACGCAATGGGAAGATCAACAAAAAAAAAGGGGGAGGAGTCTTCAATTCAAAGACGGAAAGATGGGGGGGCCGTACCTTAGGGGGACTTCCGTTATTGTTTAAACGTGGTTCCCACTCAAAATTAGCAAGGTGTGGGGGGCCCTGAGAAGGGTCAGAAGGGGAGAGGGAGGGATTCGAGACATTGAGAGCAATAATATTGGGTGAAAAAGGAAAAGAGGGAAATGGGAAATAGCGGATTTACAGAAAACCGAGGGGACACCGGATTAGACCTTGGGAAAAGAGTTCACTTAGAGGCCACGATCAACTGCTCTGTTTCATCCAGAGAAAAATGCATATGACCTGAACTAAAGGAAGGTTTGCGAGATTTACAGTCAAAAAGAGGAAGCACAGGGAAGAAGAAGTCGGTCCAGCGACCCCGTCGTCAGAAATCAAAAACACCAGCAGAGGCAGGGCTCCAAGGAGTATCACCGCGGAAATTTCTAAAAGGGGGAGGCGAGGGAGAGTCCAGAAAAGAAAAGGCCGAAGCGCTGCCTACAAAGAATTCCAATCCGACCTAAGGAGGGGGTTGCGCCTGTGTACGAAATCTGCCTCTTCATGAAAAGAAAAAAATAGAAAAGATGAAAAAAGGGCCGAAAAAAAAAAACGCGTCCAAAATCACCGAAGCGGAAAAAAAAACGTGAATAAAGCAGCTTGCAAATCGCAAAGAAAAACTTCATCTCAGAGAGTAAGAGGAAAGTGCCGCCACGGGTAAAAAGCTCTTCTATTCCTAATGGGGCTTGCAAGGCTCTTATCCAGCATTCTAAGGGGCGAAAGCCATCGGGACGTCTTGGGGAGGGGGACCCAGGGAGGCCGAGGGGAGCAAGGCCAACCATCACATCTCCGAACATTTGTCTCAATCGTTTGTCGAATACCGAGGGGGCGAACTGGGAGGGAAAAAGGTGTTTCATATAAGAAAACGATAAGAAGAATCGAGGAGAAGGCGGTGGCAGCTTGGAAAAAGATGATTACCTTAGGAAGTGATACGCGCGGCGCATCTGTATCGCGTTGAAGGGAATCGCAGCAAGGCGTAGGTCGGACGTCAAGGGGGGGGGGGGAGGGGGGGGGTTGGGTCCAAGTCGAAGTCGGAGCTTGGAAGAAATCTTCGAGCTCAAAAGACAACAACAGGAACGAAGAACATAACTCCCGATCATTACCTATACGTTTTAGGGGGATCAAAGAGTGAATGTACACGAAGAAACCTTCAATGCACCTTGAAGTCTGGGAAATTTTGCAAGGTCCCTACTTCAAGTGGACTCCGACTGTGCTCAAAAAAAGGGACTCTGGTTAAAAGAGGACAAGAGGGAAAAAAAAGAAAAAGGTTTAATTTCATCGGGGTCAAGCTGGTGTACTACAGAAGAACCAACAAGGGGGGGGGGGGATTACCAACAATCTTCGACGCGAGCGTATCTGGAAAGGGGAGTTGAAGATGAACTGTTTAAAAAATCTTGGGGGAAAGGAGAGGGGGGAGAAAAAAGGATAATTGCAGTACTAAGTCCGTGCATTTCTTCGTCCGGACTGCTATACATGGGGGCGAGGCCGGGGTTACAGGTCCATGAAGGGAAGAACACAAAAATAAAAGAGAAAGATAAAGGGAGTAACGCCACAACGATCTTAAGGGCTATCTAACCTCTACTCCGGATTGTCAAAAAGTTCAGGAAAATCACGAGGGGGGATCGTTAAGGGGGAGGAAGGATCGTACGTCAAATTGATGCCATCAAGGGGGGCTTGTGCGGACTTCTGTTCCGGGGATGCTGAGGGCCGAAAGGTTCAAACAGGACAAGGCCAGGAAAAAGTTGAAGGGAGAGAAGAACACATGACCATGGACTTAAGCGGCACTGTCTGGTCAGAAGTTCAGCGGTGATATACCTACGGCAAGCTTATCTGCTCATAAGGGCGTGGTAAGGATTTCAGAAAGTTAGGGAAGGGAAGGGTTCGAAAAAGAAAGGAAAATCAAGGTTCACGTGAACGTTGCGGTGGATATTCGTTCCCAATCAAAAAAGGAGGGTCAAAACGATATGTAGCAACTGCACAGTCTGTGAAATCCGAAGGAGGTAGAGGATGTTCGGGGAAAAATCAGATCGACTAAATAAGGGCCCATGCCTAAGGAATCCCTAAAGTACAGGACTCTGCTCGACAGGAAAGGGAAGAAACTCCCGTTGGGACGCCTCTAAGGAAAAGGAGAGCTAGGGGGGGGATTTAACTAAGCAGGTTCCGAAATTGAATGGGGGCTCATCTCGAAAAAAAACAATCGTATTATTAGGAAAAGCGATTAAGAAAGACTCGCCTGGAGGAAATGGGTTTCCGGAGGGGCGAAAAAAAGAGGGGGGTCTAAGGGAGGAGGAGAAAAACAGGGGGAACTTGTTCCTTTGGAAAGCGCGAATCCGGTACTGGTGATCCTTCCTGTCGTCCTGGGAGCGTCTAAGGATTTCGAAATGCCCAGATTGTCCATCCCGGAGGGCAGCTGTGAAGTGAATTGGGAAAGTTCTGGTGTATCGGGAAAATTTGATTTTTCAAAGAGAGGAGAAAGCAGCACCTTTTCCCGGGGTAACTGAGCCATCTGGAAAGGGATCGTCCGCAGGGCGGGAAAGAAGGGGAATGGAAAGGCTCGGGGCGGGACTAATTCATGATTGAGCGCTAGAAAAGCTTGCCTTCGGGCTTCGATACCCTCAATTGGGAAAGAGGGGAGACGTAAGGGGGGGGGGGAAAGGAATTCCAGGGTTCGAGGAAAGTGAAAGGGGGGGGGGAAGAAAAACGGCACTTGAACGGCCCGCCGTTACATTTCCGGCTCCAGAAACCAAATTCCTCCCACCAAAGGAAACTAAAGGGGGAGACCCAAGGAAAAATATAAAGAGAGAAGGTGCATCTTCGCGACTGGGGTACTTATTATTGCAATATATCGTCACGTCATCTAGGGCTTCATGCATAAGGACGTCTGGAAAAGGCTGTGCTCCGAAAATGGGGAAGAGTCCAGGAACGTATCGCCGTCCTTTGGATCCCTGAATCGTCAACTGCAGCTTTTTGTTGGCGAGGGTTGAAGACGAGGGAGAAGAAACTCTGGTGAAAAAGAAGGATCAGGAAGAAAAAACCCAAGAAGGGGGAAGGTGGTGGACCTGCCACCACCCTCCGGTGTGTGAAGGATTTAGGAAGCGGACGTTGATGACAAAGGGAGTGGAAGAAAGGAGACCGTAAGCCGGCATCAGAGGCGTCACAAGGGGCCGTAGAACCATGCCAAATGACTTCTATGCACAGGTTGGTGGCCTGGGGGCCCTTTGTAACGGGGGAATGCATCGCTGGATGGAAAGAAGAGAAGTGTACTGATCGCGGAAATGGGGGGATTCTTTATCGCCGATCAGATCCGTGGGGGGGAAGGGGCTTGCCAGAAAGGGGGGAAGGACAGAGGCTTGGATAAGAGAACACCGAGAGGAACCACCTCGGGAGAGATCATGGGGAAGCCTCTAAAAGGTTCTGAAAGGAAAGGAAGAACGAGAAGCCGGCCAGAGGCATCGCGTCGAAGTGAATCGGAGACCAGCTTCCACCGTCCTTCTCGCGAAGTACGGGGGGCGTGGGATCGTTTGGGGCTAAAGAAGGAACTTAACCAGTTCGAAACAGGGGGAGGAGTCAGAAACGATCAAAATGGTCGAGTAATGTGATTGCTCCATAGAAGGGTAGGCGGGACTTCAAGGGGGGGAGAGAAATTCGGGGGAGGGGCCTAAAAAGAAAGGAAAGAAGGAACGCCTTACAAATGATCGGCTCCAACCGTGCCTTTAACGGCGATGGAAATAAAGCGAGAAAACGATCAGGGGTAAAGCGGGGGGAGGGCTTAAGGGAAAGTTGGGGGGTGTCGATTTAATGCTTATTCATTTGGAAGCAGCTACTTGGAAGACTTGGGTTACTGCGGGGGGGAGGAAATTTCGAGAGGAAAGAAGGGAGGCTTTGAGGAAGGAGCATAAAAGAGGAAGGGAAACCCGTAAATACTTGGTTTGAATTCTTGCGGAGCGAAGCACGCCTGCAGGAGATGAAGACTTGCATAGCCATCAGTGGGAAGGGGAGCTAGGGAAAAAAAATCTGAGGAGACGTACTTATTGGAAATGGGGGATTTGGCAGACGCGTAGCTTACTCGAAGGGAAGTATCGACGGGGCTATAAAAGGCGTTTACGTGGGAGGGGGGAGGAACAAGTGGAGGGAAAAGGTTATAGTAGAAGAAGGGGAGCGAACCAGACAAGAAACTGCTTTCGGTGGGGCCGGCCTAAAAAAAGATTAAGGAAGGACTTTGAGGGGAGCCTGGGAAAGGGGGGGATGAGAAAAGAGGGGTCAAGGGGGAACCTATCCGGCCGAAGTTGAAATAGTGGGGTAAATATGTGTCGCGCTCACACGACCTTTAGTGATAGACCAGAAAAAAACGAAAAGGGAAAGACCAAGCGACAAAGCTCAAACACCCGGAATTTTGAGGGGAAACCGACCCTAAAGAACGGAAGGAGTCCACGGAGGATAAAGCCGTAGGGAATTCCTTGAGTGGAGTCACAGGGCTTCAGGAAGAGAAAACTGACACCATAGGGAAGGGGAGAGTGAGAGGAAGGGAAAACCCGGGGGAAAAGGAGAAAAGACCAAACTCATCGCTGGGCACGGTCCGAGAGCATCAATGGCTTTAAATCAGTTTAAAAGAGGTTACAAGGAGAGCAGAGAAAGGAAAGGGAGTCGGGAGCCGAAAAACCAGAGAACCATATATTTGGGGATATGTCACGTCCGAGGTTGGGCTTAAATTTAACTAAGACGTGTTGCTGGGATGGCTGGGGGGGAGGGGGAGGAACGCTACAAGTCGGAAAAGAAACGAAAGGGGTTGCGAACATAAAACGTTCGAGGGGGAAAATCGTGGCTCATATTATTATCAGCGAAAAAAGCAAAAAAGGGGGGAAACTAGAGGGGGAGAGGGTAAGAAGAAAAAAAATAGGAATGTTGACTCCTAGTGGGCTCCTTTGTGATCCGGGGTCGGACACGGGGGCTCAAGGAAGAAGAAGAAGGAAAACTGCTGTTTCGTCAAATTCAACTCCAAAATCTCACCGGCCCAATATCCTTTGTGTCATCGCTGGAGGGTTGGGGAGCGGGGCTTGGGGCCTGACGAAGCAGGAGGGACTCTAGCCCCGATGGCTCAAAGGATTGTGAGAAGGAATGATAAAGTCAATGCACAGAACTAAAGAGGATCGTCAAGGGAGTGAGTGAAAAAAACGGTGAAAAAAGAGACTTGGAGAGGCTGCTTGGGAACATTCCCTTGGACGAACAGGACTTGAAGGAATAGATTCATCCTTCGGGCAACGTCAGGCAGGGGGGTCAGGAAAATAAGGACCCGAAGGTTCCTGGTGTCTGAGGACGATAGCTGCGGGAGGGCTGAGACTGGTGAGACAAAGGGGGAAGGTGGGGGAATTGAAAAAGAGGGAGGGAAAGGGAAGGAACAGGTAACCGAAAAAATCCCGCGGAATTAAACTTACTATAGTAAAAGAATTAATATGGAGTAAAGGGACGAAAACTCTCAGGGGAAAGAAGCGAAAAAAAGAAAGGGTAAATTCTTGCGTCGAACCCCGCCTTTGGGGAGACACATTCCACTTCAAAACGGAATACGTTCGAGAGCCAGAAAGCTAACAAGGACCCAAAAATAAAAGGAGGGAAGGGCTGAAAAGGAGAAGCGGAAGATTCTCCGACAGGTTCACGAAAGGCAGACTGCCATTCCGGCCTAAAAATGCGGCTTCGCTCTCTCAAGAAATCACAATCCCCGGGGATTGGGTGGGGAAAGATTTAATAAAAGGGATTACGAAGGAAGGGGCTGAAGAGGGAGAAGCATGAACACTCCTTCACCGAAAGGCCCACATGAATACGCACTTGAAGAAAAGAAATTCAATACACCGGGTATCAGAAATGCCAAGCTCGGAAAGGGGGGGAAGCAACAGCAGAGGGGAGTAAGGCTATAGCCGTTCCCCATTCCTTATCCTATCGCAATTCGCATCGGACCAAAAGGGGAGGAACCAGAGAAGGGCTATGAACGGGATCGGAAAGAAGGAGGGCACCTATAGGCCCAGCACCTAGTCGCCATGTCGCAGATAGGTTCTTACTCGGTTCGAAGGAGGGTTTAAAGAGGGGGAAAAGAGCCGACGTACAAAGTCGGGGGAAAAGGGGGAAGGGCGACTGATGAATTCGAGATGAGCCGCGCAGGGGCTCCTCTTGATTGCGCTTTTACTTAAGGCATCATCATGACTGATGTCTTGGGAAGAGGGGGGGGCCAATGGTTTCTAAAAGCCCAAGTCGAAGAAAAGGATTAGCTTTTCACGACCTCAAAAAGGGCAGAGAACACGAACTTAATAGAGCGATGAAAAGAACAGAAGAAGGAAGAGGTCGGTCCGGGAAACATAAAAAAGAGGACAAGAAAACGGAACTGCCAAATAGTAACTGTTGCCGACATTTTCTACGCCCTGTTTTGCGAGGTTGAAGAAAGGGGGAGAGACATTCGGGAGGGGCCGAAGAATAAGGAAGTCAAAGAAGGGTACACAAACCTGAAAACAGGCTGTGGTTTTTGGAGAAACACCTATGCCCACGAAACGCAAGGCCTGACTCGCGGGGAAGGAATGAAAGAAAAGGGTTTGAAAAAGAGGGAAGAAAAAAGAAAGAAAACAGATGGAGGAAGGGGGCAGGGAAGGACGGCGATAACTGCGTTCGGTACGGCTTGAAGGATTATTCTGAACCCACAGCATGAATCAAAAAAAGGGTCTAAAAAAAAACCGAGAGAGGACTGACCTCTAGCAACCTTTTCGCGAACACGGGCGCGATCGGGGCGGGGGGTGCGGAAAGGGGTCGAGACAAAAAGACGTCGGGGTAAACTGAAAAGGAGGGAGGTGAAAAGAGGGGGGAAGCCGGAAGTCCCCTGGTGAGGCGGCGAAGAGCAAACCGGTCAATTTACTACCAAGCTAACAATGACCATGGGAATTTTCTAAAAATGGGAGGGGGAAAGGGATCGACTCCGACGGCATCTGGAGCGCTCAATCATTACTTGGGGGAAGGTCAACCCGATCACTGTGTGGGGAAATCCCAGATGGGACTTTCGCAACTAGTCAAAATGGAGGATGAAAAGTGGAGGGCGGAGAAAGGTCCGCCAACAAAACAAGCACTATCAAGAAAAGATTGCTCACAACGAAACCTCTGGGGAGACTCTTGGGTGGGGGGGGGGGGGGGTGGGTGTCCTGAAAAGGGGGCTGAAATCTGCAGCAGAAAGAGTTATCGC
>Ga0179591_1278344_pt1 | contig 15610 bp, 16 predicted proteins | sample CZOMad2_1_08_16f_FD_182891 | JGI IMG/M metagenome (GOLD analysis project Ga0179591, IMG submission 182891) | Vadose zone soil fungal communities from Angelo Coast Range Reserve, California, USA - CZOMad2_1_08_16fungal (PacBio error correction) | ecosystem: Environmental > Terrestrial > Soil >...
GAAGCCTCGGCGCGCGGGTCGTCCCATACCATTTCTGATTCAGTAGGAGCTTCGCCAAACCCTGTTACTGCTAGGTAAAACACAGTCGCTTAGGCGAGAAAGAAGTTTCACCATCGAAAGGAGAACGGACCCTTGCAGACTCCGGTTGGAAATCCTCCAAGGGAAGCTCTCCAGAAGGGGGAAAGGACCATAATCGGAATAATGATCGGCTGCAAGGTCCCCATGAAGTATTTACGGTAGGACATCTGGAGGAAAATATTGGCGTATGGGGTAGGCGGGAGTGCCTTGGAAGAGGGGGGGATTTAGCCTGATAAAGAGTAGCCGGGAGAAAATTTCTCCGAGCAAGGGGAAGGGAAAGGAACAATCAAGCTTCAGACGCAACCCGAGAAGATGTTCAGGCTCAGGCTGGGGTCCTTCCTGAGGAGTACGCACGGCCGGGGGGGGGGAATTCCACAACAAAATGGGGCGGAGGAAAAAGTCCGCCCGATAAAGCCCCCAAACGGTTTCCTTTTCCATCCGAAGGGGGGAAGTCAAACTAACGTGGTGCTTAAAAAAGCCAGAAGACCCTCAAAGAGGGATCCAACTGAGAGGGGCTGCTGAAAAATGACCGGGAGGAAGGGGTCTCGTTCCCGGGGAACCAAGACGCTCTGTCTTTTTTGCATAATCAATCAGGTTGTCTATTAATCATGGATTTGGGAACAAGTCGTCCCTTTGCCAAGGGGGAGTGGAGGCAAGAAATATTCTCTGAAGTAACCACGATTGCGAATGAAAAAAAAAAAAAAAAGTGTGGAAGAGTTAGTTGACGCAACTACTGATCAAGGAGGGTGCGTGGGAGACGGGTTCCGACTGAGAGCAAGCAGTCGAATAAGTCTGAAAAAAAGAACAACCTTCTCCACTAACGGAAAAAAAGTCGCCGATCTTAGAAGAAAGGGGGGAAGAGAAATTATTCTATGTTAGAGGAGGAACCGGGCGCCGCGACGCGTGAGTCACCTTTTTTCAATAAAAAAAAGGGGGAAAGGGCTCCCCTGGTGAGAACAACTCTATGCTTGCCTGAGAAAAGGGGAACCGCAGTGAGGATCGGACGAAGCTGGCGGTCAGCGAGACAAGCAAGGGACCCCAAGGGGCTACGAGAGATTGTTTTTGCCGGCTAAGAGTCATTTTCATGCCAGAGGTGGGGGTTAACTATGTCGTCTTTTTTTGGGGAAAAGAATCCGTGGCGGGGGAGAGGTTTTTTGGAAGAGTCCTTTTGTAGTACTGTGACGACAGATTTAGGCGAACCAAGGAGCTGGGAACCTGCGACATTCATCTTGCTGGACTCGATTGCCTTAAGGGAAGCGTCTGTGCTTGAAAAAATCCGAGTCGACTCTCAAGAAGTTGGGGTGCGTGGGTACTTACAAGGAGGACGATTGCAAATTCAAAAAGGGGGGAAGTAAGGGGGGGAAAAAGGTGTGTCTCGAAAGGAGTTGGTCCTCCTACACCAAAACAAAAAAAAGAAAAACAACCAGAGGGTGTAACGTGCGGTGGGGGTCAAGCCAATCCTCACCAATCAGGCGGCGCGCTGAGGCGTAATCCCGACTTACCGGACGCAGGGGGGGAGCCAGTGACCCAATGCGCCTCTCACTCGGCATACAGAAGTTCGCTTCAGGCGGCGCAAATCTCTGAGGACGTGGAGGAATCCCAAAAAATTGCCCCTTTGGAAGGCAAATAAAAGAGAGATGGTTCATAAGGCCATCTCCAGAACCCGACCTAAAGACCACGTAGTGACGAGTGAGGTTACAGGTCTCATCACATCATGGCTGGGTAGCCAGCGGGGTCGAGAATATAGCATATAGGACAATAAAAAACGGAAGAAAGAAACGAAAGTAATCTTTCTCCATAAAAAAATCTAAAAGCCACAAAAAGATTTACCAACTGCTAAAGAAAAGGGAGATGCCGGAAGGAGCAGGCGGAGAGGACCAGTCATCTGGAAGGTCAGCGCAAACAACAACTATTATTAGTAAGAGAGAGGAGTAATGTCAGTAAAAAATGGGCACGCCGATAAGGCTGGGAAGATATGGGGTGCTTTCGCTTGGGGAAGCTTTGGGGTGGAGATTTCCTGCAAGGCTTGGCTTGGGCGTCTAGTGTTAGGGGAAAGTAGGAGGGCTGAAAAAAATCATTCCTCCCAGAAGAGGGGCCACCATTATGTTTTCGAGCAGACAACCGGATACTTCACAGACGTAGTTGAGGGGGGATTCCCTGGGTAGGGATTGGGTCTTTCAAAAAATATATACTTTGCAAGGAAAAAGGTGTCGAAGGGAGTGGGAAAGGCAGGAAATGCAAATCAAGGCTGGCCCGCAGAATATCCGAATTCTGATAGAAAAATATTTCGTGCGCGGGGGGGAGGAGGGAACCCTGAGGGACCGGAAGACTGTAGGGATTGACCTCAACGCCTCCTCTTCTGGGGGATTGGCTGAAAGGGAAAAAAAAACGCGCCGTATCCCTTTGCAACAAACTCTGAACCCCGGGGACCCTTGCCTTTTTGAAGGCCAAAGGACGCACATCTTACGTGACAAGAAAAAAAAGGTAGTCGAGTACCTCGTAATTGTTATGTACCCAGAAGAAGAGTTGCATCAGCGAAGACAATGTAAAAGCCGGGAGAAGGGGCCTCGGCTGGTAGATCACAGCGGTATAATTGGCAAGGAATACCAAACAGTGGCGCCAACAACAAAAGAGGCTAGATGACGAAAAGAAAGTCCCCCCCTCAAGGAAAAAAGACGTATAGAGGAACACATCGCTATCCCGGTCTAAAATTGGGTCGACGTCTCAGAGAGACAGGACAAAAATGTCCTATATTCACTCGGGGGCGTGCCGTCCAATTATTGGACGTTGGAGAAAATCTGAAGACCACGGCACTTCAGGACCACAAAGGAAATTGAAAAACTAGGGAGAGTCACATTTTCAACCAGAGGGCCCAGAGAAGACCTATACAGGCATAGGAGAAGCTTTGTCTACGTGGAAAAAAGGGGGAGTACATTTGGGGCTGTTCGTAAAGACTTGGAGGGAGGGGCTGAATGAACGGGAGGGAACGCAGGAAAAACACCGGCTACCGGCACTGATTGCGTCAAGCAAGGCAACAAAAAAAGATCAATCGTGGGAGGCAAAAGCGCAGGGGGGACAGTGAATTAGGGGAACTACAGAGGGAAAACCTTGAGGGCAACTCCATGACGTCGTCGAAAACCTGAGTGCTTCGCAACCCTAAAGGAAATCTTCCTTGAAAGAGTTGACTAAGTCCAATTCCCGCGGGGGGAAAAGCATCCTGTCTCAGGGGGGGGAGGATCGGATGGGCGGCTTCCCCGCACGATTGATTTGGCTACATACTACTACTTCAATCTATGAAAACCTCTGGCGGGGGGGGGGGTAGGTTTATCTTCGGAAAGGGTACGACCCTTGTGATGGCCAGAATCTGTTGAGACCTCCATTATGAGTTCAAAGCCGAAAAAGTCCGAATCGGGGGTTAAGGTCATGATCAGGAGTCCGTCCTTATTGCTGCGAATAGAGACGGAGAATTTCAATGCTCAAAACCCAACTCTGAGAAGAAAATCGCCAAGAGTGGAACTGGAACTACGATGCAAAAAAAAAGGTCAAGCGGAAAAATATATGCCGGTTTCAAGGCCGAAAGAATGCTCGCCTGATACCGCGAAGGATGGAGAGCGCTGAACAGTTGTCGGATGGGGGTTTTAAAAATTTATGGAAGAAGTTCCTTCCTCCATGGGCGCAAGAGGGGAACTCTGGTTACCTACATCGAGGTTGGTTGGGGGGTGGGGGGAACAGGATAAAACTACTGTTTCTAATCGGAGAAGCACTGATCGAGTGTAGGGAAGAACCGCTATCGACTCTGAGAGCTCGAGAAACAGGAGTATGGGGAGGAAAATAAAAAGGGGAGGAAGGAGCCTATTCCAGAGTCAAGCAGTTCTAGAATCGCTAGCGAAAGGGAAGTCGCAAGTAGGGGGGGGGGGGAAACAAGGTTTCAACAAAGGGGGAGCTTGAAAGTGCGATAAATATTACAGAGAAAAGGGAGACGGGACAAAGACTACGTTGGCCCCACGAAAATTTCCATCGAGCCTCAATGAGAAGGGATCCATCATCTGGCGAGAAGGACGGCGTCAGACACCGTTGCACTCTGGAGTCGTCGCATCGTAGAGCACCGCACAGAGAGGGGGTCGTGGGGGGCGGGATTGATTGGGGGGGGGGGGGGGGGGGGCAAGTGGGGTGATGGGCGCAGTGAGAGAATTAACACACAAAATCCCTTCGAAGATTTAAGCCTCAAGGGCAGGAAGTCGAGAGCAAAGGAGGAAGAACTGCCTCTCCCAAAGAGAGCTTCATTTCTGGGAATGACTGGGCCTGATGGCTCGTCTGCCGAGTGAAAGGGGAACATCACAATGGAGGGAGGAAATTACACCTTGAAAATCAAAAAACAGATGACAGGGGGAATGAAAAGACTAAGTGGGAATTCTTAGATTGCAAAAAGAATTTTCTTCTTGCATACTCACCTCAAAGAAGCCTTCTCCTGGAAAAGCAGGGGCCTTTAGGAAGGGCGGGGGTCAAAAAAAAAAGAAAGTCATCCATGCCTCGAAGGGGAGGGGTGGGCTCCTCAATCAGGTTTGCGAAGAGATGAAGGGGAGGTGAACAATGTCGGAGTTTTCCATACTGGGGGGATCATCCTTAATGCGAGGAAAGTCACCACGAATAATGGGAATCGGTAGTTTGAACGACACTGCAAAGGGAGGTTGAGGGGAAAGACGTTTCCTAGTGAAAGAAAATTTTGACGAAAAAACGATCGGAAAACAGCCACATGGTCAATAAGTCACCACGGGGGAAAAATTCTCACAATCTAAGGAGACGGGAAGAGAGTACTGGAGCTTACCGGAAGGCCGCGTGGTTGTGCGTAAAGTCAAACCGGGTGGTCCCAGGCCACTCAGGAAGGGGGCAGTCCCCCTGTAAGACACGACCACAAGATATTGAGTATGAGGACAACCACAGGGAGGGGAGAAGAGATCGAAGCAGAGGGCTGGTGTCGCTCTCTGTCGATTACGGACACAATGGGGAGCACCGCCATAAAGGGTTGGGTTCCAGCAAGAGCTGTTTTCGTCTCCGCATTGTTTAGTACCTTCAGAGGGTGGCGTCTCATCAGGGGACGGCGTTGGTGCAGCGGGGGGGTGGTTGGCGCAGGACTTTGGGCTGGGCTGGGAAGAACGTTAGAAAGATGGATAGAGTCGACGGTCCTGAGCAGGAGCTTCAGGGAAACTGCATTCGCCCAATGACCAGGTAATCTGGGGGGGGCAAAAAAATTCAGAGCAGACTCGGAACCTTTTGGAGGGGGGCCGCTATTATGGCGAAACTGGTAAATGCCGAATAAGGAAGGGAAACGGGTTCTCGCCGGGGGGTGGTTTTCATCAGAAAGGGGGGACCTCAGGATTTTGAACAGAAAAACAATATCTGACTAGAAAAATTCGTCAGTTGCATTTGAACCCCGTCCACCTCATTTTTCCCTAGGGAAAAGGGCGCTACTGTGAGGGCCGGAAGCGGATTTCATTCTGAGCATCGGGGGCGATGGGAATGTTCAAGGAAGAAACACGGGGAGCAAATTGGTCAGGAAAATAGAGAGATTTTTGCAAGCGCCATCAAATATTCCCCACCAAGTGACACCCCTATATACGTGGAAAGAAGAGGTTTTTGGAGCGAACTCACAGCCGGGCTTTGAGCCAGCTTCTTGTCGAGGATCAGCCTCCTAAAGAAGAACGACCACCAAAATTCCAATGCCTCCAAAGGGGAAGAAAAAACAAAAAGACTTCCAAAGCGAAAGAAAAAGATCGAGGTCCATGTAATAGCCAAGGCAGCTCGGGACCAAAGTCTTTACGGGGAATCTCAACACAACAGGAGTAAAAGGGGGACGCACAAAGACTTGACGCGAAGAATGAGTGTCATGGCCGTCTGTTCTTTTAGGCGTGGAAATCTTTGTGGAGGGGGATAGTTTTCCTGCCATGCATGGGGGGCGGGGGAGTAGGGGTAAGTGGGAGTGGCCATTATTCTCTAGAAGGCATACATCAGCTGGCAAAGAGGATGTTATGGTTAATGATCAACCTGGGAGCGCACCTGTTTGGTTCGTTGTGCGAATTGTCGGAGGGAGGGCATGAAGAAAAAAATCTATTAGGGGGAATTTCCACTTTCGGAGGGGGGAAACTTAGTCAATTGGACAATCACAATGCTGCTATCTATGGGTAGAAAAGCAATTGGGAGGGACTCGTAAAGAAATAAAGAGTTAAGAACACTACGAGCTGGAGGGTAGAGGACATATATTGGGGAGGAAAATGGAAAAAAGATGGACGTAGGCCATTTGAAATAAGGATATAACGGTTTACCTTACTGAAAATTAACTGGAGTCAAAGAATAAAGCCATCGAAAGGGGGAAACGACAACGGTACTTTCTCACTCGGAAATTGGTTCTGCGCCCAGAAGCGGTTTGTCATCCTACACGACTAATGCTCCTAGCGGTGAAGTCGACCTTTGGAGGTCACTCTTGGAAGAAACCCGTGGATCACAGGCTGAAAAGAATGCTACAAAAAAACATCCTAACCGCAAGGGGGCCACTGTATTAGCTCCAAAAACAACTTTATGGGCAGAAAAAAGAAGATATCGTGGCACAAAATTAGCTTAAAGGAGTGGCGAAAAAAGAGTTGCGGCGTGTGTCTATAGTCACCATCAAAGCCGTCCTCGGTCAAAAAACGGGTTCCTTGACATGCATCAATAGAGTTGGGGTACTTTTGAGCACATTAGGGCAACGCACAGTCGGGGGGATTTACCAAGGGATTGACAAAAAACGAGGGAGCGGCAAAATGGTAAGAAGTCACCTCGATCCTCTATAAGGTACTCGGAGCGCGGGGAGACTTTGGCCACCGTGGATTGGAGGGTTTCGGGGAGATAGTTGACTCTCCGGAAGACTGCTCTCATACTTGAAAAACGGACAGGACAAACTTCAAAAGGATACAGGGAATCAACAAACGCCACCACTCCGATCTGGGACTGAGAAAGAGGGCATTTAGGGAAAGTCTAACAGGTCCCCTCTTCACCCGGGCGAATTTAAACCCCGGACTGAAGTTCGACCTCTGGGAGCAAAAAGCAAATTCGGAGAGTGGGGAGAACAGAATTGTACGAGAAAAATGTCCAGGCCCAGCTTGGGACTGGTCAGCACATTTCCTTGGGGCGGAGGCTGGAGTCTAGCTTTCGAAAGCACCGCAGCAACGTGAGTTTAGTAAAAAAAGGTACGATGTACCAAAAAGTCAGGTCATGGCGGTTATGTTAAATGTTTACTGCCGGACCGGGGAAGGGTGAAAGAGGTAACTCGGCAGGCGAGCCTACACCGTTTGACAGAATGCACGCGCCTCATCTCTGTGGGGAGAGAGTTACTTGTCGCTCGAGTAAAAACCAAGGGGTTGGCTGGGGAAAATATCAGACGGAGACCTGCTCGAATTTCTCCCATCACCCAACTTAACAGGAGACCCGCAGGAAAAAAAACTACCTTCTAAGAAGGACCTAATCTCTAGAGCAACGGGCACCGTTACCGATGAAGCCGCGATGGAGAACCGCGAAGGATGGAGCAGCTGCTGCCAACAAGGGGTTTGGGTCGAGGGGTGGGGGGGGACCCCCGGGTGAAGGGGGGTCCTCCTTCGCTAGGGGGTGGACTCTTTCTAATCATACATCTACTGGAAGATCAAGAAACCTAATTTGAGAAGGAGGATAAAGTATCTACTAGGGGAAAGGGAGGGAGAAAAGTGCGAATGGCCGCGGCAGCATCTATCTCAACCAGAGGAGAGGAAAATAAGATAGGGAAGAAAAGAGGCAGAGTGACGGTTCTGGGGGCCATAAAGGGAAACTTCGCTCTGAGAAGATGTAGGAACACCACAGTGTGCACGCGCATTGCACGTAGATGTAGGAGAAGGAAAAGTCCCCCTCAGAAGGACCCTTCTTCATAACTCCTTTGGACAAGAAACGACAACGGTCAAAAACGACAGGTGGGACTCAAGCAGGAGAAGGGAGCAACCTCAGAGGAGAGCGGGTGACCCCTTTGGGTGGGCTTGCTCGCTCTAAGTAACGCAACAGAAAAATTGTAATATGTTTCAGGCGTGGCGGGAAGTGGACCGGGGGTCAAGGTGGAAAGGGAGGCATATTAATGGTGAGAAGTAGGCGCAAGGAAGCGGCATCTCAAGGAAAAGGAAGTCCTCTCCCCAAAAAACAAACACATATCCAGGAAGGGCTCAGTCTTTTTCCTTCAGTCGTAGCGCGAGGCGGATTCAGAAATCAAAATTCGTAGGGGAGTCAAAAAAACTTTCCAAAAAAACGCTAAAAAAAAAAACGACAGAATGAGCTTTCAGGTCACAAGAGGAATCCTTCTAGAGAAACACTGTGCGAGGGCGGCAGAAGATATACCGACACAGAAGAAAATAGGTTGCCTTGAAAAGCTGGGCCGGGGACATTACTGGGGCAGGAGGAGGGCGTGTAGAATACCAGCCAGGGGAGTTTTGGGCTCCTCAAATGTGGGAGATCGTTTGAAGCGTTTAAATTAAGAAAAAGGTGTGGACAAGAATAGGACATTCCAGAGATGGAGGAGTCAAAAGATTGATAGCGTTTTTCCCACGGGGAGAGGGTGTATCCCGCCAAGGGAAGGGGAGTCAGTCAGATGAAAAAAAGCCCGAGTTCTGTAAGCGAAGAAGATAAAACAACAGAACATGGAACAAACAGGTGGCAAGGAGACAAAGCGACTGGCTAGTACTTTCTGAAGATCGAGGCTTCTGAACAATGGAGATCTCCTCTGGGTCAAGTCACTAACGGTTGTCCAGACCACGAATGGAGGCCCAGAAGTGGTGAAAAGAGACCTCTTGATGGAATTAGGAAAGGAACCCTAGGTGAAATGAATGCTGACGAATCAGCAATTTCTTTCAAACAGAAGATACAGTAGAACACTTTCTCCAAAAAGATAGGGGGTTCGGGAGTCGCTTTTTTTCAGGAAAGCTGTTTAAAAACGTCGGGATTTTTCCTCCAGGGGAAGGAGTTGGACTGAGGGGTTGGGGGAGGAAAGCTTTTGGGTTAAAGGGGGGGGGCCAGTAAATAGTGAGTCCAGGTCGACTGCCTCCCAGGAAAAAGCTTGTTCGGGCTGCGCTGCTACCAAAGGAAGCTTCGGGAGGGGCTCAATTTCAAGGGCTACTCCTCCAGGGAGTGGGACGTAAACGATCTTTCGAATGGGGGGGGGGATGGACATAAGTAAGGAATTGGGGAAACTCTCAGGAAATTTGTCAATGAGCCAAGCGGGGGGAGTCACTCGGGCAGAAAAGGATGACTAACCATTGGCCTGCAGTGATGCTTACAGGAAAACCACAGCTTAAGGAGGCACGAAGGTGGACGAGGGATAGGCGACGCTAAAAACTACTGGGAGATATCCTCAAAACGGGAGGATTGGACGCGCTGCGATGGGGGGGAAGGAAGGCCACAAGTAAGGAGAAAAACTGGGGGGGGGGTTCCACTTCAGAGATAGGGTTAGGATGTACAGGCCATCAATAAAGACCACGGGAACAAAGATCGAGGGGGAAGAGTACGTTGCGCCTACCCATAACAGAACTTAGTTGAGCAAAACAGCGTATGGGAGGGAAATAGAAGATCAAAAAGGAAAAAAGGAAGACGCCCAAAATTAGGCCTGGAAACCAAAATCAGACCCTCTTGGGACCTAGGGAAAAAAGCAAAAATCGAGGCCCAGGAGAGCGCAAGCGCAAACATCGAGGGCAGTAGTAGAGCAAACAAAAAAAAAAAAACAACAAGTTAGAGGAAAAAGAGAGAGATAATGCCGTCCAACGACGCGCCGCCTCACTTCCTGGTCCTCGTATGGGGGGGGTGAATTTTTGGATGTTGGGATGTTTGAGAAAAGGGGCCGGGGGGAAAGATTTAAGGGCGTTGTTTGGGAGGCTAAGGGGCGGGGATCTTGCAAGTCCGCCATCCGCGGGGGGCTAAAGCAGGAATTGCGAATAAAAAAAAAAGGAGATCACACGACGGAGTTAGAGGTGTTGATGGGGGTTTTGAGAGGGATCTACAAAATCACACAAAAGACTAATCGATTGGGGCCTGAATTGAGAAAGGAGTGGGGAATTTCCTAAAGAAGCGCGAGGGCAGACAAGCCCAATAAGAAAAGAATCTCCATTATTTATCGTGACGAAATGGGGGATAGTTGAAAAAGAGAAACTGGATGCTGGGGTTGGAAGCAGTAAAGACCCAAGCATGGAGGGTCCGGCTTCCAGAACGGTGGAGGAAAAAGAGGGAAACTGTGGCCGGTGCAGGGCCAGGACAACCTTTACCTTCCTTCTTAAGGTAAACACACACCATGTTATCAGAAATAGTACGGGGACCGAAAAACTGTAAGTGAGAGTATCCCGAAAAGGGGTGAGGACGACCGCTCTGGTCAGCAGCAGGGGATCACTTACACGGAAGCAAAGAAGCACATACAGAGAACGGGGGATCACTCTTTACCCGTGGAGCCAGGAAAAGACACGGCACGAAAACACTCAACGGGCACTAGGATGGATACCAATACTTAAAGGGGGTTTCCCTCATAGGAAAGAAGAAGAGGCACCCAAAACCGCTCGAATCAGGGGGCGAAATTGGTGCGAAGGTCTGAGACAGTCGGTCCTCCTGACAAGCGGGTTGGCCTTGTATTTACCAGCGAAAGGGAGTGTGATAACCTTGGGAAGCAAACGGTCAATGAGTGGACTGGATCCCGGTTATTGAAGAAAAAAAAACCGTTCTCTTCTCAAAGTCCCACTATCAAGATATAATAAATCGCCAAATCTACTTGGTGCAAAACGGGGTGGAGTACAGGGTGCGTTCGTGGCGATCGGTTGAGAGGATTAGAGAAGTTTGCTCAGGAAAACCGGCTGACAACACAACCACTGAAGCGTGAAGTCAATCTAGCTGGGGCCCAAGAGGCAAGGGGAAAGCCATCGACAAGGTCATTGACTGCGAACGACAGCTCAAACTGGCGAATCGTCTAGTAATGCAGCGAGCCGGGGGGGACCCTTAAAAAAGAAAAGGAATCGTTTACGGAATGGACGTATCCGCCAAGGGAAGTCCGACAGATTTTCCAATTTCTCAGTGGGGCTTCAAATCTATTTGCGTATGCCAAAAAGAAAAGTGAGTGGGGAGGAAAAGGAAGTCCTTACGAGGGCAAGAAAAAGCCTAATCTGGGGGGGGAGGGGGAGCTCAAGCCGCGCCTGCGTCCAGTTAACACTCAGAGGCCTACAGCTAAAGGAAGGAGCAAAGGCGCCTGCCGATGAGGGTTGGTGGTATAGGGAAGGGGGGACTTTGGAAAGGGAGGCTCGTTCGGCCCTGGATGGGCGGAGGGGGGCATATACGAGACTTCACTCATTTATCAGAGAAAACAACTCTTCGGCAAAACTCCAGCAAGGCCCAAGTCATGGCTCTACGATCAACGAGAAGAAAGCTCAAATATACTGGGTCGGAAGAAGGTCTCTAGGCAGGAGAAGGGAGGGGGCGCGGCAGGGCACCGTTGTCGGAGGTAAAAACAGGATCAGGGAGGTCAAGGTCAGATTGGAGCGATGGTGGAAAGACTTTGCGAGCCGTGTGAAAACGAAGACCCGGAAACCCCTTGGGAATCCGCGGGAAGAGCGCCTGTTCTTGGGAGAACAGGACGAGCTCTCTTGCATCCAATAGCTAGAAAAAACCGGAGGAGAAGTAGGGAGGGCAGATCGGCAGGGGGTCGGAAAGACATAAATCGATCAAGGGATCGCCAATGCGAAAAGAGTTTGGGCGCGGGGACACAACAAACAAAAAACGTCCGCGTAGGCGAGAGGGGTCAAATCGCGAGGACGGCAAAAAGGGGAAACATACGCCGTTGTAAAAAACATATCCGGACCCAAAACATTTGACGCGCGCGCCACCTGCGCAGGTCTCCATCCTAAGGGAGCAAGGGGCACCCGTTGCTCGGGGTGAAGGAGAGCAAGATAGACCCCAAGTGGGGGCGTAGTTAGGGCGTGAGTGCGTTTGAGAGGGGGTGATTCCAAAAGAGAAAAAGGGAGACGGGTCTTGAAAGGGCCGAAGCGCCATTACCACGTCACTCTACCACCCCAACAACTCTATAGGAGAGTGAGGACAGGAAGGGATGTATTAACCCGGACAGAGGGGAATAATTTGGACAAGTTCCTTGCCTCACATCCCCCCCAAAGCCAGAAGCTTTTGAACGAACGCGTAAGGAGTCTTGAATCGGGCCACTCACAAACTTGCGGTTCGGAAGAACCATACAGTCGAGACCAACTAAAGGGTCTGCTAAAAAGAGGGGGGGGCCTGACTTCCGCGGAGTTCAAAATTCCGGCTAAAAAAAGAAAGGTTTGGGGCTCAAGAATAAGGTGTTCGATCAGAACATGGGGGGAGGGGTGAAACGTAATTCTCTTTGGCCAGCCGGGGGGGACCTGAACTGAAAGCATGGCTGAAGTCCACATAAGTGAATGAGTGGGGAAACGAGGGAACGACAACTTCGAGGAAAGGTGCGTTTCTCATTTCCGACGATGAGAGACTGCCTAAGAGAGGAAAAACGACTGCCCTACTCATGTCCTCAAACCCGGAACGCAAATCTGCGATATAGGTCGAGGGGAGAGGATGGATAAGGGACGAGTCTGAACCCGGGATTAAGCGCTCTGAGTCAAATTAAGTTTTGCTAGGGGAAAAAAGTGCGTCCCTAGGGGATACACGAAACAAGGGAAGGAAAGGTAAGTGCAAAAGGACACTCTTTGCATCAACTGAAAAAGAGATGGACTGGCGCTCATCGGGGGCTTCTACCCAATTTCGAAAAAAAATAGAGATAGGGGGGTGTCCGGATCGGAGTGTGTTCTGGGCCAGAGGGTGGGAACTCGTCATTGTGTGGTTTTAATAAGACGTTGCGGCGGGGAGCTATGGGGGGGGTGTGGGGGTGGCGGCCAGGAAGTTCGTTGGACACAAGGGTATACCGGTCTCGCAGGGGCTCATGGAAACTTCCAGACTTTCACGAACCGTGCTGCGGGGCTGCTAAACGGGAAACTTGAGTTGTTGAAAACCAAGGGAAGGGAAGCTACTCTCACGGCCGTGTCGTTTAAAGTAATGGAGGAAATAATTTGGATTAGAAGTAAAGGAAGGAAAGGGGGGGGAGACTACAGTATGGGTGAAAGGGCATAACAAAAGGGGGTTTTTCCCTTTTCCATCAAAGATAAAACTGAACGCGACGAACTTCCTGTGGCAAAAAACAATAGGGAAAGCAGGTTGGAAGATTGTACCACTGTCTCACCAGGGAGACAGAAATTATTAGAAGAGTAGATGAGGCTGCTTCGAGTGAGTTCGGAGTCCAAAGCAAATTGTCCGCATGGGGGCACAAAAAATTTTGTTTGAATGGGACCGATCCTATCAATATCAAAAAACCAATCACACAGACAATACTTGGTTCGATAAGTAGTGGTCCGGAAATAAAGCTGGACCAGCGGAACGACATCAAAGAAGGAGGGAAAAAAATTGCAGACGCCACGCCATGAAAGGAAGGGCCCCTACCCCGAAAAAGAAAAAAAAGAGTGCCCACTCTAAGAGGACCAGGGAATTCGCAGGAGCGCAGGCCAATGTACGGCAGTAATCCGAGAACACAAAGGGAGGATAGGAAAAAAGATATCTGCCGGAAAAAGGAATGCCCAGCGCATGCTACGGTTCCTCGAGATGTCCGGCGTTGGGAACGCTTTTTGGGGAGGGCGAGTTTCCTTGGACGGAATGGCTGTGGGAAAAAAATTAAGGTTCGGGTAAGGAAAGTTCGGAATAAGGATAGCAATAAGCGCGCCAGCGGGGAAGGGGCGACTTCGCAACTGTCATATTATCGTAGGGGATTCCTTTGGCGGGGGGGGGACTATTCATCAGCAAAAGAGAGCTATTTTACTTACAATTTACTGAGGTGAAGTAAGAATCAAGAGATTGAGCAGAAGGTCATCGAAGCCCCAAGGAGTATAGGAGAAATTGGAAACGATGGCAAAAAAAAAATCGGAAATCGCGGGGGGGGAAACACAGACCGAAGGGGGGGAGTCGGGGAGGGGGGACAGAGCTGGGTGGACTTTGAAGCGGAAAAACTCTAGTATGGACTGAAACCCCTTTCGAGTACCCTTCCTTAGTTCTGATTCCATTCGCAGGAAATCGACGAAAAAATGACGGGCAGAGTAGCAGAGGGGAAAGGTTTCTGACGACCAGAAGCCTCACGTGGGAATACGTTCAGAAAGGAAAGCTCAGTTATCAGGTGGCGGCGCAAAAGGGTGGATAGATCAGACTCTGTAGAACCGAAAAAAGACACAGGCACAACAAAGAAGGGACAAAACGAAGCCCCACCCAAACGGAAACCTTCCACGGTCGCAAAAAATACTTTACCAAATGGGGGGGGCCAAAAACTATAGCGGAACCAAAATTCTCTATCCTGAGGGGCGAAAAGGGGGGTTCTAAGTGAATATCGGCATCCCACACCAAAAGAAGAACGGCAAGAGCCATCTTAAGATCGTCACCGTGGGTTAAGTGCCAATGGGAGAAGATTGGATCGTGTGATAAACGTCGGGAAGAAACGTCCGGAGTGTACTGGGGAACAACTTGAATTGACGGAAAAGCGGAGCTTCTAAAGTGGGGCAGAAGCTTCAATCGATAAGCTATGTAAAGTATGCCGGGAGCGCGCTGTGAGAGGTAAAAAGGGGTGGTACATTTGGTCTTTCTGGCTGGGGTCGGGAAGTAGACACTGCAGGGGATCATCAATAGTTCGTAAAAACTTCAGAAAGGAAACTGATCATGTCACGAAGGCACACTCATAGCATAGGTGGGGAAGCCCAGCACTCAGGGAGTGGGGTAGACGACAGATGCAACAGGGAGAATTCGTTCAAAGAAAATTCGTAAGAGGATCGACAATGATTGTATCAAAAAGGGAGGCGGCTGTTCGAACTAGCCGCAGGCAGTCATTCCCAGAGTGTTGGAAGCGGCAGTAAACTATGGAGGGAATGATTTTGGCTTTGAGACCGCACGCACCGTAGTGGAGAACTACTACGACTTCCGTGACGATGGAAAAGGACTCCTTCGGGGGATTTACTGAAAGGAAGACGCAAGCCTGTTGATGGCCAATATTCACTCGGCAGTGTCGAGAGACCTCAAGGAATTCCATCACTGCGAAGGGAATATATGCGGTGGGGGGGGGGGAAAGTTAGGTCCAGGCTCATCGTAAGGAATTGAAATTCTTCGAAACGGGAGAAAATTACTCATCAGCATCACCACTCTCCAAACAAACCGCGCGGAAAGAAAAATCAAAGGTTCATTGGACTACGAAGAAGAACGCAATGCTCACCTACAAAGGGTGGGGAAAAGGCCTTCCGTATCAGGAGAGGAAAAGGAGCTCTTTCGATTTCGATTGGGTTTTGGAAAAAAAAAAAAGTTAGAAGAAGGGGAAGGGAGGAAGGGCGGAGAGGTTGTCAGAAGAGAAAGGGTTAACCCTGAGCCTTAACGACTTTGGCTCGAGAAAGGGATGTGCAAACCATCGCAGCGC
>Ga0179591_1280857_pt1 | contig 15610 bp, 13 predicted proteins | sample CZOMad2_1_08_16f_FD_182891 | JGI IMG/M metagenome (GOLD analysis project Ga0179591, IMG submission 182891) | Vadose zone soil fungal communities from Angelo Coast Range Reserve, California, USA - CZOMad2_1_08_16fungal (PacBio error correction) | ecosystem: Environmental > Terrestrial > Soil >...
TTCTTAGCTTCTTATAGGAAACAGTTTTGGAGGAATGGGGAGGGGGGGTCAAAAAACCGTCTCAAGGGACTGGGCTGGGAAGGCCTGGTGTCAGTAAGTGATGGGGAATTAGTAGGCTCGTTCGAAGAGTGCTTAAGAAAACTCTCGAGCGATTGTTTCGGGAAGGAAAAGATGGTATACCCCCGGGTGACCATTTTCTGGGAACGACGAAGTGGGGTTCACCGTTGGGAAAGAACTGTTGGGGAAAGGATGGGGGATACAAAAACATCTTTGTCGGATTACCTCTCCACTAAAGTTCGTTCTTGGACTATTTGGTCAACTGTGAAGGGGGGAATAGGGGGCCCATCGGAAGGTGATGGAGGGGAGAAGGAGTCCGAAGTTTCGAATGGACATCCTTAAAAGGTTTTCGGCCTGGTTGAGCAGGAAGAGAGACCCACTGGAGGGCCAATTCCGCATTAGACTTAGGCTCCAAGGCCACCCATCCTTATAAAGTCTATTTTAATCCATTGTGAAGTGAAGGGAGAAAAAAAAAAAGCTCACAGGGAGGACCAGAACGTGTGCATGCAGACAGTTCATTCAGCCAAATTTATTCCCACTCATTGAACTAGGAGATCCATTAGAAAAAGTGAAAAGAGAGATTGGAAGTATCTCTCTCCAACAACAAAAAAAGAGGATAGACTCAAATATTGTAAAAACTTTTTACGGACTTGCGAGGGCGGGGAGGGAGAATTCTGGAAGGAACACACAGATTTCTGGGGTCACAAGAGGCTGCCTGGTGATGAGCGTTACTATTCGATGAAAAAAAAAAAAAAAAAAAGAAAAAAAGGGCCAGGGACTGAGGGGATAAAGGTGATGGAGAGCACCATCCTGAGGCAAGAGTGGACCGCGAAATGGGGGGGCTGTACTCTTTGGGGGGGCTCCTGATACACGAGAAATAGGAACTTCTACAAACATACTAGGAGGACAGATCGGAAAGGGACAAAAAGTTACCGCTATGACAGCCGAGTGAACAACTAGGCCAAGACGGGGGAAGGTGTGGAGCGTTGAAGCCCAATAATAATCTGACAGAAAAGGGAGGAACTAAGGGGATCTAGCGGGCCAAGAGTATCGGTCACGAAATAATTTGGGAAACGACTACGATCATAGATGTTTTGGCTTACGTCAAGGAAGGAAGGCGAGGGGGGACTAACTAAAAAAAGAAGACGCACATGCTAAACCATAAAAAGGAGAAACGGTTAAACGCAAAACTGTCTAAAGGCGTAAAAAAGGCTACGGGAGAGAAACCGAGCCACTGAAGAGGAGACTCATTAAGAGTGATCAACGATGAAAAAACTAGGGGGGGGGGGAGAAGTGGGGTCAAAAAAAGTTCGTTGAGGGAAAAACGGGAGCAGCAAGAATGTTAAGGAACCGTAGACCCACAACTGGACTGGAAATAGCTTAATTGTTCACGCCGGGCGGACCAATGTGGGTGGGATAAGGATTTGACAAGTTTTAAAGGGAGTTAGTCTGACGCACTCGTCATTGAAAAAGGGTCAGGGGGGAAAAAATGAGCTCAGATTGACTTTGAGGAGATCAGAAAAGAAAAGAAAAAAAATTTGGGGAGGGTGACGAAGGCAGCCAGAAGACAATTAGGGGAGGAGAGCTGAGGCGGGGAAAAAAAAAAGGTAGTAAAAGCACCCGAGTTTATGGACTGGGGAAAAGAAGTCACTAGGACTAAAGGGGAGAAAGAGAAACAATTCATCTCAAAGTTAGAGGGGGTTAAAAACCAAGGACAGATCTATCCCAGGTTTCACCTAAAATCTTACTTAATAGTCCAAAAAGAAAGAGATGAAAAAGAATGAGACCGGGGGATTGATAAAGAAAGAAGTAAAGAAGAAAAGAGAAGGGCCGCCCCTGGCACCGTAACGGAATCAAGTGAGTATGGGATGGGACATAAGTCTTACTCAAAAAAAACCACCTCCTCAAGCATAAAGCTGCTTTTGTTCGAGAAAAAGTCGTCATGGGAAAAAAAGGAGAAGTAATGAGGGGATTGGGGAGACGAAGCAGTCGGGAAAAAATCCAGAGAGCTACAGACCATTTTAGTTCGCCAAGTGCCAGGACAATTGTCAAGTAGGGAACGAGAAGCTGGAGGGGGAAAAAAGAACTACGATCGGGGAATTAAAGATCCTTGGAACGTCTTGAGAGGAGGTATATGGGGAATGGAGTTTGAGACGCCCGACCTTATTTCAGGGAGTCATCGATCTCTAAAAACTCAAATAGCAAAACTTTAACGGTATCGAGTAAGGGGGGGGATTCAGAAGCGGGGTCATAGCTTTCCATAAACCCGAAAGCGTAAAGGGGGGGATTCGAAAGGCCATGTGGGGGAGACAAAATCTTTCATTCATGATCTGTCTGGGGATTCGTTGATCCTTAAAGGCGGGGGACTACATATAAAAACGGAGCGCGAAAAAAAAAAAAGGTTTGGAGGGAAACGTAAAGGTGGGGTCATTCGTCCCTTAAGGAACTTATTCAATTCGAGGGAGCCGAGGGGGCAGTACTTGCCGCCCGGGCAAGAAAACGAAAGGACAAAGTCTAAGACAGTCAATGGAGAGGGAGGGGGTTCGTTGTATCGTAAAATCATTACTAAAGAAGGGGCCGGGCGTCGGGCGGGGTAAACATGGTGTAGAAGGAAAAGACTTTTGACCAAGAGTTACCTAGAAAAAGGGCAATTTTCGATAAGGGGTACAAAGAAGGGAGGTGAAAGACGGCGGGGAAATCTGCGATATTCATAAAAGCGTAATGAAGAGTCGGAGGGCACGCAAGATGCAAAGTCGGAATTGGGGGGGAGACAAAGAAAAAGGGGTTGTCGTCCGATCTGGGTGCGGGCCCGAAGCACGCCCGCCCTTGACCAATCGGGTTGTAGCTTCCTCCAACTGGAATCTCTCGAAAGGCATTCTATTCTCGACCTCCCCATGGGGATGTCTTCCTCTACAAGGAATGCAATTGATTCGGAGCAACCCGGGAAGGGGATTGGGGAAAATTTGACCAAGACTAGATTTATAACACACGTACTTTTGAGAGGGAAAAAGAAACCCTCAAGAGGGAAGGATAAGAGGGACGAATCGACGCATCTTTTCAAAGGTTCATTGGCCTTCTTGAGAAAAGCTATCGAAAAAAACTAGTCATATGGTCCACCTTGACGGAACTCACCGGAGGCGGGTGCAAAAACCCAATATAACTGTGGTCGACTGAGTTTTTGAGAAAAAGAAGCACAAAATCAGAAGGCAGGATGGACTGGTTCGCGGCACCTTTCGTTTGGGGAGCTACTGAGTCCAGTGCTGGTAGAAAACAAGAGTGCCAGAGTAAATTGGGGAACAGTGGAAGTGGAGAAAGACAAAAGGTCTTGGATTTCAGACGATACGTCAGAACAATCCGTAGAATTGAAGATCATGCAAACGAGAATCGACTGACAAGGCGAAACTCCTCTATGGAAACAAAGGAGTAAGGGAGAATCAAAGGGGGGAAGATTTCTTGCGGGTATTTGGGAAATCGAGAAAAAAGACGTGCAGGGAGAAAGGGCCGACAAACTGCGAGGGAAAGGGGGAGAAGAAAAGAGTGTCTGTTACGGGAGGGGAAGACCAGGGGAAGATATCGTTACGGTAAGGTCTGCGAGATCAAAAACGATGCCGCAATCCGCAGCATTCAAAATACGGACCCCGGAGGAGACTGAAAAGAACTGAAAAAGTTCTGTGACAAAGCCTCTAAACTAGGTGGGGAATGGCGAAAGACTCCCATGTGCTCTCGACAGCCCAAAAAAATTCGTTGATGAGCAAAGAAAAAATGGATCGTATTCGAGAACAAATTTGAAAAGGAACATTGAAGGGAAAAGCTGGGGGGAATTGCTACTAAACGTGTTCTAGAAAACCCTCAAGCAGATTCTGAGAAAGGGGCGAGGGTCATTTCGTGGGTTGCAGAAAGGGTCCGAGAAAATAGTGGAAAAGGTTAGGGGGGGAGGGCGGACCGGCAATTCTCTATGTAACGTAGTTTTTTTAAAAAGCTGAGGAACGAAAAGGAGAAGCCAGGAGTTGTGCCTAAGGGGAGTGGTTTATTTCCATTGATCGCCTCAAATTGGGGAAGGGGTGAACCCAACGGGGGAAAAGAATTCAGGCATTAGGGGGAGTCTAGATGAACAGGGGTAATCTTGGGGACAATAACAAGAAATAACGATTGTGATGGGATAAAATCAACACGGACCGCACCCACAATGCGGTCCCATAGCAGCTTCTATATAAGAAGGGTGGCTGCTCACGGGGAGAAAAGAGTTGATCGCTATCTTGAGGGGGGGGGGGGTGGACCTCACCGGCCAAATATCTTATTGTGCAGGGTTTCAGAAAACAAATGGAAAAGGGAAAAATTTAAAGACCAACTTACTTAAACATGGAACATTCTCCGTCAAACGTAGTTCCAACAAATGGGAAGAACAGGCTTGACCAATGTCAACCGCATCCGAAAAAAGTGTGGAGCCGTGTACGGTAGGGACATAGAGAACGCTCTTGCCAGAAAATTTCCTGAAGGAATGAAAAAAGCGGGGGAGGAGATTGACCACGACGAATCAGGACTCGAGTTGTTGACGATCACGAAGACGAGGATGCTCGGGGAGGATGTCTGCGTATAAGAAAAGAGAGTCCTGAGGCTTAGAAAGGGAAAAAGTCGTGTACGGGCATGGAAGGGCTGTTCAGGAAGGGGGGGGGAGGTTACAATGATTTTCCCGATTAGGGGCTCGTCCCTCGGAAGGGCGGCGAAAGCCACATCTCTAGAGAGGGGAGGGAGTTGACAAGGAGTATAGAGTCGGAAAAAAGGGGGGACCATAGGTCGGGAAAATCTACGGAAGGAGCAGGGGGAGATTCCTAAAGGGAAGGGGATGTCCGATTATTCGAGTGGGGATATCTCCCAGCTTTCAGGCGTGGGGGGGTCAATCGTTGTCACAGGAGGAATAAAGGGAAGGATTTCTGGAGCGGTCGCATAGGAAAAACCGCGTAGGGGTCGCCGTGTATGATTCTCCCGTTATCAAGGACGTCCCCCCAGACACCGTGGTAGGCCCCAAGTGGCCTTCGCCGTCCTATTGGTGCTGGTGGGAAAAAAACTACAATCGGGTCGATAAATAGGATTTACCGCAGGAGCGACCAGCAGCATCAGGGCAGATATCCGCGAAATCAGTCCAGTCCTCATCCAAGGAGGTCGCCACTGACGGGGGAGCTCGAATAAACCGGTGATTAATGATCTCAACACACCAACGGAGGATTAAAAGAGAGTTAAACTCAATTTGAAAAACTGGGTACGCTGGTACATCAACGGGGGAGGGGTGGTAAGGAGGGAGGACTTAGCGATTTCGGGGGAAAATGGAAGGCGATGAAAAAAAGTCAGACTTCGATGAACTTGACTTCCGAACTCGATTGGATCAGGAGGGTGGGACAGCACCAATACTGAAAGGAGTGGCTCGTCCACAGTGGGCAAAGGGCTCTGGGGACAAGGAAAGAAGGAGAATCCTAAAAGAGGGCAGATGCAAAGAATCGGCAGCTATGACGAAAGAAACCGCAGCAAGAGTGAACACCATAGGCCAGAAAAAGAGTGGAGTAAAGAACCGAATAAAGTACCATACGATTAACTCAAGAGCAGAAAGTCGCGGTGCAGGACAACTCATCTGGGAAAAAGTGTGTCGAGAACTCGTAGGTGCACGCACGGGACGAGTGTTGGGGGGGGAGGGGACTTTTCGCGAACTGAAAGAAATAGTAAAATCACGGGAAGACACGAATTCTGGGCAAAACAGTAAGATGCGTTTTGGCATGGGGGGGGGGTGACCTAAAAGAGGCGGGAGGGGAGTCACCATTTGGCTTAAACTAGTACGACTCCATCCGAGCACGAATCTTCTTCGGGGAGGGAAAGGAAACGAGATAGAAATGACGACTGAGGCTTGTCAAGATCAAGGCACGAATTCGGGAGGTTCCGGAGAAGTCGAGAAAAGTATTAAACGGCTGCCACAACTGGGAGGTTTTGAGGATTCGTTGAATGTGGGGAAGGGGAAGGGGTTGGGGGGAAAAAGTGCGTGGGACCGAAAAAAGGTTGTGGTGGAATTTAAAAGTGCTGAGATCACTTCATTCTTCGCGACCGGGGTCTATTTGTGAGAACACAGACGATAACTGGGCGTGTCCAGAGATCAGAAAAAGAAAAAGCACCGGGAGGAAATTGAGCAAGAAAAGAAGAAGCGGCGATTCCCGGCCTTCGGGGTAGGATACAGCTCTCGGTCGGGTTGAGAGGGTACAGGGAAACCATGGAGCACTTGAGTCACGACTTAGACCTCTAAAGAGAAGGAGAAAAAAGGCATCGAAAAAAGGGTATGAAAGTGTCACCACAGCCAATTCCTTATTAGATCCTGGTTTCACCTAAATAATAAAGACTCGAGGGAAGCCGCGTGCCCCGGTAAAACAGCCAAAAGGTCGGGAGAGAAGAAAGTACGCGACCGAGCATGGGGAGGGGATCCATCCTTCCCAAACCCAGAAGGGCAACCCTCGCCGCAATTGCATAATAGGGGCGTGTTTTGGTGATCACACAGGGCATGAAAAAAAAAACAAGCTGATGATTGTCCCCGAAGGTGAGAAATACAGGCAGGAGGGGAACCGGACGTCATAACTAAACAAGGGGAGGGGTAATTGGTTCGACAGTGCCAGGAAATGGGCCAGGATGTTACGAAAGGGGGGAGCTTTGGAAAAACGACCGGATATTTACGGGGAATTTAAAAGGGAGGGACGCAGGGGGGGGGCATCAATCGAGAATTCATGGATGGAATTTTGATCGATGCAAACCCGGCAGGGAGAGAGAGAGAAAGTGCTCCAACTAAGGAAAGGATAGAGCGAAGGGGAGTACGGGGGGTCGGCATCTAAGGGAAAATCGTCTTGAGAAAGGGGCATACGACGGAAATGCAAATACAAAGATCAGAGGAAGTTAACCGATCGGGCAGGTAAGAAAAGGAAAAAGGGGAAAGGCTCGAAAAAAAAAAAAAAGATTCGAAAAAAGTTTAAATCCCTTAAGATCTGTACTTCTACAATTTTTACATAAACTACAAAAAAGAGAACGATAGGGAGGAAAAGTAAACACAGAAAGAACATGCACTTAGTTGAAATTTCGATGGTTTCTCCGCCGCAGTCTCATTAGCCAACCAACGCGAACGTGAAGGAAGAAGAAATCACGCATGAAAAACCATTCAGTGGCGGGGAGGGATGGGATCTTAGAGAATTCGAGCACCGGGGGGGGGCCAGGTAATTTTTGGGGGGGGGAGGACTTGAGTGCGATCGACGGAAAGAACTGTGGAAGATTCTGGAACGAAAAAATCGAGAGGACCTGGGCTTGAAAAAAAGCAATGGAAGCCACTGAAAAGGCTCGTGATCGGTCCTTCAAGCCGGAGAGACGACGTAGGAGGAAGGCCTCGCCTTGTGGGTCCAACAAAAAGTAAGAAGGGTTGAAAAAGGGAAACTTGGGGAGGGGGGCCATTCCTGTTTGAAAAAAAAATAAACTGGGTATTGAATGCGCTCTTAAACCGATAGGAGGAAAAAAAGAGAGATAGGAACCGAAAATAAACCACGGAGGGTCGGAGCAAAAACCAAGGTCTGAGAGGCTTACGGGGGGATGTGGAGAACCACAAGGGGGGGGCATCTTCCGGTTTTTTTTTTGCAAAATCAGTGGCCGGGACAGGAGGAGGACGAAGGCTGGGGAAATCGCAAGTGCTGAGGAAGGGGTCAGAACAGAAAACGCAGAGAACCACTATCGAAAAAGCTGGGAAATATGGTAAAGTTCTAAAAGAAACTACACCTTTTGGAACCCCGAACAACAAGAAAAGGACAACCGAAGGAAGAGTGGGGGGAGCCCATCGAAACCAAAAAGCAGCAACCTTGAAAAAGTGTCTTGTTAGACAGGTCTCAAGCGCCCTTGCTGGTTCAAGCAGGGGGAAATGTATCCGGAGTGATGACCGAGAATTGCAAAAGTTTAAAGGAAGGGAACACCTTGGGACATGAAGAAAAGACTAAGAGTCGGTAAACAATGGACTCATTTTTATCAGACTTAATGGATTCCACCTGGGAAGACTCTCAGGACTAAAGATCCTAAAAACAATATTCTCAACTGGAAGGAGGGGGAGGAACGTGGAGAGAAGGAAAGTATTAAGAAGGGATGGGGGAGGGCCCCCTCTCAATAGGGATTTACGGAGGAACGAACGACAACCGTTCCGTAAAGCCTTTAAAAGAAAGGTGTTAGCCGCTCGATACGAATGCAATGGGCCTAGATCAACCATAGTTCCCACGAATGCTTGAACCGGATCATGTAAGCTGAAGAAAGATCGACTGGGGCAGAGAAAGTCATCCTGTCCAATTGGTGGCACGGCAATATCAGAGTCTCATCCAAGAAAAAAAAGAGATTGTGTTCGAAGAAAAAAGAGTCACAGAAAGGGAAGGGAGGGGATACGGGAGCATTCAGAGCAAAAAGGGGAAATTTTTTTTGAATGGGGGACGACTACTGTTGACGACCAAACCCGAAAAAAAGTTATGCCTGAAGGTGTGCATTCGGGTTTGAGAAGAAGGATCCTCACTAAAAAAAAGAATAGGCGGGCAAGGGGGGAAACAGCTACTTCTCGAGTTGCCGTCTGTTTTAGCGGCGTCAAGGGCACACGCGGTAAAGACTCTTGGGGACTAAAGGGAGGGGGAGTTACACAAAAGAAACCTGTTGGGGGTTCAAAAATCGAAACCAGGCATTCGGAGGGTCTTTCCTCAGAAGACCCGTTAGAGGAGATGGACGATATTCAAACAACAAATGGTGCAGTTGGACATAAGACTCAAACACGAGATCTTTTAAAAACGCCCCCAGGGTCGGTCCCAGACAGCGTACTTCTTGGGGTTTTGGAAGGGGGAGAACCGTTGGCATTCCAATCATCGAGAGAAAAGGGAACATGCAAAAGTTCAGATAGGGGGAAAAAATTTTGGGAAAAGAATGGAAATGAAGTGGGAGAAAAAAACAAGGAATTCCACCAAAACGGACGGAAACATCGAACATTTTCTCTAAGGAAAAAACGCAGTTGTAAAAAGCCAGGTGCGTAAAAAGCAAGCCGCAGAGGTTTGGAAAAAAGGTAGGAGACAGAGAGAAAAGGAAAAACGCCCTTCGGAACTCAACTAATTCTTGCGTGTCTTGACCAAGAGACGTAAAGAAAGGACACTAGGGTGCTATCACGAGAACTTGAGATGTCGGGAAAAGGAAAAGCCCACAGGGAGAAGAAAAAAGGCGAATACCTTTTAGGGTAACAAACCGTTGGCATTCCGAGCTGTGAAAACGGTTTCGGACAGGGACGGGGAGTCAGGGAGCGGGGGACCTCACCCTCGTCGGCTCTGAAGTGTAAAAACCACATATGGGAGCGTTAAAAAATGAACTTCAAAGTTGGGACAGGGGCTGTGGGAGGCACCACACGTTGGGATTGAGCGAGTGGGTCGCATCGGGCTTCTTGGGCTGGACATCACTAATGGCAGGTTCTTGGGGGGGAAGGGGGTTGGGGGGGTATCTGGAACAGAGGCGTCATAGCTTCAACCAGAGGCGTATTTGAATCGCAGAGGGGTTGGGAGAGAGGAGGGAAAGGAAGTGGCAGACTGGAAATGGGAAGGCATGAGAAGGGGCGAAAGGAAGAGTACGGGCGGGAGGGTATTCTACGAATTTTCCTGCCAGTGGAACCCCGTGTTGAGAAGGGGGGATTCTAAACGGAAGTAGGTGTATCAGAAAAAGACCAAGGAGGCCCAGAGGAATTGTCATTCGCAAAAAAAGATTGTTGCTTCCGCAAAAAATAAAAGAGATGGGAAGAATCCAGGGCAGGAAGGGAAGGATTAAAAGACATGAAAAAGGGCAGAGATCCCAGAAATCGGTGTGAAAGAATTTCATCATCAAAGAATGTATTACACTCCAAAAAGGGACATACAGAAGGGGGAAGTAACAGGTCGGCGGGAAAAATCGCGCTCAACAAAAGAAAAGAGAGATAGCACAAATATTGAAGGAACCTTGGTAGACTGACGCGCTTAAAACCACGGGGGAACAAGAGGATTCCGGCAGGGGGAAAGCACACCAGGAAAAGGCTGCCAGAGGCTGCCTGGTGATCTTTACGATTCTATACATCTTCCGACCTCGATGGTATCAGGATGGAAAAAGGCTTGTACTGCGAAGGCAAGGGAGATGGGACCATAAAGGGTGGCTGGAAGGTACACGAAACAAAACCCACATTGAGAAAGGCAGAACCTTCAGAGGAGCTGCGATTAAAGGGGGAATAAGAGGGAAAGTATGACTACCGGACACTGAAGGATTTCCAAAAGATGAAATAAAAGTGGGATGGAAGTCAAGGACTCATAACCGATAGTAACTCGACATTAGTCGCAAACCTTAGAAGCAAAGGTGGTCCCAACGGGGGGTCGGACTAGAAGGGGGAGGGGGTAAAAATCTTTGGTTGCAGAAATTCTCGCATAGGTGAGGAAGGCGCTCAAGCGTACCAGGTACCTCACCGGTATAAACCAGTCACCAAGGAAGTTGGGAAAAGAAATCACTGACGGGCGGATTCGAAAGAAAAAAGGGGCTTCTACGCATAAGACACGCAGCACTTCAGCGTCCACGTGATAGGGGAAACGATATGGCAAACAAGGACGGACGGTGTCAACAAGAACGAAACGTTGATTTCAAGGACGGGGAAGGAGCGGAAAAAAGAAAAAGGAGGGCGAGGCAAATCACCTTCTGAAAGAACAACTGCTTTGGGAGAACGGATCTGCTTGAAGTTAACCTGGCGTCCAATGGGGGGGGGGGGAAATGACTTGGAACTGGGGGGCGTTGGGTAAAAGGGGAATTTGTAGGAGGGAGCGGAGTTCAGGAGAGAAGGGGAAGGTGGTATAATTGAGGGGGAGTGGCCAGAGATCAAAAAATCGCTATTAGCACTTTTGGAAAAACGGTTGACCGCAAAAGCAAGAAATAAGAACGAAAACTGGGCTGAGCAAAAAAGGAGTCGTTGGTTGGAGAAACTCCTGGGAACGATTCGGCAGCTAAGGAACTATTACTCCTCTAAAGGACATCTATAAAAAGAAGAGAGCATTCAAGGGGGAAGGTGTTCACAAAGGAAAAAAGACTGAGGATAAAGGGGGGGGGAAGAAAGACGATGGGGGAAGCGGCTAAAAGTTAACCGACTCCGCAGAAAAAACAGAAAGCGTAGAGGGAGGGTGAAAACTGACCGACCAGGGAAGATACTCTGGGGGCCTATCAACGTGGAAAAAACTCCGAGAAATCTGCTTGCGTGGGGTCTTACACGGAGCGCATTCACGAAAAATCATTTTTCATGGCCCAAGGGTATCGATGAAGAAGGTAGAATTTAGGAGATGAAAAACAATCGCGGGGTAGAGAGCGGATAGTTCGCCGGAATTCAATTTCCAGATTTGCGATGCGGGCTTTTACACTTGAAAAAAAACGAAACCAGGGCGGAAGAATTGGTAACATATATCCAGGGATCTCAGAAAAAGGGGGGGGGGTATGGGCGGATCAATTATTCAAGTAGGGTCATGTATCTCTCCCTGTCGATCCCTTAACCAGACATAGAAGTGGGAACGTTATCGTGAAAGGGGGAGGCAAAGGCTCCTTAAAAAGGAGGGGATATTGGGGGGGAGCATCATAAGCAACTTGGAATTCGCAACGACAGCAGTATCTGTAAAGATTACGATTGATGATAGCAGGGAAAAAGAAAGACTTTAGGTTGTAATAACGTAAGATAGACCTCTACCGGTATTGGGGTACCAGCTACCAAAAGGAGGGAACAGCTGACTAATAGCGTGGGACCTTACGTAAAGGAAAGGTTGTCAATTCGCCAGGATGGTAGGCCTTAAAAGAGGCATTTCCTAGAGAGTGCCCACTCCAAGCGAACGTAAATAGGGAAACTCATGACAATCTCTTCGAGGTATGCTGGGTGAGAGGGGGGAAAAAGAGGCACCGGTTGAGACAGTGGTGGGGGCGTACACCGGGTATTTGGTTATCAAGCAAGAAGGTGGGAAAAGAGAGGGAACGAGGAAATAAAAAAGAAATGCTATTTTTTCTGCGTCAGTGCTTGGAAAAACAATGGAAAGTGAGAGAGAGTCAGGAGGCGGTCCGACTACGACGTCTCCCATGAGGCGAAATATTAAAATAGGGAAGTGGGGTCCAATCAAAAAAAGGTTCCAAGTTCAGAAATGGTGCGCCGAATAAGTGAAGAAAGTGTTTGTAAGAAAGAATTCAAGGGTAAGAGAGTCGGAAAAAAAACACCAACTTATTAGAAAAAAAGAGATAGATCTCTACCTCCCGGGGGGATGGCGAAGGGGAGAAAAGAAAAAGAATGTGCCAGTGAAGTGCGGGGCGTAGAGAAAAAAATTACTACTTTTTGAGGGGGAGCAACAAATCTCTTGGGCCCGCGGGAGGTCGGGAAAATTCGAAAGGAAGAATCACTCAGAGTTACAAGTGTTTCATTGGGCCGTCTTTCAGCACAAGCCCTATCGGAAAGGCTAAAATACATGAAATGGTAAAAAAGAATTGCCGTAGGAAGAAAGCCAAGTTGTACCAAAAAAAAACAAACACGTGCTCGGATTGTTTACGATCCAAGAACAGCAACCAGCAGCACTGGCGATTCAAAAGGAATGAGACTATTTACTTCACAGCAAGGCTGTGGGGGAAAGAAGGGAGGCCGCGCGGACCCTGGGAGAATTGCCTGGAAAAATTGGGACCCCCTGTCCCGTGACGTCAGAACAAAGACTAGCAAAAGCGCTCGGAACAGAGGGTATCGTCTGAAGGAAGCAAACGATTCAGAGGATAGAATGGAAAGCAGAAATCTACTCTAGAATTTCAACCGATAGATGTAACGGGGCAGAAAGAATGGTAAAGCGTGGATTGTGTTCAAGTCGTATGCCAGTCTAAGACTCCAAAAGGCGCCGACACAGAAAAGAACTACGGAACGGTTCACTAGCGAATCTATGTCGGACGGGATTGGCCTAAGGGATGCTAAGGCAATAAGCGAGATCAAACACGAGAGGAAAAGCAGAGATGAAAAAAAGTCCCTATGTACAGAAATCCCGAGTCGGGGAAAAAAAACGTCGTCAAAGCCTGGCAAGGGGGGGGGAAAAAGTGCAAAGAAACTAAACAGGGCTCAAAAAGCACCAAAGGGTTCGTTCTGAAACGGGTCCCCGAAAGAATGCGTACGAAATCTGGGAAAATCGGACAGCAGGAAGCGGTGGGTGAAGGGAAGGAGAAATACGCAACCAGAGGGGAGGACAATTTGGCGGCGAGGGTGGGAATTTTTCGGTGGGGAGCAGCATTATCCACGGAGAAATAAACGAGTCTAACAGGAATAAAGGGGGCGGGGACAGGAGAAGGTCTCCCGAACTTGGAGTCTGTTGAGACACTGAGGGGAAGGGTAGGGAAAAAGAGGTAATTTGGACATGGATCGCCCGAGGTAATTTGGTTTGGGAAACCAACGGTATAAACCTGGCAGGCTATCTTTGGAGGGAGAGAGGCCCGTTAGGTCGTGAATGAAGTTTCATTCCCAAGGTGCGTTTCCTAGAAAACGACGAAAGCGATGTGGAAAAGAACGCCCCCGAGGGCTTCGGAGAATCGCCGCGAAGTTGGATAAAACCGTGGAAAGGGAAGTCTCATCTCGAGAGGATGAGAGATGTCCGCACAAGAAAATTGGGGACCAAAGGTTCAAACCTCTACGAATATGCTAGCATCAAGAAAATTCAAGACCAACGGAAAAGGAAACAAAGGGATGTTTACTACAAATCAGTTTCAACCAATTGGAAAAAAGGTTACCACAGGATCAGAAGATCAAAACCGGGGAAGGGAGACATGAAATTCGTTTCCGTCAAGCCGTCGGATGAACTCAACGAATTAGTGCTTGAGGAATCCAATTCGAAGGGAAAAACATCGAAGAAGAGGAAGTTTCATGAGAAAGAAATTAGGCTGGGAGGTAGTCTAAGAAGGAGGCAGGGTATAACCGAAGGAGAATTTGAGGGTAGGGAAAAAAACCTGAAATCCTTTTAAGTTAGGGGGGCCTGCAGTGAAAAAAAATTGAGTGAGGCGTCAACTCGTAAGAGAAGTCCGACAACACTATCTGCAGGTCTGCTTGAAATTTACGAGTAGGGACAAAGTGGGACCAGATAGGATTGAAAGACAGTGATGCAAAGGTCCCTTTGTCGATTAAATAGACGGTGAGGGAAAAAAAAATTTCTGGGCGGGAAGGGCTCCACGACATTTCGTTCGGGGGAAAGGGTTCAGGGGGGAATCGGCGCCTCTTTCTGATTTCCTCGCATATGAGGAACGAAGGGTCCAGGAAGAGAAAGGGACATGGCGAGTTTATGCTCCGTGTAGAGGCGTAAAATCAGAAAGAAAAAAAAAAAAAAAAAAAAAAGAGTAACAGCCCCAATGTGGTTCGAGACCAGGGAGACATTCTCAAGAAATATGGTTCGAAGTAACACAACTTATAAGGGGGAGAACCAGAGAAGGAGTACCAGACTCCATGGCAGATAGACATCCACCCAGAAATCGGTACATGGAAAAGGGGGAGAATCCGTAATCAAAAAAAGACTACGAGCGGGGAAGGCCTTAAAAGGGGTTTGAGGACGAGAACACCCCAAAGAGAGGAAAAGAGAGAGGATCAATATTTACGGAACACTGTGTTGGGATGACTGACATCAGGGGGAAAAGGGAGGGTGATACTTCTGGAGGAAGGGGCTGAAAAACTAGAAGGTTCGGGGGGAACCAGGGAAACATCGAGAAGCGTTACTACGTGATGACCTTGCAGGGGGAAAATTTTGCGGAAGGCTGAAGAGCAAAAAAAGGAGAGAAAAAAAATGAGGGGGGGGTCGACCCGGGGAAGATGGTGTACGAAAAAAGGCATAGACACCCGTGTTCCACGAAAGCACGGAAAAATCTTCTAAAAAGGCTCCGGTACGCCCGATGAAAAAGCGAAAGAGTAAAAAAAAGAAATTAGGTCGGGAGAGGTAAATAAAAGCGGACCAGAGACTAGAACGAACAACGGGGGAGTGCGCATAACCGTCGATAAAAAAAGAACAGTTCACCAACTGGTGGACGAAGGCTCAGTATGGGGGCACGACGAAAGAGAGGGGGGTTTGAAAAAGAAAAGGCCTGACGGGGTGATTACCTAGAAGAACCTACTGTCCAAGCACTGTACTACAAAGAGGCAAATGAATACCAGAACTGTTGGGAGAAAAAACAACTGTAAAACTCTTAGGGGGGTACTAGACCACCAAAAAGGAAGCTTCTTCTGTGAGAAACAGGAACGAGATATGCAAGGGACGAAGGCTTCGGTAAATAGAAAAATCGTTGAGTAAGAGAAGTAGAAATCTCTATGTAAAACGGAGGAAAAAACTGCTTTTTGCGATGGCTGCTTGAAGGTGGTCAAAATGGCTTCCAATGGGGGGAAAAAGGACTTTTGACAAAAGGTGACGCTTTTAAGGAAGTTTTGGAATTGGAAAGGGGGAAAGAGCGCACGAGGGAGGAAGGGGCCTGAGGAGCCAGTACGGTGGCGGGCAGAAAA
>Ga0179591_1160519_pt1 | contig 15608 bp, 21 predicted proteins | sample CZOMad2_1_08_16f_FD_182891 | JGI IMG/M metagenome (GOLD analysis project Ga0179591, IMG submission 182891) | Vadose zone soil fungal communities from Angelo Coast Range Reserve, California, USA - CZOMad2_1_08_16fungal (PacBio error correction) | ecosystem: Environmental > Terrestrial > Soil >...
TTGGATTAGGGAGGATACAAAGGGAGGGGGATACATTGCAATGTTTCTGGCGGGGGGGGGGGGGGGGGGGGGGCAAAAATGTTGATTCGAAGAACGGGGAGTGAAATGGGGGGGGGGGGGGAGGAACAAGGGGGGGAAGTGGAAGTGGGCAAAGCACCTTGGAAAGTTTACAGTAGAAAAAAAGGCTCATATGCTGGAGATGAATTACATACCCAGTGATGACTTTCCCAGGCGGGAAAGCCTTATATCTTCCGGACAGGGGGCGAAAGGATACAAACTTGGGGGAAGGAGAAACCTATCGAAAACACGGAGAGAAGAGGTGGTAAATCCAAAGAGGTGTAAAGTAAAGCAGTAAGATATTACCGGGATTCTTCTTAGAGCCTTGGGAGGAAAAGGTCACTCAACTTTGAATGGGAAGGAAAGGCAGAAACCTTTTTGATAAGTCAAGTAAAAGTTGGTCAGTTTGAGGTTTCAAACGAGTGAAGAAAAAAATTGCTCACCGAGGAGGGAAGCACAGTTGGGGAAGGGGGAACCGAAGAACAGGGTAAGGTCACACTACCCGTTTGCTTTTGAAAAGAAAAAAGCAGTATTAGGTGGGAAGATCAATAATCCGGGAAGTAAAAAAAATTTCCGCACCCCAAACGTCCAAAAGGGCAGGTAAAACAAACATTCCTCACCACCATGAAGCACCTGCCCTATTGCTGACTGAAAGTCAAGAGAAAAAATTGACCCCAGGAACTCACCGAGGGGGGCCCAGGGGTAATTAGTAGCAATTTTCAATTTGTTTAGTGAGGCAGAAGGCTCAAAAGGAGTCAAGTAAAATGCACCACGGGAAGGAAAGATTGTGCACCTTATTTTCCACGTGCTGAGAGGCCGCAGTAAACTGATACGGGGAGTATCTCGTCAGAACTTGGGGGGGGGTGACAAACCGTTGACGCTGACGAAGGAATCATCAGGAGGAGCGGGAGAGCAACAAGTACCCCTGCGCTTAACATATGTAACAAAAAGCAGTGGTTAAGTAGGACCGGCAGGAACGACGAGAGAAAATGGGGACGAAGCAAGACAGAAAGAAAAGGAAGAGTAGGGAAAGGAAAATTTGGGATGTCTATATCCAACCATACGAGGCGGGAGGCACCGGAACAGCAAGAAGGCTGACCCGGTAGGAAGTTGTTAAGCAGATGTCAATATTACGAAGCAGACAAAGAGGAAAGGGAACTTGGAAGTAACGAGTAAGCGGTCTCGAAGCCCTCAAAAGTGGACGTCAAAACGGCATAAACAAAAACATCTGGGACTGGTGCGCAGCCGCCATTTGTCGTGCTCCATCTATCAAAGGAAAAGACAGGAGAAAAGAGATGCAGGTGTAAGAAGGTATTGTGTGAGAGAAGAGGGCAGCGACAAATCTAACTTGGGGAGTGCGGGAGCGTTCCGGTGAAGCGTCAAGGGATCACCAAAATATTTCGTAAAAAAAGAAGGTAAAAACGGAGAAGGGGATAAGAGTAAGTAAGTGGGTCCGCAGTCCTTTTAAACAAAGGGAAGAAGGGGGTTTGGAAAACACCGAAATGACTTGTTGGGGTGAACCGTGAAAAGATTTGGGGAAATTCCACGCGGACACGAACAGCTTTTGGAAAAAAGGCCAACTCAGACAGAACGAGACAACCAATAAGATACCCTTTCCTAGCTCATTCCAACTGGAGGTGGGAAAAAACCCCAGGGCGAGGCAAAACAGGAGTTAACAATGGTTTTTGTTGCGGATTGACGGAAAAAAAGTTTCTTGGTGTTATAGAACGTAATAGCGGAACAGCGAACAGCGGCGCCGTAAAGCGTAACTAGGGACAAGGGGTGACTGATCACCAAATTGGACTCGAAGGCTGCACAGTCTGATTGTTCCGTGCAGACGTGGAATGTCTTGTGGTAGAGCAAATGCAATAAAATTTTAAACATAACATACCAATACATGAGGCTGAACGGATTAGGAGGCATTTTCATGACTATCACTCGGGGAAGTCTGGGGACACTAGGGTTGGCCCGACATTGTAAGAGAACGGTAATCACGGGGGGGGGAGCGAGCTCCGCAAATGTCCGTCGACAGAGCGTCACCGGGGGGTGAGAAAAACAAGGGTTGGACAGACCGAGCACTTATCGTTTAAAAATAAATGACGTCGGTCAATAATGAACGGGGAAGGCCTACAAAGGTTGCGTGGATTGTAAATGGAACTTTTAGAAAAGGGTCGGCAACATACCAAATCACAAATAAAGGAGCTCAATGGTTTGGGGCCGATAATGAAAAAATGGGCCACAGTCTGGGGTCGGGGGTTGAAATGGCAAGAAGTCAATGAAATTCAAGTTACGGAAGAAGGTCGGGTTTAAAATACATGGTGGCAAAAAAATGACATGGGTGTTTAAACTTCTTGTGGGTGATGAAGAAAAATATTAACCGGTCGTCGACGTCGGGGGCGAAAAAAAACCATGATTTTGACCTTTCAGGAAATACAGAAACGGGAGGAGAGGGGGCGCTCAATTCTTTCGGTTGCGGTGCAACAGTGGTCTTTGAACCAGAAGTGGTTGAATAAGTCTGAAAAAATTGAAAACACTCACTGGGGGAAAAAAAAGGTGAAGTAGCTTCAGTACCCAAGCTCTATGCTGAGTTGAAAACCCGGAAGGGAAGGGTCAAAGCAGAAACCCTTAGAGCTTGATGCGAAGAGAACGGGACAAACCGTGGCTGATAAAAAAAACTCTCCAACACAGAGGGAAAAGAGAAGACATTAGCCAAAAGGCCGTTCGAGGAAGGAGAGCACAGGGTTTCCTCTAGGACTGGTACCGGGGCACTAACTTGGGAGGGGGCAGTAAGAATCCGCATGACGGTGTTGGGATCAACGGAATAAAACCGTGAAAAGGGTTCAAAAAAAAAAAAAAGGCGTAAAAAAAGGGAAATTTTATTCAAGTTCCTGGGAAGCCGGCAGACGAAAGAACAGGTGCCAAAAAGGAGGTACGCGGGGGTAAACGGTGAAGGCCCTCTCCCAGTTATCGATTTCAGAAGGAAAAGGGGAAAAAAAAGCAGGTATCTAAGCAAAACCTCAAGGAGCAAGGGGCAGCATGGAAAAAACGAGGAAAAGAAAGCAAAAAAAAAAGATTCTCCGACCACGGCGTAACTACACAGATTGGGACGAACTTCCCTGCTGGCCCATTCGGGGGGGGGATGGAACAGAAATAAAAAACAAGAAAATGGAAAGGAGGATCACAAAAGGGAGACACTTAGAAAGGTTTCGAGACCTTCCAAGTAGCACAAGGGGGATGCAACATTAAAAGGAAACCTGCCAGGACGGGTGAAACATGATTGAAAGACGCAGGATATGATGTATAACTTAAAAAAGAGAAAAATCTTATCAAAAAAAGGTTTGGGATGAAAATGGAAACGAAATGGCCGCGAAGGATCATGAACGAGGCGAGTAGAAGCAAAAAAAGGGAGCCAACTGCAAGACCTTAGTTTAAAAAAAGGTGGATTCAGTGGGGACCAGAACACTGAAAAAAACTTGGAAAAGGAAGAGAAATATACCACAATCTATAGTGGAAGAGGTGGGGGTATGGCATGGGGACAAGATACCAACAGAAGTAACACCGAAAAAGGGCTGACGACTACATAAGGGGCTCTCGAAAAAGGTGTAAGGGAGCAATTCCCGGAGAATAGTTAAGAGGTCTAGGTAGCATCTCCTCTACTCCCCCAAGACAGGGTAAAACGTCCCAAGGCATATGAAACAACCCGAGTTTAACTAAATGGGACACTGGAAAACAATCCAAGTTACGTTTGCTACCTCTAAAACCAAAAAAAAAACTAAAAGGGGAGGGGGCCATGGGGTATCGGTATGTGGGGGTGATCTGAGGGGGCGGATTGAAGAGGGAAAAGCCTTTCGGTGCGGGGGACATGGCGAAAATCGTCAATTCCAAAAAAAAAATGATGCGCGTGGAAAAACAAGGTCGTGGACCGGAAGTGATGCACGGGTCGAATTGGTAAAGCATTGTCCTGGCAAATTTGTGGTAAACGCGAATAAGTGTGGTGATGATTCAAAAATTGACCTCAAACCGAAAAAAAAGGGGAGTGTACCACTGGGAATCCGACATACGATCCAAATAACAGATACTACAAAATTGGGGGAAAGCTATCCTGTCAAGGAGAGCCCGGATAGAGGACCAACGAAAAAGGTGCGGAAACTGCCGACAAAAAAGGGGAAAGCGGGTTTGTTGATATCCTGACGGACGGACTTGGGGGAGAAGTCTAATGCTCCACAAAGTAGAAGATTCTGCGTAACTCTCAAGGTAACTAGACCAAGGTAACGTATAAGGAGTACATCTTGCCGGGGCAGGGGAAATCCGTGAATTTCCCACCGGTGGGGGGGTCGCTGCCCATCAATAATTTTGGAAGCTTGAAATAAAACATGACAGTTGTCTAGCTGGCATGAGTCAGTTGCACATAATAATAGAAGAGTCAGAACTTCAAGGGTCTTAACACACTGATGGTTGTACAACGACAGGTGTAAGAGCAGGGGGTGTATATTTGCAAACGAACGCGACAAAAAGCTGATCCTGAGGCAGGCAGCTGTAAAAAAAGATGGTGTCATAAACAGTTTTAGGGGGGGAAAAAAAAGGGAGGAAGAGACTCACGATAAGTTTACATTAAAACTCTAGCTGCCAAAACTGTCCACAGCCTGCCAGGGGGGGCCTCACCACGTTGACGTTTGGGGTGGGTTGTTCGGGGGCCACCGGTGGAAAGCCAACCGGTCACTCATATAAAAAAACTACCATAAGTGCCTCCAAATTGGTTTGGGGCCCTCGGAAACCAGACGGGGGGTGCGTTGCTTTTGATGAAAGAATGCTACAGAAGTGAAGAGCGACCCCAGGGGGAAAGGTGCTAGCAAGGGGAGGGGAATTGCCAAGGAGAGGGTTCGAGGGGGTGGATGGGTGTCTTACCTATTTACAGTAAGGGTATTTAACGGGGGAGTTACCTAATAAAGGATGGGGGGGGTGTAATGTAGCACTTATTTCGATATAAAAAGGAGGATATGCAATGTATCAATGTGAGGACAACTTCGAGGGGGCAAAAGGGTCTTTCGAATCGGGGAGGATACCTTTTTTTAATCCACTGTAAGGTGGTCAAAGTCAACGAAAAACGGGTAAAAGGTAGATTCATTAGCCCCAAATGTCGATGCTGAGAGGGAACTGCAAAGACAGGGGGAAAAAATTTTTCCCAGCAGAGAAAAACGCAAAGCCCGGTAAAGAAATTCATGCTCCAAATGTCGAAGGCCACATTACATTAGAAGAGAAATAACCAACAAAGGAGAAGAGGAAAAGAGCGCGGTATAATTCCAAAGGCGGGGGGAAGTGGATCCTTAAGTCAAAGGCGCTCCGGGATAAGTAGTAGAGGAAGGAAATGTGTAAAACGAACGTGTAATTTGCCTTAAGAGAAACAAGGGAAGGGGGTAAAAGCGACGTAAGTGTGGGGGAGGGTATGGGGGCAAAAAATAAATTCGATAGGAAAAATTTACTTTCCCGAGATCCTCCCCTTTGTTGTTGCACACCCCACTGCCCGTACAAAAGAACGAAGAGGTTTTATCCCTGTTCAAGCAGATACTCCCGATGTCTCAGGTCCAGACTCTACCTCCCAAATCCTTTCGTGAGGTGGTCCCTACACAGCTCGTACGCTACCTGGTAAAATCTCAGTCAGACCTCCTGGAAAACCTGCACACGAAGGGTGCTCAGCCCCCCTTGGAGTCCCCTCCCAGCGAGGCGCTAACTTAACGAAGGACCCGTCTTAGCAACAAAAAGAAAAAAAAGGATGGGCACTGTAAGTGAGTCATCAAAAAAAAAGTGAGGCCCCCGTTCTGGGGTGTGGGTATGGGAGGACGGAAATGGTGTAAACGGACTGGCCATTGAAACAATAAAAGAACTGTGGGCCTGGCCTGCACTGTTCATTAGTGGGAACGGAAACTCAGGAGAAGGTAATCCGGAACGATTACTTTCGTGGGGAGGATCTGCTAGGTGTGGGGATGCAACACTGTTAAGCGCAATCTAAGTTGCGAGGGGATCAAAAAAAAAATACAACCTTCCTCTGGCACGGAGTGGGCAAAAGGCATGAGCCATTACGTTACTCCTTCAGGTGACTTAGGAAAATTGACTCGAGGACATATCATAGCACTCAAGGTATACTGGTGCAAAAATGGTCGGGGCCCTGGTAGTCATGGTTATCAAACACGAAAGGACTGATACGTGCACCGAAATAAGACCTATGACGGAAAGAAGGAAAATGGGTTTAGATCCCAAGGGGAAAAAGGGATAAAGCAGGAGCCGAGAAGAAAAGCTGGGATGGTCCATAGTAGCTTCTCTATCACAAAGAAAAAGATACTGTCACAAGCATATCAAAAAAAAAAATCTTTCCTCGAAAAAAGGAGGGGGGAGAAATCAATATCACAGGCTCATTCGAAGTATGAGACGGCATGGGCGAGGGTAGGGGAGTGGGGGTGGATCGGAGATTGGAGTCGGTAATCCCTGCGTGACAGATGAAAGAAAGCGGCCTTAATTCACCAAATTCTTTCAAGGGAAAAAAAATTCCACTGAAAGTCGACTGGAGCAAGACTCATGGGTCCACTCATTTGACTGGGGAAGAAAGGGGGGTTGTAAAAAACGAGAATAAGGTTGGGGGGTGAAATGGGAAGGGGGACGAGTTGAAATGCAAAGCCTCCGGATGGGTTTCCAGATGGACAAAAGAACAGAAAGACAGGAAAACCCCAAGGGGGAACCAGGCAAGAGATCACTCTGTAAGAGAGCAATATGTCAAAACGGAAAAAGGCGGCAGAAAAGGAAGAAAGAAGTTGGTTTTTTGCCGGACGGAAGAGGAGTGGGGAGGAGAGAAGCTGAGAACAGGAGAACCAATTCTGATCAGGGAAGAGGGTACACGGAGGGTAAAAGGAGGGAAAGGGGGGAGAGAAAACCAATTTTAACAAATAGTGGCAGAAGGGAGGTGAAAATTGCGGAATGGGGAAGATAATGTTTCGGGTTGGTCTCTAGAAAAGCCAGAAAATTTTCCTGACCTCATCAGGATTGATGGGACGGGAGAGAGACTTTGACTATAAGAAGCAATAGAGGAGCACAGGTATGAATCACGGCTTTGGGGTACAAAGGTGGGAGAGCAGGGGGGGACTTGTGGGGAATCTCAGGGCCTCCCATGAGCCTTCCTGGAGCGCAGCCGGGGGGAACAGGGGGGGGGGGGAATAAAAAATGGAGGACAGCGATCTCTGATAAGGTGAAACGAGAAACAGGAAACGGGGGACGGCAAGGTGAAAAGTGAAAAGGCAACGTGGGGATTTTTAGTTGTGGGGCAATTCCCCCGGTGAAAAAGGCAGGGACCTAATGAAAAGACCATCAGGGGATCCCATTTTTTGAGATAAGGAAAAAGGGGGGGGACACAGAGTTTATTCTGTTAGCAAGGAAAAGCATGGACAAGACGCAACGGTATGTAATAGGGGGGGCCGAAACATTCTTGGGGGTTCAGGATGTGTTGATTATTGAGGGAAAAATGACTATTTACCCAGTAGTTATAGTCTGGTAGTTCAACTAAGAAAAGGTTGGGGTTCCTTGAGAATTTTAAATTATCAAGTGGAGGAGAGGGGACATGCGCAATGTTCGGTCAGGGAACAGAGTTGTAACCTGTTGTTCGAATCATCGGTAAACTTGGGGAAGAAAAATACGGGGTCAGGGGTGCAACAAACTGAAAAAAGGTTTGCGGAGCTGAATGTCAAACAAAATTCTCTATGTGATCTTGAAGAAAAGACCGGCGGGCACAATTTTCCAAGAAAGGAAGCAACCGGGAATTAGTTCTGCTACAGGGCGAAAGGTACACAGCCGGGGGTCATTAATCATCTCAAGGACAAAACAACCAACCGAGTAGCCAAAGCGAGAGGAGTAACTTCCAAAGCTTTGGAACCGGAGGACTCTGCCTTATCTTACCGTGATTGGGAATTCTTATAGCCGGGACGGGGGTGTAACTAGAGGGGTGGGGCCTGAAAATCAGAAGGGAGCCAGTGGTTAGAATGTAAAGAACGTAAGGGGTGGCACTTTGGGGTGCTTGCAAAGGAAAAGGACGATGTATGAAAAAAAGGGGGACCAGCGATTCAAAAAAGGTCTATTGTACCGAACTAACAGTTGTGAAAGGTGCACCTCTGACCTGGGTTAGGTAAAAGATGAGAAAGGAAAATCATTATGGGGGAGCCAAGATACTACCGGGGAAAGAGATTTAAAAATAATTCACAAATCCGGCCAAAACAGTTAGCCTCACAAAACCATGATCTATCACCTCCAGGATCGACCATGGACTGGAGGGGACAGCATGAGTGAAGCAAAAAAGAAAAAGCTGTGGCCATTTAGCGAAAAAAAAAAAGGGGGGGCTGAACCGGAGGAGGTTTTTCGCGGAGGACGGAAAGGTCTATCACACGGGGCCTTGCCCCCCAACAAGGGGGCGACCGTCAATGGCATGTATTTGTCACAGACTGTAAAGGACTATTGCTCCGTAAAGGCACGGTCGCTCCTCTGGACTATTGGTGTAGGCAACCGGGGACAGGGGGACCAAATGCGAGGATACGGCTTGCTCTCGGCTGGAAAAAAGGATGTCACCGGCAAAGGGAAAAGTCTTGTAAAAAATCGATGGAACGGCAGACTTACATATGCATTCAAGAAAAGTGACTCGGAAAAGAAAGTCAGCAATATTTATACTTTTGAAAGGGGAAAAGGTGAGTGCATGGGGGACTAGAGACCAAAAGAAGCACGGTAAAACACATGGTACAATTGAAATGCCTGCTGACGCAGGGAGAAAAAGGTTTTTAGGACCCGGGGGGGGACAGTACGAAGAAAATACTCCTTATCATCGGGGCTTAGCGATAGGGATGAGTACTCCCCAAGAGCTTTCCGTGAAAGAATATCAACAAAACAACGTTCCGTCCGTGGGGACGCAGCACATTTTTCCGTCTTTTCACAGAGAGAAAAAGCTCAAGTCTACAGAAAAAAAAAAAAGAGGAGCGCTGACAAGGGACGTTGGGGGGAACGGATGTCAGAGTGACCTGGGGAAAAGCCTTTGGTCGGGGAGGTGACGTTGCAGGTCAATCGTCAAAGGAAGACCAACTAGTTTCTCGGGGAAAACTTAAGTGATGCAGAGGAGCAAGTGGTCCGAAGTTTTCATCCGGGAAAGAATTTTTGGTTTTAAAAAGACGAAGTTTGGTGGAGGAGGAAGAAAAATGACAACTCAAAATAAAGATGTGCACCGGAACCATGAAAGAAAAGAGCACAAAAAAAATAACTATCCAATTGCAGCGAGTAATTACTGGAAAAGAGCGTAGAAGGGGGGGACTCAAAAAAAGGAGGGGCGGCCACAATGAAATTAAAGGATTGTTTTGTTTGGGAGGTGGCCAAGGTTAGTAGGTGAGGGGAGGGGGTATAAAACTCATTAAAGTCTAAAAAGAGTTCGACGGGGAAAGATCTGTGAGTGGATGGAAACTAGGGGCAGGGGTGAAAATGGGACTTCTAAGGATCAAAAAAGGAAATCATTGTTCCGGGGAAGAGAATGCTTTAAACGGGGTGGGGTATAGAGGGCCCATCAAATAAAATGTGCCGTTCCTACCAGTAAAAACAGGGGGAATTATCTGCGGTCGGAGGGGCTTTGTCTAGAAGAAGCATAGTAGGGATGCAGGGTCAATTAATCAACATCTTTGGGGACACGCATTGGAGAGGCAGTGGTATCGTGGAGCGCAAGCGCCTCCTTCTCCAAAAGGGGACGTCACCGTGGGTTGCAATAAAACAACGGTTGACAGAAAAATAGAAAATCCGGTAGTTTTACGGAGAATATATTAAATAGAAGACAATGGCAGGAGCAACCATGGCTTGAGTGGGTGGAAAAACAAAGGAGATCAATTACACGGGCCTCATATCAAAAATACCGATGGGAATCACATTGGTTTTGGCTAAATAAAATGGGGGGGAACGAGGGGTTTAGGGATGGTGATTGGGGAATGTCTGTGGCATAGGGTCAGTAACGATAAGGGAGTTTGTATCATATGGTTCCGAAAATTAGTTGGGTGGCAAGGAGTGTGTGAAGTATTTGCCACCCCCGAGTTACCCGGTAGAGGGGGGGGCAACTGGGCGTCCTACCTTTGGGGACTGGGGCTCGGATTGGAAAATAATATACACAGGTGGAATATTTACAATTTAACACAAACCATGTGTTCTTGGTAGGTAGCATCTGGTTCCCTGGACTGTGAAAGCGAGGCGGCTGTGGTTTAAGAAAAATGCCGTTGTCATGTTTCAAAACATCAATGAAAACTTCACGGTTAGCTTCATTATCACCCCGCTCTAGAGAGGAAGAAATACCACATTTCGGTACAAATGGGTAAAACTCTTAATAAGGGTATGATCGTAATGCTCAGGCGAACAAGCCAGGGGGGAAAGAGATCATCTCGAGCAACAACAAACAACGTGGCTCATAAGGGAAGAAATGCAACAAAGGCTTTGGAAAAAAGGGAGCCGAGACCGGTCGACCCGGGTTGACCGGAGGACATGGGGGAGAAAACTTTGTCAACTGCACGGTTTGTAAGGAAGATCAAGCCTTGTGATACTGAATCAAAACTTAAAACGTTTTCAAAACAGTGTGGGCAGGGGGCAACCAAATACATACATTGTGGACGACCAGATTAGAAAGTACAGTTTTGGGGCAACAGAATGTAAGAAAAAGAACATTTTGGAGCAATTGCAACCCTAACAAACAACTGAAATCTTGATGAAAAGAATGTCCCGGAAAAATATGTAGGGGGGGAAAGCAAAAGATATCTAAAAGAGGATGGAACAGAGTCACCTAAGTAAAAAATAAAATTTTGCGACGGACACCCTAGATATCAATACCCATGATTGCCCCAGGGGGGGAACTGATGGCCAAGCATTCTTAGAAAGAATAAAAACGGTGGCCCTTTCAGTAACAAAAAGGGGGAGAAAAGGGAGGGTTGTTTTTAGAGGAGACCAGGAATGGGAGAAAAAAACCTGGCTTTCACATTTAAAAAAAAAGAAAACAACTGTGACGCATGGCCATTATATGGCAAAGGACAGGCGTATGATCATAAACAGGGAGCCGGGAGTTCCTCTGTAGGTGGGGCACCGGTGACCACGACCTCGAAGGATCATGCGGAGGAAGGGCACGAGCAAAAACACCTTCCAACCCCCAAGGCCCTTACAAAGGTCGTGGAACAAAAGCAGTGGAAGAAGGGGAACAAGAAGACTCAGAGAGAATTATAGAAAAATGGAAGAGAAATAGCCATCATCCTTTTGGAAATGAGGGAGGGGAGGGTCGTAGACGAAAACCTTAAATTAGAGGGCAGCCGTAACAAGGAAGAGAATGAGGACCTCAAATCTCTCAGGAAAATGTTGTAGAAGTAAACCGGGGGGAAATAGTCCGGGCCTACACGCAGCCGAGGGAGGTAGCTTTTAAGCGACGCGACTACCACAAACAAACTTCCGCACCGGAATATCAACAAAACATACTTTTACTTAAGGGGTCGCAAAGGCCAGTGGTAGTTTGGGGGGGAGAAACGATCGCGCCGGCAAATAAGATAGGGCGCAAATGGATCTAGGGGGGGGGAAGTATTACGGAATAAATCGGGACAAATAAATTATGAGGGACTAGTGGCGTCAATCGATGCACACAAAACCTATGGCGGGTCCAACACAAGAGGACCAGGAAGAAGTGTGCAGCGGGCTCATATTGGGGGACCGAGATCATGCGGAATGTGGGAGGGCGCGAAAGCAGGTGGGTGGATGAGGGACGATTGACCGCAAAAGTAAAATCAAGAAGAGGGGGAAAGGATTTCCCAAACTAAAACCAACTCCTAGACCCATGGGGGGGGACCGAGTCAGAATGGACCTTGAGGATAGAAGGGAGCAAAAAAGAAACAATGTTCAGGGAGGGGACTGACACATGAAGAAAGATGTTATGATGCTCTGGAAGGAAGATGCTTGGGGAGAAAAAAAAAGAGAGAAGCGAAACTTCTCAAATCATCGTTGGAGGAACTATGGACAATGTGACAGGATAAACAAAGGTGAATTGTGATGCAGCAGTTGGCAAATTGTTAAACGTGCAAGAGGGAGGGTTGGTTGTCAAAAAAAAGGTTATGGCCATACCATAAAGACAGAGGGAGGATAGTCTTCGATTGCATCTAATATAGCATCAGGCTGCCAGAAAGGAAGCCACGATTTGGTACCGAAAGGGGGAAGAGGAGGGGGAGTTGTGGAAACGCGCAGCAAGAAGCAAGTATACGGGCCAGGCATCTTAAAAAAATGGGTGCAGAAAGGGGTGAATTACATATAGGAGCCAAACGATCAGGGGACTGATATAATTAACGTCTGTCAATAGGGGAAAAAAAGCAGCCCATTTTTGTATGTCAATTTCACCCAAGGGGAGAGAATTCAGTTCAAGATAAAAATAACCAGAGTTGCCGCAAACAATTTGGGTTGGGGAGAAAATTTCCCATGGGGTTCATCAAGTGGAGGATGGTTATGAAGAATGCGGCATCAGTAGGAAGAATCAAGGGTAGTGTGAAGCAGAGTTGTGCCGAGAAAAGTATGTTTTTGGGGGGGGGGCTGAGTGGGGAGTATTGCTGAAATACTGGGTACCTGGGCGATCTTCTTTTCTGTACCTACATAAAAAGATTTTAGGGACGAAGTATGGAAAAAATAATACACCGGAAGAGAGTAATTGCTCACATGTCTTCGGTAACAGCTGGGAACCCTGTGCTCGAAAGAGAGAGGAAACTGGGGTAATAAACTAGGGAAAAATGTCATGTGGGGGGGGGAACAGCAACTGAAAAAAGGGACGGGTATTGTCTAAACACGGAGCGAGTGAGGATCAGGTAGGGGGGATACCAAAGTGAGGTGACGGACCGGCGAAATCCCTTGAAGATTGAAGAGAATAAAAACCTCCCAAATTTGGGTAGTAATAATCGAAAGCGAGCAACACAACAAAGTAGGGAAGGGAAAGGTGAAAAAAAGGAGAGAGAAGTACCAAAAAAAGGCTGGTACCGGGAGAAGGTAACAGAAGATGGAAAGGATCCTTCTTATCTCCTGACACTTGGACCCTCACTGTTTGGGAAAGAGCGAGAGAGCCGGTCTACGAAGGAGAAAAGGGTAAGGGGGTCAGTGCTGTGGGGGCAAATGACCAGGACTAATTTAAAAAAAAAAATTGGACACTAGGGCCTGCGAGGAAGACAAATTTTTTTCCCCGGGGATGGAACGAAAGAACATTTGAGGAAAACTGAACTATACTAAGGTGGTAGATTTCATGTCCTAAGTAAAAAGCCTTAGGGAACGCCAGAAGAGCGACGGAAAGTCATCCTCCATATCAAAAGAAGCCACACAAAAACAGAAAATGGGAACGGCCCGGAAACACCTCTGCTACAAGGAAGAACAGTCCTGGGCGGAAAGCGGGGGACTGAATGGCCGCAGGCGTGAAATGCCAAAAAAAAGAAAAATCTGGTGTCCCCTTTTTACTTCAGTCAAAACTGGGAGGACACGGGTAGGGGGTGGGGAGGGACCGGAGAGAGCAACCCCCACACGGTTCCTTGGGCAAAAAAATCAAACAACTGGGGCCGACGGCATTTTAATGGGATTTGGTACCCGGTAAGTCTAGGCGAAGGAAAAAAAGATCGGGGGGCAGGAGAGGGGACTAAAGTTGTTGGTTGCAAATGACTCATTCCGGCTAAAGGAGAATGCGGATGCGGGGGGGGGGCGGGTGCTTCAAAAAGACACACTGAAGTTCAATGAAAAAGAAATGGTTCATGACCAGCAAATTCCTAGCGGGGGAAAAAAATGGGTACACAAGCATAATCAGACAATCGTATCCTGGTGTATGAAAAAAATTTGAGGGCCTGCTCTAAACATGCAGTTTAAAGACAATTGCAACCTGCGGAAAAAAATCCTATGAAAAATGGGTTGGCAGTAACCTTGGAAAAGAGTTAACAAGATTCCAGTAAGCAGGTAAAACGTAGAGACGAACCCAAAAGAAACTTAAGCAAAACCAGATCACAAAAACATCAGGGTACTTCCGTGTCTCAGGAAGGGCCGAACAGTTGGCAGGGGGGAGACAGAATATCCAGGATAAGTCTACGGAAGGAAAATCGCTGCAATGGTATCGGTTGGTTTGGTGATTCATATGGCAGGATGTCAAAGTCGGAAAGAAAGGGGGCGGGGAGGGACGGAGTGGCAGTTACACGATCTGCTAACCAACCGTATTCGGGGGGAAAAACCAAGGGAGCCCGGAAGTGATGCAGGCAAGAGATTGGTCAAGGGAAGAATGGGTTGGTTAAACGCAAAAAGAAAGTTGGTGATGAACACTAGGGCCTGCAACCGGAAAAGCAATAACGTATTAGGGGAAATAAGACGACGATCACAACCAATACCGATCCACCAGGAAGAGACCTTCTTACAAAGGGGATCGAATTAGCAAACGACCACTTGGCGAGGCAGACCAAACAAGGTTACACTCAGTGTTGGTGGGGGGGAATTGATGAAAGGGTTCAGTCGTCTTTGGAGCTCTCTATAATAGCTAAAAGCGAGAGGAGTCTCCGTGAGACTTGGGCGGCGAACTATTGACCGGTTTTCTTAAGAAAAAGTAATATAAGGGGATCCTAGCTCTTGAAATTGGGGCAACGGGGCAGAGAAGGGCAATGGTTCTGGGGTATATGCCAAGTAACATGAAATTTTTTCCTGTCAAATCAGTATACATGAGGGCTGTCTCTGAAAGCCTTTCATAGCAAGGGGCAGGGAAGGGAAACACTGACTGTTTGTACACAAAGTTGTAAGGAGGGTGGAATTGGGGGGGCTCTAAAAAGCGCCAAGCACGCATGAAGAACGGCTATAAGCGTCACTGGTGGGCTAAAAAAAGGAAGAAAGGATGAACTCACGGCTCAAGGTTAAAGGATTAGACTGCAATTCTTTCACAGAAAAAAAGTGTCAGGAGGGACACAGTTTTGGTTGTTGGGGAAAGGGCCAGACGGTTGAGAGGGGGCCCTTAAGGGGCCGCAGCGCGCAATTTGGTCCTAAACAGGGGGGTTTTGCCTCCTAACCGGCACAGAGGTTTGAGGCTGTTGCTTGGTCAAGGAATGCTGGCCATCAGTGACAGTAGCGCACCTCCTGGGGTTGATAACAGGGGCCTTTAACGTTTAAATGCTTGGGAAGGGTGCGGAAACTATTACCAAGTAGTTCGGAGATGGGATTGGCGGTCACAGAAAAGGTTTTCAAAAAAACGGGAAGAAATCACCGGAAAGGATCTTTCAAGGGAGACAACTGTTCTTTGATTCACTGCTGGAAAACAAACGGTATGTCGAACTATTTCTTCCACAGGGGTGGGGAAACTCGATCGTCAGTGGAAAGTTGCACAAGCAACGGAAAAAAAAAGTTAACGGGCGTCTTCAAGACACCACACGGCCTCTATGAGGATCTGGAAGGACAATACCAAGGGAAAAAAAGGTTTGCAGGCTAAGAATCCGGGTAGAGATGACAGGAATCAGGAAACGGTACAAAGACCGGGGGAG
>Ga0179591_1278800_pt1 | contig 15608 bp, 15 predicted proteins | sample CZOMad2_1_08_16f_FD_182891 | JGI IMG/M metagenome (GOLD analysis project Ga0179591, IMG submission 182891) | Vadose zone soil fungal communities from Angelo Coast Range Reserve, California, USA - CZOMad2_1_08_16fungal (PacBio error correction) | ecosystem: Environmental > Terrestrial > Soil >...
TCTGGGGGGTGGAACAGGGAGAGGTGTAACGAACAAAGCCTACGTGGCCCGGCTAAGACGGCCTTTGAAAGATCTTCAAGGCGGCGCGAACCTGCAAGCGTGGTTCAAAATATTAAAGAAAGAAAAAGGAGTTCAGAGAAGTCAATTCCGCAATGCCGCGCTTCAAGAGCGAAGGACTAATTCTGCCAAGAGATCCATCCAGGTAAATTTTCTCACGGAGCTATCAGAAGGAAGGGGAGAGGGTGCTCATGAAAAATATCAACAGCAATATAGATAAATAACGGTCAGGAAACTCATCAGAAGAAGGCCAAGCTTCTAGAATGGGGTGTCGCGGTAACATTAACGAAAGCAGTGTAACAAAGCGAGGTAGAAGAGAAAATAAAAGCGCTCAAACCATTAATGGGTGGAAAGAGAGATGAGAAGGCGCTCCCGGGTAGAGGGGATGCATTAATTCTCAAACTGTACGAAAAAAAAGTCAGTCAAGTGGTAGACAGACGTACGAGGAGGGATTAACGAGGGAAGGTGAAATGACAAAGAATGGAAAAATCTCGTGATAACTCAGCGAACTCCAAGGAACTCTTTACAGAAGAGGTGGAGCAGTGAGAATCAGAGTCACCAATCGAAAATACTAACGAACAGATCAGAAACGACAAGGAGAAATAAAAAGAAAGGGATCAGGCTGGTCTCCCGGACGTCTCTCGGTGGGAGAAGTCAAGAGTTATACATTTTCTTCTACGACGACAAGGAGTGAGGCCTGATAGGCCCCTCGACAGAGACCGCTAGGACTTGCTCGATGAGGAGGACGTCAATTGAACTTCTGAAACTGTTTAGGGGGCGAAGTAAATCAGAGGGTTTTGAAAAACTGTGAGGGCTCTTCACCCAAGGGAACATGTTAGGCCGCAATAGATAGAACATTAACATTTTGTTGTGAAAGGGTAAGAGGCGGTGGAGGGAGAGGCGCTCTTGGAGTCCTCGTCGTTGGGAAAAATTAACGAGGAAGATGATCGGAATTTAAGAGGAAGAGAAACTGGCGGGAAAGGGAAGACGGAAGCGGCTTTGAGGCATAAAAGGAGAAAAATAAAGGGAAGAGGGGTTTGATAAAGGGGGCGAAACGTAATGGGAAACCCACCCAAACACGTCAGCATTCCATTTGAAGCGAAAGCAAGATTCAATAAACGGGAAAATAGGGAATGGAGCAGACGGAGACTGGACAATCGTGCTACTACGTGAGGGGGGGGGGAACTTCTCGATATGCTGAAGCTCCTTAACGGAGAGGATATGGAGAAAAAGACCGTAAACGCAGAGGCCCGAACGGCCGAACCCCAAGAACAATCAACTCGCGCAGTAAAGACTACGTAGTCGAAAGGACTTTAGAACTACTCACCTCGGCATGAATAAATAAGAAGAAAAACAAGAGAGGGCCTCATGTGGGGGAGATTGGGGGGTGTAGCATTCCTGAACTACGAGACGCGAGAACTCATTTAGGATATTGGGGATATGAAGAAGTGACAAACGGGGGGAAATAGGAGATATCCGGCCAGGCTAGCGAGCAGACGCCTCAGTTCGGGGCGCTGTGTGAAAGTAGGAAAAAACATATGAAATAAAAGTATAAATAGTAAAGGGGGGAGTATATGGGCCAGGAAACCCAGGCAATAGCTCAGACAAAAAGGAGGGGGATTGTCATGCCGGGATGCTCCGGGGGCGTGAAAGAGTGTCAAGAAGGGGCTCTAGGGTGTTGAATGGAGCGGAGAGGTCGTCATCGGTTCATGTAAGATAAGAGTCTCGAAATGTTCGCTGATAACTGAAACTCAATTTAGGGTTGGTGTCTGATCGGTTCCTGCTGTTTCTGGAAAGAGAGAGGTCCCACGCAAGGTCGAAGGGGGGGGGGGGAAAAGAAAGGCGAACCCGGGAAAAGTCCATCGTAGAGTGATATTGACTGTGGTCGCTAAGAAGGGGTAACCATCGGTCTTTTAATGGGGAGCTGAGGGAGAATATTATTGCGTCGGGACAGGTTTACACAGAAAGGGGAGGGCCGAAAAAGGAGGTTAACAAAGGGAATTGTCCTGGTGGTGTGCGTAGAGTGGGATCGGGTGGAAAAACGCGGGAGAAAATGGTGAAGCGGCAGCGAAGGGCCTGAAGAAATCGTGGCCGGATCAAACGAGAAACAAAAACAGGGAAAAGTATGTTACCAGCACGAAAAAAAAGGAAAGAGAGGAGTGACGGACCCGAAGGGCAACAAGAGAGCGGTGGCGCGAGGAGTGCAAAAAGATTAACTCGGACACAATGAGGGGAAACCCGCTGCCAGAGGAAAGCCGATGCTCTTTTCAAAGAGGGGACGAAAGAACGAAATGCTCCGAGACAAGGAGGAGGGTGCTGGATTGAGGAAAACTACGATCCATCAGAAACAGGTCGAAGAGAGAAGGCAACTAGACAACGAACGTCCATAATGTCTTAGCACGGGCGCCAGGTGACCTAACCCGCTTCGTGAAGGGAGGAAAGGAGGTAAGGAAACCGAGTTTCCTCTGCCCGCACCGAGGTCGACGCTTTGAGAGCGAGAGGTATGGGCAACGTGAGGTTCATAAGAAGACGAATTGAAGTAGAGAAGGGGTAAGTTGTTGTAGAACCTGGTGAGACAAGAGAAAAACTGGGAGGCTGGGATAGTGTGGGCTGTAATCGATCGGGCGGCTGGGGGACACCAAAGTGGCAGGAGATAATCAACTCGAGGAGCGGGGAGGGAGCGTCGTCCGGAGGATGCGAAACAATCTACAGCAGAACATATAGATCATTATGATGAGACGGAGGGAAAGTTAGAAGGGAAGGGAAAACGAAGTACGGTAATGCGAACAAGGATCAAGGCGGCCGTCTTAAGCCGCGGTCTTCCACGTTTTGGGGGAATGACTCTAGAGCTAAGGAAATTCAAAATGAAAGAACGAAAGACCCACGGGACGATCCCGATATCCAGTTCACATGTGTAGGAAGTCCGGCCACGACTGTGCGGGTTATAAACAAAGACAGAAAGAAGGAAAGGAGGAGAAGGGTGACATTAAATCCACAACCTACGGTTACAAAAAGCAAAGGAGGAGCTGGAGGAAATCAGTGAGGGAGCGTCGAATAATCAGACCAGAGGGGACTAAAAAAAAGAGAGCAATAGACAGGCTCGATACACAAACTTGAGAACGAATGGGGGAAGGTGGCGGAGTGGGAAAGTCAGAGGGGGGGGAAGCAGAAACACCAAGGGGGGGAAAAGGATGCGGAACGAAGGGGAAAGATGGTTTGGTGCTCAACGCGCACAGTGGGAACATCGATGGAGAATCCGTACAACATGGCCTCGAATGCCCGAGAGAAAAAAGAACACAGACAAAAAAGGGGGACCTGAGATGGGTTCAGGGAACGCGACATGTCAATAGCGTGCGACAACTGTACATTTTCAGAGCAAATCTCCATACGTCCGAAGTTAACATGAGCCAACCTCGCCTTTCTGGAGAATCTCTGGAAAAATTCCCGGGATCCGACGAGGGAGAGAAAAGCGGACGACCGGCAAGAATGAGACCGGGAGCTGGAGACCTCGCTTGGCTGAGGGAGGTAAGTGGAGAGTTCCCTAACCTCCAAACGCGGGTCAGGGAGAGCGGAAAGGGCCAGGAAGGTGCCGCGTCAGTGTCCCATCTGATGAAGGCGCGAAGGTGGGGCAGCGATGAGGACTTGGAATCGGAAAGATTGAAAAAGTTTTATTCCCTCGAACACCGAAAAAGCAAGGGGGGGGGAGGGAGAGTCGCAAGAAAAAATCTTGATTTAGACGTAAAAGAGACCGACTAATACAAGTAAAAGACCATATCTGCGAGGAAGGGGGGATGTTGCCGTTCCTAAGGATATTTCTTTATGGAAGAAAAGGAAAAGAGCCTGACGGTTAATTACGGCGGATAAGAGGGAGGAAGACCTTGTTTCCCGCAGAAAAGTGAATGGGCTGGCGGAGGGTTGGAGCCTTCTCCGTTTTTTCGTAAGAAAAGAGAGGACAGGTCAAGCAATTAGATATCCGAGCCAGCACGGAAATAAAGACACGAGGAGGCGTTAAAAAAAGCCTTCACGACTTGGCACAAAAGGAAGAACAAACAGGTACAAAAGAGAGAAAGAGTTGGGACAGGGTTAATTCTGGGTACCGCCATCCAACTATGAAGGGAACTCAACGGCGGAAAGGATGGATCTGGACACGATGTGAGGAGACGAAAGGAAAAGCCAAACAAAATACCAAATCGGCAAAGATCATTCAGACTGGGTTAAGACAATTCAAGAAGTAAAGAGAGATTATAATCCGACCGAGGCGAGGCCGAAGCAAAAGGGAAAAAAAACAAAAGGGGAAGTAAAAATGCAATCAGTCTCTATCTCGGCACTTATCGAAATAGAGCTCACAGAAACCTTATATATCAAGAGTAAGGAAAAGAAAGATAAGAAAAAGGCCATATTGCGATGGTGCGCATAATAACAGTTAGAAGCTTATGAGTCACTACATCTCAAGATGAAACGAATTTACGTGTTCCCTAAACGCGAAGATGAAAGGGACCACGCTTTCTATTAAATGGGAACGAAGAGGGTGGCGGAAAGGGAAAAGGGGGGTTGAATCGAGGGAAATCATATTTGGGTACACTAGGGGGAAATCGGGGTTGAAAAAGTCCAGTCGGGGTCGGCGGGGACGGTCGGGTGCTGTAAGAGGTGGTGGGCGAGACCAGCGGGGGGTTCGGCAGGCATACGTTAGAAAAAATCAATGCGCCGAAAGTAGGGCGGGGCATCGAAAGTAAGACACTCATCGAAAAGTACTGGTGGGTGGTCTGGGGGCGCAGACGGGAGTCTTAGAAAGTAACAGACATAAAAAAAAGAGGGGGGTGGGTCGGGGGGTTTCCCTCTTCTAAGGAATGTTCTAAGCTGGAGAGGGAGGGCGATGGGGCTGAGGAACGTCTTAGTTGGAATGGGTTGTTAACTTAAGTCGTGTTTCAATCGCTGGTGTCAGGGGAGGCAACCAAGCGGGGGAGGGAAGCTCGAAAGGGATGTCAAAGACAAAATGCTTATGGTAACACTCAACACAGACCAGGAGTAATAGAAAACTCCTGAAGAACAAGGTATTAACAATAATCCACAACAATGTGGGGGAGGAGAGGAAGGAAGAACGATGGAACCAAGGCATGAAGAAACGAGAAGCGATTTTTCAAACACACGACCGGAAGGGGGGGGTTGCCGTATGGGAGACGTAAGAACAAGAGGGGCCCAGAAGGGGAAATACAGACCTCGCCGGGATAAACTTTATCTTCGTGGGTAACACGTAGAGTAACTATGGTAAGGAAAAGAAGCGGGATCCTCGGAATGATTAATCGCTGAGCCTGCAGACTCGCTCGAAGGACACCAGACTCCGAACAGGCAAACCAGTCGAAAGAGGGAAAAAGCCAGCTCATAAAAAAAAAGGGCCGTCCGGCGCTTGACGTGGCTCTTACCGGATTAAAGGAAATGGGAGCACTGACAATCAAACTCCATGATCTAGCGAAAAAATTATAGAATGGTCAAGGGGGAGTTTGGGGTCTAATACAATCTAGGGAATCGAGCAGAAAAGATTTGATTTAGAAGAGAATGGAGGCCCCGGTGGAGAGGAGCCTAGAGAACATAAAAGAAGCAAAAGCGAAGAAAGGAAAGAGGAGTTTGGTCGGAAATTGAAAGACAAATGGGACCATCTCTAACTTCAAAGGATGGGTGAAATTCCCGCTAAGGGTCCAATCTCTAAAAAAAACATTCCAAGTACCTTAGTAGTAAGGGGGGCTAACTCGTTGGGAAAACATCTAATCTTGGAAGCCAAGGAGGGGTTCAGGCAGAGACAGCCTATCGTTTCGGAAGGAAACGGAAGCTATTTTACAAGGAAAGGGTAGCCAGGCTTGGGGAAGAGCAGAAGGGCGCGCGTGATTAGTGAAGGGCAGATATCAAAACAAGGGAACAGTTCCAGTGTTTGGCTCTCTGAAGATAGGGGGGCGGGAAACACCATCTTGAATGGGGGACGGTCGTCAGGAGACGTTGAAGGGAGTAACGCCACAAGGGATGGAGAAAGGCGGGGCTTGGAAAGAACGGAGCAGCGGGAGGGAAATGGGGGGCCGGGAGTGGTATCAACGCAAGCAAGGGGAACAAAAAATCGATTTACAGGGGTCCGGCTGAGGCAAAGAATAGAGGAGAGCTGCTGGGACCTTATAAGAAACAAAGTTAAAAGAATAATACCGGCAAAAGAGAGACGACCAAACGCTCTTTTATAATAGCAAAACCACAGTGATAAATCAGCTGGGTAAGAGGAACAACCGCATGCTCGCCTGATGGGAACGCTTCGTTAAAGCAGCTTCTCCTGAAAAGCCATTTTCAGTGTGCCAGCTCTTTCCCAGAAAGAAAGAAATGCCATCATCCACTATTTAGGAATGGTGGGGTGAGTTAAACCAAAGAAAAAAATAACTGGGAAAGACAATATCAAGGTCAGCTTCAAACCGAAAGGAGCGAAAGATTCCATAGTCATTTTAATATCGTACCGTTGACCTACAACACAGGGAAGGAGAAAATAATCAATGATTGACCACCCGCTGGAAAGACAAATAAAGGAGAAAACAGAGAGGGCAATCGGTGAGTGATAGACCTTAGATCTTGAGAGGGAATGGCACATCTCCTACAAGACTTAAGAGTGGGGGGGGGTGTCATTTGGGTTCTCCTAAGGGGAAACGAACGCGAAAATTACTGGGGGCTGGAAAGCAAGTAAGGAGTTGACTTCGAGAAGAATTAAGTGGAATGAGATGCGATAAAGGAAAGGGATCAGAGAAGGATTCAATTACCGGTTTTAGAAAACCAACCAAGATAAAAAGATTAAAAGCGCTTGGCGTAGAATCCTGGAAGATTGAGGGAAAGTGAAGGATCACATCATGGTAGAGAAGGTAATTACAATAACTGGCTCACTTTCCGGTCAAGCAGAGCTGTGCGGAGGGGGCCGGGCATGTTGTCCGCGGCTCGCGGTCTCCTTCGGCAGAGGGGCAGGGAGGGACATGTCCCTCCGAGCTGGACGGTAAGAAGTGGAATCCCATTGTAACACAACTTCACACAGGGGTAGTTCTGGGAAAAAACCCAGAGGAGGAAAGATTACTTCTGTATGAATTTAACTCCCTAGAAGGTTAGCTACCCAAGGAAAAACCGCCGATTTTTGAAAAATGAACGCAGGTCCTATTAGAGAGGATTTCAACACAAAGGAAAACTCGCAGACGGAGCGGAACAGAAAACAAAGGGGAAACAGCGCCAAGGAGAGGGGATAACCTTTGCCACAAAATGGAGCCTTCTAAGCTGTTAGGTGTAAGGTTCGGGGGGTCTCATCCTCAAATAAAAAAGGGTAGCGACGGAATTCCAGCAGAAAGAAAGGATTCCTAAGTCGAAGCCAGAACCAGAAGGCTCATTTGGCGAGGAGGAAAGAAGACTTGAGTAAGAGAGCGCGCCACCACTAAGTGACGAAAGCGCAGCCAGAAAACTGAAGCGTCCGGCGCGGGGGGGGACGCCAAGATTGCCCGATGCTCCTTTCTTTATATTGCAAAGAAGTTAATATTATGAGCAAGACGGGATAACAAGCACCACTCCTGAGAATGAATAATCCCTAACTGGGGAGATAAGGGAAAGACAGGTGTTAAAAGTCTCGGTATGAAAGAATGAACTGGTTACAAAAGAGGGAACGATTCCCAGATCCAGGGCTGCCGTAACACGAGGCTCAGAGGTGGCGGAGGAGATGTTGAAGGTTACGGAGGGCCCCTGAGCGAAGGAAGAAAAACAAAGTATTGGGACAGTCGATGAGATTTAGGGAAAAGCTCAATGACTGAATCCAGGTCGTAATGGGGCAACACACCCAATAGCAGGGAGAGTTTGAGTTAGCTGCCTTTTCGATCGGGAGAGATATCGATTGGAAAAAAAGAAATCAAAAATATCCGCAGGACCTGAAGTCAAAGCGTATTTCTTTAGGGGGGTTCATCCGGAGGAGTGTGGCTCAGAAAGGATGAAAAAGAGGACCTATCCTTTCCTGGGAACAAGAGGGGGGACTTGAAGTGGGTGGCCCTCTGAACCGGTTGGGGAGTAGGAGACCAACTCGTCGGTCTGCCGCGACGAGAAAAGAGGCCATTGACACGGGGACTCGAAAATATGAGGGGAAAAAAAAGGAAAGAATGGTCACGGCCAGCTTCTAAAAAAAAAACAACAACAAAGAGTGGGAAGGCGGGTCGAGAGGGGGAAGCTGTTAAAAAGAATAGGGCAGAAAGCGAAATCCTGAGCTTGATTTTTTCGGAAGGCTGAAAGGACGAGAGGGGAGAGAAAACCAGAATCATAACAGAAAAGAGGCCGAAAATGCCTAAAGGAGTCACTTACCAAGGGACGGTAATAAAAATATTGCTGCAAAAAACGCGCTCAGATTGATATAAACACTGAGCGAGGGATTAATGGGGGATAGATAAAATAAGTCCGAGGTATATCCATCCTATACGAGCGCTCCATCAAAATCTACCTCGTTGAGAGCTACCTTAGGAATCCCCTTAGGAAGAAAAAATCATGCTAAAAACCTCATAGATGCAAATACTAAAGGAAGCCTGAGCAGGTCTCCGCGACGTGAGATGATTCTCACTGAAAGAAGCAAGAGAAAATGTGCTAAGAGTTACGTGGTCCAAGGGGAAAAACTATGGACATGAAACGATGTTTTTGAGGAAAGGAGACGACGGAGATGATCAACTGTCTCCATGACCTGGGTGAGCTGGAAGATCGCTAAGGGGACTGAGCCACGGAATGAGGCGGCGAGGAACCGAAAAGGGGAAGATTGGCAGCAGGAAAGGATCCACTATTTAGATGAGAATGGTGAGCGACGGGGAGAGGATCGTGGTCTTAGATCTGGGGGAGTAACATGGAGGCTATCCAGCGCAAAAGCAGAGATTCTGTTCTTGAAAGGATTCAGGATCGTCAGGGAAGGACTCCGTGTTGTAACTGTCCTATACACAGCGGGGGGAAAAAAACGCGGAAGAGCAAAAAAGAAAGGCAAATGTGGTCGTAAGCGGAGATCTAAAATGGGCCTGTTGGTGGCACGATACGGAGTCGGGGGCGTACTGTCGAGTCAGGCTGTTGATTAATGAAGAGAGGGGATCGGGGCATAGAGCAAGAAAGGGCTCAGGTCCGGGAAAAAGCACTGTCCGAGAAAGACCTATAAAGGAGTAAACAAGAGAGGGGTTCAATGGGGAAACTAACTGTAGAGGAAAAGTTAACCACGAATCATGCCGCATGTCAGGACGGTCAGAACCCACTTCAGAAACTTTAGTACGTGGAAAAGGCCATTCATGAAGAATGAACTGGAAATGTCGTGATAGAAGGGAAGGATCAGATTGGCTAAGAATAGGGAACGAGGTAGAGAATCTGAACTACAGTCAAAGGCAGAATAAAGAAGCACGTTCTAAGCACACCTTAAACAGGAAGACGGAATCCGTATCCGTAGCATTAACAAGTCAAGAAGGGATAGAAAACACTCAGGCGCATCAGATACATGAAGTCGAAGGGAAACTATAAGGTTATAGTGGGTACCTCGAGAAGGCGAGCCGATCAAAACGAGAATCGGGGAGTTTAAGAGCTTGCGCGCCAACGGGATATTCCAGATAGTAATACTGAGGGGATCTCGCTGGGGGGCAGCCGGCGGTCTTCTGTGAATCGTGGGATGGCAACTTACACCAAACCCTAGGAGAGAATACGCGGAAGGAGGTATGTGGGTGAGATGTTTGAATTGAAAGCGAAAGTGAAGGAGAAAATCTACATTCCAAGGAGCTAAAGCCGGGGGGGGAACTAGTGTAGGGGGGGAGATGGCCATAGCGCGGAGAATCTAAACCGCGCAACCTATAGTAACAAGGCTCTTTACGCTAGAGAAATGGACCCTTAGCCGCGGACGGGGGGTGGGGTTTTCCTAAAGAACAGAACCTTTAGACAGACAATAGAAGGGGGAGAAGAGATAATCCCACAAGCCTTATAATGATTGTATCAGCGGGCAGTTTCGGTCGGGCGACAGCGGGGGGCCAGGGCTTGGTCGGAGAAAGGGGTTTTAAAAGACGTATAACTAAATTCAAAAGCGGGGGTTCTGAAAAAAAGTTGCGCAAAGGGGGGGGGCCGAGTTTAGAAAGACTGGCTTCAGCGGGTGTCCGGTATCAGACCTCAAAACAAACAAGTAGAAGGAACAAGACAGGGCCACAGCGAGTAGTAGAAACTATTGGGGCCGTCACACCAACAATAGCATTTAGAGTACACGGGAAAGGATCAGATAGGTGTGAATAACTCGGAAGCCTCAGAGGAGACTACATAGAGGCTCACCGGACGATTGGAGCAAAACACGAGCTCTGACGAACCGCTCAATGAATTGGAGCATTATCAAAAAGAAAGAAGAAGACAAGGTAGGGGGAGAAGAGTTCTAGAGTCTGAGGAACATAAAACCAACGAAAAGGGGGGGGCGAAAGTAACTTAGGAACCTTTGCAGGGGAAAAACCAAGGGCTTATCTGGCTAACCAATATGAGAAAACATCACGCATGGAAAGAAACCGCAGGAATACCACGGCCGATTAAGAAGAGGAATAGAAGGTATAGGAAAAATAGAGGGAAAGCGAAATCCCTATATGGGGGATATGGTTGCAAGTCACTACTGGGCAGCGTACTAGATCCAGAGAAGCTTCTAAGGAGAACAGCGTGAGTGTACGATCTATAAAAGGTCAGGTCCTTTCTCGCAATGAGTCAAATAAAGATCTCTCTGCGATAGATATCACCTGGTAGTAGAAAACGCTCGCAAAGTCATGAACCGTCTATACTGGAGGTAAAAACAAAAAAAGAAAAAAGAAAGAAAAAAAAAAAAGGGAGAAAAAAAAAAAAAAAAAAAAAAAAAAAACAAAAAAGAAAAAAAAACAACACATAAACACACAAAAACAGAATTCGTCATTCCGTTCCTCATTATGTCTAAAGTCTTCAGAGCTACTTCATTGTCTAGCGACCTTCGTCAGCTGAGAGAGTATTCCTTTGTACGGAAGATTCTGGTGGGTTGGGACAGTTGCCGTCTAAATCTCCTAGGCATAAATAATCGACATAAACCTCTATCCTTCTTCGGGAAAATAGTTGACATGATATTTACACGGGGGGCTTACTCGAGGGGAACAGATAAGCTAGAAGCAGCATTGATGACTTAAGGGTTGAATAATTTAAAATTTACAAAACTCTATATTGAAGAAAGAAGCTTGGTCTGGCTCTTTTCGAGACCATTTCTGCTGATAGCTTCAAGCAACTCTCTGGATGAAAAAGGGGGGGGGGGCCCCCAACTAAGAGGGAGGGGATGAAAATCATAATCAATAACACAGAAAAAAACCCCCATGGAAGAAGTCAGTTTCCGTTCCAAACGTATGGGGGATAGATCTGCATGGGATATTGGGTGGTTCAGCCCAGGGAAACAATCTGATTTATTACGAAGACAATGTAAATTAACACGGTGCCCTGAAGGAGGGAGCAATCGCAGAGAACAGAGAGGATCATGGAGGATATATGAAGACCGGGAAAGAAGCTGCGAGTAAAACACTATAAGAATGTGCACTCGACAAAAAGCCAAGTAGAAAGAGGGGAAGGGAATAAGCGCCGCCCAACCGGCGCCTTTCGGGGACATGAATCGATTCTTAGTGAGCTCTGCAACTCAGGACATCTAGAACACAAGAAGAAGCGAGCAAGGTAAGGGGCGAGCAGGGAAAAAGTGAACTGTCAGCTTTTCCTGTCAATGGGGGGTGTAAAGAATGGGGTCAAAATAGGGACATACGAAAGCGCGAACGAAGACGACTTGGAGACAGTGGGAAAAGAAGGGTCCCCTACTTAGACAGCCGCAGCGAGAAAGTAAGGTGAAGAGATGGATTCTGGTCCTAAGAAAACCGTGGATAAGAAACTGTTTGAGTCCCGGAGAAAACAACACAAAGGGGACTCGTTTTCGAAGGCATCTTAAGTATGTCGAAGGGAGGACCGGGGAACAAACAACCCGATAGTGAAGGTAAGTACGAACAGATTGCTGGAGGGAGTGACTGGGAGGAAGCCGGTGAGGATAGGAAGCGCTTGACTGTCCTTGAATGTCTCACTTGTAATAAGAGTGTGGATGGCCGCCTGTTGGTATAAAAAAAGCGGTGCAGGGAGGAAAATAAGAGAAAAGAGGAAGACAAGAAATCAAGAAAAGCAGAGAAGGCTGCAAAGCCTTCACAACGCGAGACTGTTGAAGTAGGCTTATTCGGATAGGATAAGTTCATTGGAGGGCCCTCGGAAAACGGGTAAGGCTCCCGTCCTCGATGCTAGTAGGGAGTCTCTATCCTGTCATATTGATGCTAGAAGGCTCTTGTCGATTGGCGGAGAATATGCAGAGCGGAGGAAGAACTTTAGGGTTCTTCCTATTTCCGAAGCAAGGAATGTAAAAGACAAGGTCAATTACGGTCCAAAGACGAAGGCGGATACCCGTAAAATGCAAAAAATAATACGAAATAAGAAAGGGTATCTCAGGAGCAGATAAAGTGGTGCAAAAGGCGCTATCGGAAGTAGAAGTGAGATCCATCCTGTAAGGCAAACGCAAAAGCACGAATAGGATAGGGTGGTCTCATAACAGGAAACTTCTCGAAGAAATAAGGCGGAAAAGGAGGACACGAGAAGGAAGTTCGAATATACGCAGCTGTGCAGGAACAAACTGATAACCATAATGCTAGGAAGGTACGAGGGAAATGAGTGGGAAGTACAGATAGAGAAGCGTAAGGCTTGACAGGAGAGCGGAAACTATGGGTCATGAGCTGGGAGATATCGGACAAGCGGAATGAGGCAGGATTCAAAAAGAGAAGAGTGCGGCAGCTGAAAGAGAGGAGTGGTCTGGGGCGCTTTTCAACATGGAATAATAATGCGAAAGGGGATCTTCACGGGATAAACCCTAAAATGACCGTCTAGTCGGCGATATTCATAAAAGTTTTCTGAGCCTGTTGTAAAGTCTGGCATCAATTCTGTTTCCCAACAGGAGGCGGGAGCAAAACGAAATATGAATGGTGACCAACAACCCAAGGATGGTTTTGCTTGTTATTCCTAAAGTGGCGTAATGTATGAGGATGGGCATTGTTTATCAGAAAGAACCGGAGTTTGGGGCCTGGAATCGGGGAGTAGCACTTGCCCTTAGAAGGGGCGGTTAGGGGGAGACTGCTATTGAGATTTAGGGAGTCCCCTTGTTGAGAGAAGAGAAGTCTCGTGAAGTGAGTTGATGTGATACAAGCTTTATAGGCATGTCCAAAGAAGTAGCAAGTCCGGGTGTCGATAAGAGGGTACAATGAGTAGCCGTGTGCATAAACTTGTTCGACCATGGGAAGGCACTATCACCGGTATTTTATGGGAATCAAACGGATATAGAGGGGGTCAGTAGGATCCCTGAAGGCGAAGTAGTCAATGCAAAGGAAAAAAACTTAATTATGGAAATAGAATTGACGCTATCAAGATTTCTCTTTATCTGCGCGGAAGGAAGAAAAAGGAAGCAAGGATAACTTGGCCGTAAAAAGGTCCTCGATGGCATTAGGAAGGGCTTGTGGATATAAACGAAGTTCCAACCAGTATCGGACCTCAGTATCTGGGGATACTCCCTTAACACTGGGGGATTGGTGTTTTTTACCTGCTTAATCTAGCAAGAGACCTGAGCGCAGTGGAGAGAAGGGATAGGGAAATTTGACGTAATGACTATCGAGGATCGGGGGGCCACGCATAGAATCACGAGAAGGACACTAATAAAGCAATGAGCTAAATTATGAAAACTATGCGACCTATTCTCTATCCTCGTGTTAGGGGCGGGTGCCATTCCACGTTGGTCAAATTAGGCCCAAAAATTAAAAAGCGGCCGGGGTATTGAAAAGAAGGGTCGAGGGGAACCACGGAGGGAAGAAAAGGGGATAACACTATTTGTGGCTTCCTAAAAAGAATCATCGTTTTCAAAATGCTAAAGGTAAATAAAGTTAATGAAAGGAGAGCCATTCCTGGCCGAGGGTCGCTTGGTTTTGGGGGACAAGCATAATCTTATCACGAGTGTGAGAAAATTGTCCTTATGTGCTCTTATTTAAGGGAATAGACAAGACCAGCCAGGGGGAGGAGAGGAGAAGTTTCTAGCAAAAAAAAGGACCGAGCACGGCTTCCTGAGCAGGGCTTTTCAAGGGCTTATGCATCAAGAAAAAGAAAAATCGGGTTAGGAGAACTTGATCAGAGACTGGTGGGGGGGGGGGGTTGGGGGTGGGCCTGTTTGGTGTGGAGGGATGTGGGGGAAAAGGCGTGGGGGGGGGGGGGGGTGTCAGCGAGAGGATTTGGCCTGGAGGACGAATAAAAAGGATTAAATAGGCACGGACAACCGAACTCGGAGGGGGTCCAGCTGCATCGCGTTAAGCTACATAAAAAAAAAAGGGATAAGAGGGTAGGACACTAGCATGGCTACGGAGGGGGGTAACTAACATTCTTAAAACCGCTGAAGAAGCCCGACTTCAACAGGACAGCGCAGGAAGCACTATAAACTCCTATCTGAGAGAACAGAACAATTGAAGGGGGGTTCTTACGACGAGTAAGGCCAGCACAAAACTTGGGTCTTCGCAGAAGAGAAAAAGAAGACAGCCGATTCGTAATGCTCCCATGCCAGAAATAGAGGGGGACGGGGACGCACTGGGGGGCGTACCCCCCTCTAGGCTGGAAAAAAATGTAAAAAGATTCACAGACACGACGGGGGACGCGCCACCGTACGAGAAGAAAAGAGGAAATGTACTTCGGAACTGAGAGTCCGGAGAGGGAAAAGTCGCGGGGGGCAAGAAAGAAGAGATTTGACGGTTAGAAGAATTGGGGGGGGTTGATACTAAGTGTCAATCAACCGCCGCTAAGCTAGGAGGACAAATGTTCAGATGATCTTATCTATCGAGAAGAGAACGAAGCATTCAGTTGTCTACTGAAAGAAAAAGAAACTCAAAGATACTTGGGGAGGGAGAAAAGCTTAAGCGACGGAATCGAGGAAGGTTCGAACACACCAAAGAAGAAATTGAATTAAGACGGCGTTTTTATCCTTAGTTCAGAGTATATCTCTCGGACTGGGGATCCGAAAAACGGTATAACGAGCCTGGCGGGAGGGCCTGGTAGGAATCCGTGTTACTGAAGATGGCGTTGGGGCAGAAGGGTCTTGTGGATCTCTGAAGACTTGAAGGGACTCTGAAAGAAGGTCTAGGAAAAGAGACAGCACATCCTCTAGTCAAGACCGTTCTCATGCAGACGTTAAAAAAAGAATATAACGGTCAGGGTGAATCTTCTGTACAGATCGAAAAAGTAAGCATGGATGAGACGGGGGACATTAGTGAAAACCTACGTTTAAAAAATCCTAGGAAAGAACAGCGGAGAGTTTTATTAAATGAACCGCGGGATGGAGCGTTGTCGATCGGAAGCTTGCAGAAGATTAAATGGCGCGCCTAAAAAGGGTTCAAAGCCAAAAAAGAGGAAAGGATCCCGCGAGATGGAAAATTAAATCGGACTCCGTTCCTTGACGAAAATACAGCCGG
>Ga0179591_1192244_pt1 | contig 15607 bp, 13 predicted proteins | sample CZOMad2_1_08_16f_FD_182891 | JGI IMG/M metagenome (GOLD analysis project Ga0179591, IMG submission 182891) | Vadose zone soil fungal communities from Angelo Coast Range Reserve, California, USA - CZOMad2_1_08_16fungal (PacBio error correction) | ecosystem: Environmental > Terrestrial > Soil >...
GCGCACGTATTCTGTTCATGGGGGAAAGGAGTAGTAGGGGTAAGGGGGGCAGGGTGGTCGAAGGGGGAAAGAGGTAGAGCCACGAGCTATAGTTCAGGGGGCCTTGGTGAACGGGGATCTTCAAGGTGCGGGCGTGAGATGTTTCGGGGGGGGCTCCAGGGGAAAAGAGGCGAAAACAAGTCTTGGTCAGTCCGATGACGGTGAGAAGGCCCGATCGCCTCAAGGGGATTTTCGAGACGCCGAAGAAGAAAGTCTATCATCATAATAAGAGGTGGAAGTATAAGGGGAGGAGGATAACGACAGATGTCGTTGAAATCGATGGAGAATAGTCACTCATGCGGGATCGCGTCAAAAAGGACGTCCTCGACATCCGGAAGGCGAACAATTCAGATCGGCCAGCCACTTGTACGGTGTCGGGCCGCCAGGTCGGGGTCTCTCGGGACTCGTTCATGGGGAAAGAGAAAACGGCGAGGGACCCGAGGCAAGTTGACCGTCGGCCTGTAAAGCCGGGGTATGCAGGGCGGGCTGCCAGGAGGGGTGCACTGGGGGAAGGTCGAAAATATCTGAAAAACATCAAAATACTTTCCTGATCGATGGGGCTTTTGCAGGCTGACGAGCAGGCGCGCGGTTCGAGGTCGGGAAGGCACATATCGGAGAGCTGGGACTATGAGGCGCGTACGGGCCTTCTGTAAAGCGAGTAACTGGGTCGAAGCGGAAGAGGCGGATGTAGGAGGAAGGACGTTTGTGTTGTGAGGAACGCCCCGGGTCGTAGGGCAATGTGCTTTATAAAGGAGTGGACTCGGGTAGAGCTCAGAGGAACTGGGGGGGGTGATAAGGTGGCGAAAACTGTCGTAAGCCGTGATGCCATGCCGCCGCATGGGGCGACAACAGAAAATGTGCCTGACACTGCTAAGAACTGGGTGCAAATGAAAGAGATCATAAAACACGCGAATCCGGAAGGGTTGAAAGAAATGCCGAGCGTGGAGTATGAACGGGGGTCCAGATGGGGGTGGGCGTGTAGATGTGGGTTTCTGTATGATCTGGGACTCATCAGCAAAAAAAAAATTTACAAACATCTACGAGCCTGGCTCAGGCTGGGGGGAAAAAAAAAGGCCGGGGAGTGGCGGTGGGGATCTGTGTCCATAGATCACTACCATGAGACTACAACGTACACTCCACGATGTGGCGACCCTCAGGCGACGGCTTTGAAGAGTTTACGAATGGGAGGGTCTTGAGTGACTCTGGCGAAAGCGTTTAAACAGAGACAGGAAGCTACAGAGGGCGAGTCGGTAAGGACCGTGGTCGAACAGGGAAACCATTCAGGCACGCGCAACTTAACCTGCGCGGGAATGAAGGCAGAAACGCCGGCCGGGTCAATAGAAAATAGCTTCCACCGAGATCAAAGATTCTCGACTCATGAGGCGACCTAAGCGAATAGAAAAGAATAGTGTATGACGCAAAGTCAATAGAGACTCACGTGCCAAGAGGGGAACTTTACAGAGGGTCGGCGCACGGTCCTGCGGTGCTGGAAATCACGACTACGTGGGGGTCTACAAGTGCGCAACTAACCCTGCAGAAGGGAGGGGGATTTGTGCCTAATCAGAAACGGGGGGACGGAGCATAAAGGGGTGCCGACGCTACCGATCGTCCTGAAAAGAATCAGACCGGAAGAAGTCGCCGAGAATTGAGAGATCGAGGAGGACGGCAGTACCCTTTCACCGGGGGAGAATTGATCCCCATTTTGGAGATGCCGGCCCGAAGTAAAGAATTAGAAGGCTCGGGGAGGTTAGCGCTACATAATGGCGATTATTGGTGTCTGAAAGGTTGGGAGATCAATGGGCTCTTAGAATAACCCATTTTAGAAAGAAGGTTGGGGCCGAATCAGAGGGACTCCGGAAACCTCGCAAAAGTAGAAAACGAACAGTGCCCGTAGGGATGTCTATGGGGGGAAACAAAAGGAGGGGACTCACACAGCTATGTAGGAGGAGGAGAGAACCCGGTCACCGGATTGATGGGGATATATGAGAGGGAGCCAGGACTGCCACATCAAAAAGGCCTTTTCGGGCATTGCTACACTAGGGAAAAAATAGGGGGTGCCTCTCCTTCCAACACTTAAAAGTTGCCTGAACACACTAAGTCGGTGAGACGAAACCGAAAGATTACGCAGTGCGAGAGTGACTCGTAAATAAGAAGCGGAAAACGCTAAGACTCAGGAGCAGTAACTAATCTGACGCTATCTGGGGTCGCCTGAACTGCTACAGAGAAGAAGACGGGGGAGAAATAGGCTAAGTCCATGGAGAAAGGAAACGAAGTAGGCAAAAGGGACGTAGGCGCATCAGTCATCTAGGGGTGGACATGCTTCCCGGGCTTCGGTAGTCTGATTTTACTCCATCTCGAAGGGGGGGGGAGAAAAACTCGAGCATTTTCGGGAAAATGGAGGCGGCGGCGCCTGGGAAAAATTTGGGGAAGCTTGTTCATGGGGTGGGGGTTGGTTTCGGGGTCCCTGGGAGGAAAAGCGTCAAAATTATCGGAATGCAGATGGCGAGCCACGTACATCAGAAGCTACATCTGGATCTCAGAACAAATTCTACTGGGGAGGGGGGGAGGTGGCAAACGCGTAACGCGGAGGAGGAAAGAATCTCCAGGTACGATGGATAAGAGGCGAAAGTGGTCCGGGACGGGAGGTAAAAAGTAGTACTTCAGGACGCTCTCCGCGGAGGGAAGAAAAATGCACCGGGAAGGAAACCTTCGCGTCGGGGGTAGTAGTTTGAACTCTCTGTACATGAACTGGCGGATAGGAGGGTCACCACGATTTCTGTCTTAAAGAGAGGGATTGGTATACTACTGGAAGACACGACGAAAGCCACGGAGCCTGAATTCGAAATGCTCGTACTGGGTCTGAACGTCTGGAAGGAAGAGAAGTTCGGCCATCGTGGGACCCCGGAGTGCCATCTAAGGTGTCAAGGCTAGACATTCTGCTAAACAAAAGAGGGAAAAAGGGGAACGTTGGGCTAATTGCCAGTAGGAACGTCGCGGGTCAAAAAAAGTGGAGTCGCCCGATCGAAGGGGGGAAGAGAAAACATAAAAGTGAGTCAGCTGGGGTGGGGAGGGGGACGACTCCCTTAACCTCGCAGAGGGGGTCCGATCTTCTTCGGACAATTAAGACTGGACGAAATGTCCGCAGAAGGCGACACGCTGGAAACGAGCTCGCACTCAGTGATCGTGATCTATAGAAATCGAGGTGAGCAACTTTAAAAAGAAAAGGGACTGCACAATCGTCTGCGGAGGGAAAGAGAGATACCGGTCAGGTTCAGGGAAGTCCAGTAAAGGGAACAGAGAGCAGCTTAATACTAATCCTTTTCCATCGAAAGTGAGCATCAATCTCAAGGGACTAGATTGGTCATGTAGAAAGAGGAACTAAGGGGGAGGTTCCAACGTGCGTTTCAAAAGAAAAAAATGTACCGCGGAGACGGGTGTCTTAGGTTGAGGCCTGAAGCCACAAGAGGGAAAATACCAAAAGGGGGACCATGGCAGGGGGGGGTGGGTTCAAAAATCGGAGGTCAGCATGGCGTGAACTAAAAAACGGGGATTGCTCTTATCCGCGGGACCAAAACCGCCTGTGTGAAAACTATCGATCAGCAGGGGGCAGGCTGCGGTCAAGAGTAAACAGTTTCTAGACTACAAGAGCTCCGCTTATTAAGGGGGGAAAGAGTAAAGGGGATGGGGGGGGAGTAGGGGGCGTAAGGGGGTCGCCGGGGGTGTCCGGAGCTGCTGCTCGAGGGCTCTCTGAAAAGGAAAAGACAAGAAGGGAATTATGATTCAGGACTACCTTTTCTTCTTGGGGTCAACACTCCCACACTTTTACAAGCGCAGGCGGGGAGGGGAAAGCTGCGTCTGCCTGCGAACACGGAACAATAAAAAGGACTTTCCTTTCTTCAAGAGTCAGGGGTCCCCTCGAGAAAAGGGTTCCCGATGGCGCTCATCAGGGAAGAAAAAAAAGTAAAAAAAAAGACGTTTTCCTTCCTCACTGCTACGAAAGGATGCAGAGAAGAAAAACGAGGAAGCTCAAAACAACAACAACAAAGGATGGTAGAAAAAAAAGAAGGAATTGGCATCTTTGAAGAGGATCACTGCCGGACGTTAAAAGGGGATCGAGGTAGCCTCAAGATATGAAGAGTACAGGCTCAGTTGAAATTATCCATGCCTCGGTTCCAGTCCCGGGGGGGGGACAGAGGACTGGTAGGATTCGCGTTAAGGGGAAACGCGTTTAGGGAGGTCCAGGCGCGTCCACGTTGTGGAGTGTCGAACAGGAAAAGGCCGAACAGTCGGACAGAACGAGGAGGAGACCTTCATATTCAGAAAGCTGCGTGGGAAAAAAGAACAGGGCCCCCCTAGCACCATTTCAATATAGGGTCGTCTCAGCAAAATTTGATGACAGGGCCAATCAGCGTCCCGCGCTCAGAGAAAGGGGGTTCTTTGAAAAAACAGATGCGGACCAGCGAGTCATCGTGGCCGAGATCAGCCATGCTCATCGCGAAGAGTTGAACAAAACTTACCGAGCCTGGAAAAACGGGGGGGGTATTTATAGAACCGAGCCGGCTCAACTAAGAAAAGGAAAAAGGAGGTTACATCAGTTTGTTCAAACTAACGGTGCGGGGAGAAAAAGGGAGGTGAAGAGGGCATTGAAAATGAGAAAAGGGCTCTGGAATGCAAACTGCACTTGTACTTGAAGCAGATGAGCTTAAACAGGGGGGGAGAGGGACGTTGACCGGACCTCCCTGCAAGGTGTATTCTCTATGTCGTCTCATTTCTCTCATAGAGGACGAAAAGAGACCGCCCGGAGGGGAAGACGCTGCCGGCTTGGAATGACGGGTAAATAACGCGGGGACCCGTTAACGGGTCAGGGGAAAAGAGCGGAAACCGGGAAAATCTGCCAGGGAACAAAAAACGCCTATACCAAAAAGCCCTAGGGGAGGACTTCCTTTAACTCAGCGGCGTCGTTCTAGGGGAAGCGCGTGACCCTGAATTATCTCGGTCTGGAAAAAAGGTTGAGGGGCACGAAAAGAAGCAAATACCTTTACTTAGACCCACCTGTAAAATGACTCTCGCGGACTGGAGAAAGAGGGAGAGTTTAGGGAAAAGGCCTACGTATAAAAAGGCAACACACAAATGGTATGTCAAGTATTCAAAGAAATCGATTTGACTTGGAGCAGACGGGTACGCACCCGTAAAAGATCTAATTCGATGCCGATCTGCTAGGGGAAGGGGGAAAGGACGCCGTCTCCGAAAACCAAGAAAGATCTTGCCGTCCCGATAACAGGGGGGTAATGAGACTTTCTGAAACCGAACGTGACGCATTCTGTCCAGATCCCTCTACAAACTCGAATGATTTTCTTAAAAGCGGGAAAAAGTTGCCCTGCCCTCAAAACGTCCTCGAAGGGGATAGCGGGCCCGTCAGTACGAAAGGCCGACCGTCGACTGGCCGAACCGCAACCGAGGCTAGGGCAAACTACCACCTCATGAGAAGGGCTCCAGAGAGCAGAGGAGATTAGGAGAAAGGAAAATCGCCAAAACCATTCAGGATAGTTCGGGTCCTCTCGGAAGAACGAAAAAAGCTCTAAAAAGGACCAGAAAGAGGGCTCAATCGCAGACGGGGAAAGAGGGGAGCCGGGACGCCGGGCTCGGGAGCTCGAGACAATTTGCGGACAACTTCTGGGATGTTAACTTCAAACGACTACCTCAAAGGGGCCCGGGCCGAAAATGGAAAAATGGATCGGAAAGCCTCCGATCGGTTTAAACACTTCGGCCGGCTCCATGAAAGTTCTGGTCATCTGTAGCCAGTGGGGGGGGAATCATGAACAGTCGCTACAACAAGTAATCTGACCGAGGAAACTTGTCACGGGATATTCCGAAGAAAGTGTCACAAGCGTACAAGAAAGAAAAAATGGTCTTTTTTGGAACGAGGCTGCATGTCGGAGTTCTGTGGCATTAAAAACTACGTGTTGTTAGGAAACCTTTAAGGAAAACAAGTGGGTGGCCGTAGAGGGGGACAAACAGAGGAGGTGGTGCGAGGGGAGAAAATGTTACAAATACTGACGACCTGAGGGGGGTCGACGAGCAACTAAAGCAGTACCACTCGGGGACCTTTTCAGATCTGGCTAACCATCTGGTGCGAGAAGAAGAAGGCGGTCAGGCTCTGTGAGCTAACGCATATATTGGTTTGGGAATCTTGGATTTTAGGGAGACAAGATAGCTAACGCTGACCTCTGGGGATGAAAGTCCGGCCGTGGGGGGGGGGAAAATGTAGCAGAAGGGTTTTGAGCCAAGCTCACGGAAGAAAGGTCTACACATATTCTAAAAGATAAGGACAGTAACCGAAACGAGAAGTGAGAGGGTATAATGTCTTGCCGTAGAAAGGACTCGCCAGTAGGAGGAAAGTGCAAAGAAGGGTGTTGAAGACTTCGATCTCTGGAAAAGAGGATGTCGAAGGCGAAAAGTTCGCGCTAGGGAGAAGATCGGCTCTACGTCGGAAACTCGATCCCTACATGACTTTGGCAGGAGGAAAGAAGTACCCTCGGGACTCGGAGTTCAGAAATGTGTAGACGCAAGTCTGTCCTCGTTGATGCCGAAAGAAGCCGTTGGAGGGAAAAAAAAGACTGTCACTTAAAGGGGGGACTTGAAAGTCGGAAACTGGAGGGCGTCCTCCCACGAGCAGAACTGGGGAAAAGTGCCTCTCCGCATGTCTAGGACACTTCTATCAATCTGGAGGGAAGCGGGCGCAAAGCAGGATCAGGGGGGGTGCCTGGCACGGTAAGGTGCAGCCCTCGCAGGGTGAAAAGATGAGCGATCTGTACGTGTTGCCTTACGAACGCCACTAAAACAGAAAAAGGCGCCCCTGGGAGCGAATGATGGAGAAGGAAAAAGACCGAGCGGTTCTCTTGGGGTGTACCTTCAGGGGGGGGACAGAGGAAGGTGAACTCAGCCGTTTGAGATGGCGAGAAGAGAAACTTCAAGGAGAAAGATAGTAACGAAAAGTAGCTGTCTTGGGGAATGCTGGGAGACGCCACAAATCGTCCTGCCTGACGTGTTTCCAGGATTTGTCGCCGAAAGAGGAGACACTGAGGTAGGAAATAGGGAAATCAGAGGGACGAAGCGAATCGCGAACTCTGACTCCCGCCCCGGACGGAAAGAAAGGGTCTGCCACCAGAAAAAAGGTCCGGCCAGCATCGCCGAAAGAGCTTAAAGGCTCGGGCTTTCCCATATGGACTGCAGTAACACGTCATCATCGGACGAGTCGGCCGGGAAAAAAACAAAAAACGCTCGCAGATCTAAAGAGCCAAAACACGGGGGACATCTCTACCGGCGGTTGAGTTTCAGAGACAAAAAGCGCTCAAACTTCGGTGGAGAGTCCCGAGATAAAGAAGGGAGGGAAGACCGAGTAGTACCAGGAGGGAACGGCCGTGAGAACGGAAAAGACCTAGAGCGGCGCCGCTGGGGGAGATAGCTGGACACCTAGAGGTCGAAGGAAAGCAACTGGCTGCCGACCAAGTAAAATGAGTAGCAAGCGGAAGGGTTGGAGAAATACGTATAAGGGGGGGGTTTCCAAGCGGGGGGACGCGATCATCTCTCGAGGGGGACAAGCTTCAAAGACTCTCCTTTCCCGACCATGGAAGGGATTCGCAGGCAGAGATCTGCGGCCACCGAGAGTCTTCTCTAAGTTCAACGGATGGGAGCTGTGCGAACCCTCCCTACTCGGAGCAGGACAGAGGAGGAAACTACGCTTGTGCTCTCGGGCTGACGCCGGCGCCCAGAAATGATCGGACCAAGCACCCTTAAGAAAATCAAACGAGCGTCACCGAAGGGACAGCCACGATGCGCGGTAGGAAGAGACTTAGAAATATCAAACTCCAACTTTCAAAAAGAAAAAGGGTACTACTCGTGCACAGAAGATCCACTACTGTTCAGAAATCTCTCCACTTATAGCAACAAAAAAAAAAAGAGGAGGGGAGGAAAGAATCGGAGGATCTCCCGTAGGGTCGTGAGGGGAATATTACAGTGTGATCTGTTCAGGTTTGTGATACTCGCAAAAAACGCTGTCCCACACCGCCGAACGTGCAATGGCGTGACGGCGAGCCAAGTCAAGGGGGAAAGGGCGATCATAGGATTCTTGCTCCATTGCATAGGGAGCACCAGGGGGGGGGCTTCGGTTCTTTATTTCAGCCGAAAAGCGCAAAGGGAAGGGCGGGCAAAAAAGAAAAAAAATCGAGCAGCATCATCAAGATAAGAGAGATGCGAAAGAACGCGGACCTTTGCGGGTCCGGCGCTTAGCAGCGTGGTCAAGCAATCGCGAGAAGCAACACCGCGGAAGAGAACTCCGATCGCTACAACTTCAAGAGGTCCAGAAAGATGGTTCTGAACACAAGGCGGGAAAAAATCTGTTCTGTAAAGAGAACAGCGGCGCAGGGGAAAGCTTTCAGGGGAACCGTCGGAAGTGAGACGGAGGGTTACGCAGAGGGAGGGGGGCTTGCCTAAGAGCAAGGGAGAAAATACGAAGCCGATTAATTGGGATACAACGAACAAAGAAAGTTCTAGCTGTTGTTGGGGCGAGGCAGGGGGGGAACGAGTCGCCAAAGGAGGACTGGAAGGCGCCGCGGGAGAAGTTTTCGACGATGGAACGGGGGACGGACGTCCTTCTTCACCCTACTAGAAGAGGAAAAGTAGTTTATCTAAAAAGCAGAGTTGCCGCCCCTTCACTTTGCAAAGGGTTGCTGTAAGGATTTGCAGATAATGGTAGAGGAATGATGAGAAACACGCCTGTCGGGAAGGAAGAAGGCTCGACAAAGCTGGAACGGTTTACAGGAAGGAAGATGTTGCGACGTCATGGACCATAAAGAAAGGTCGTACATTATCTCAGAAGTGCAGATGACTCGACAACCGAGAGGACGCATAATGCTGCTGGGAAAAACAACGACACCGCAGACCCTCGCTTTTGGGATTGCCTGGACCTACATCTTCTATACCGTGCGCAGGCGGGAAGGGGGGAAGGGGAAGGTTCGTACACCAATGCAGCGCGCCGACGGGAAAAGGAGAGGATGCACGTCCATAAGAGGTCCGGGAAAGGACAGAACCTTCGCTGCACACGCCCGTCTTCGCGATTATAGAAGAAGGTAGGGAAAAGTCTTCTCTGGACTTTCGTGATCGTAGGAGAAGGGAATCAGACGCGGCACATTCACAAAATTTGGGGGAGGGGCCATTCGGTGGAAGGAAGAAAGGAGGTCTTCAAAACTGATCAACGAGGCCGAAGGTTCTAAACAGTGCTCGAAGACGAAGCCCTTTACAGAGGGTCAGTGTCCAGAACTACTACCAGGGTCAGGACGAGTGGCCGTCCGGGAAGGAAAAAAAATCGTCTCCGATCGACCAGAGGCACCGAAGGGGAATATCGAAGGAAGGGTACGCCCTTCACCTTGGAGGGAAAGGCCTCCATTTGGAATGAGCAGTCAGAGAAGTTCCTCCTGGAATAAGGGCATCGGGGGGGGGGTTCGTCTCTGGAGGATTTACGATGGGGGTGTTCCAAGTTGGGAAAGAAGGGGAGGAGGCTAGAACCAGGGGCAGTCAATCCGCCGGGTAAGGCACGGGGTAAGAGAACTAGACAAGAGGGAGGATCAACCTCTCAACCGGCGGTAGACAACGATCTTGAACGTTCGAAGGGCGAGCTGCCGGGGGGGGGCCACGTCCCCGGGAGAGGAAAAAAACCCTGCGTCTTTTAAGGTTCAGCTATCATGGACCTGGTCAACCGATGGGGGTATCTCCGAGAGGGTTGCCTTCCATTAAGGGCCCAAAAGAAGGAAACTCATCTTAGGGTAGTCTCCTGTGGGGAGAAAAAAGAGAATCCTCTGGACTGGGAGCTATCAAATGAGGTTGAAAACATGTTCAACACAGAGGGGATCTCGAATAACGAAAAACAGCTCTCTCGTAAATAGGGCTCTTAGACGATCTGTGAAAGGGGGCTAAATCCCAATGGAAAAAAGGCGACAATAAGGTGTGGGCGAGGAACATTACTCCTCCCAAAAGGGAGCACACGAGCTCTAAGTCCATGAGAATTCACTCAGGGGCACCGAGCCACCAAAAACAAAAAGAGAGATGAGCCCGCTCTTTTCAGGGGGGCGTCCTTCTTTCCAGTCGAGGGGTAGGTGAATCCATCTAGAGTACGGTAAAAGTATCTACCGTTCAAGAGACCAGGAGGGGCGTGCTAGCTGGCCCGCTGCGGTAGAATCTTTTCAGGGGTCGCTGGTAGATCCGGTCACGAGGAAGGAAAAACCGAACGAGGAAGGAGGGGAGAAAATTCTATCAGCTAAAAGAGAACTCTGGGAGAGATCTGCGCCCGTCTACTAGTGGTGGGGTGCCATAGCCCGCGGGAGTCTACCTCATCGACGATTGTACGTAGAGAAGGAGTCTACGCACAAGTCAGAAAGGGAAGGGAAGGAAGGGGGGCGCCGGGCAGGACCGTCATCCTGAACTGGGAGAAGGAGAGGAGTGGAGTACGTTTGAACGCAATTGTCCCCCGGTCGTAATCTTAGAAACCAAAAGAAGAGAGTGCGTTAAGATGGGGGAAAGGGCTATCAATCAAAGGAGCCTGGGTCTCAGTCCGCTAATTGCGTCCTGTACAGACTGGGGGAACGTCTGGAAAGAAAGATATTAGTGCCTCAGTAAAAACAAAAGTGGTGCTCTTCTACGTGGAGATCTAGACATCGCCTCGGAGTGCAGTAAGAACGGAACGTGGAAGGTTGTGGAGTAAATGACATTATGGGAAGGAGCGTGAAAAAGGTTGGATCGCCCAGAGACAGGGAAGGGACAGACCGACGAGCTCTGAGGGAAAACTTCACGTCACTCGCGGCGAGGTGTGTATAGTGTTAGTCTGACAAAGGAGACTGGCGCTAGAGGGTAACTCCTAAAGGAGACAAAGGTAGAAAGGGAAAGCTAAAACGCGGGGGAATCGCTGGGATCGAGACAAGGAGAGAAGCAAAGCCTTTTCTCCGAGGGTCCTCAATAGTCTGAGAGGGCGGAAACCTGGATTTCAAGAGACCGACCCGTACCGAGCCATAGAGCTCTGCACTACTAATCCGGGAGAGAAATGGGACACCGAGAAAGGGGGAGTAAAGATTGTTGCATTTCGAAAGGAGGAAGAGAGGGGGGAGGCGGTCCCGACGAGGGACATAAAATTGATGTCAAAGGGAGGAGGGAAGTTTCGATTGGACGCTGAACGTTCTAAAGAAAACACCAAAATTTGAGGGGACGGGACTCAGGGGGAGGGGGTGACAGATCGATGCCTCATTTCAAGAGGAGGCTTCGGCTGATCTCGATTTGTAAACCTAGGAGACCTTAAGCCCTCGGATCGGCCAACGCAGAGGAGTCAGCATCCACTGCTGAATACACGCTCCTCTTAGAAAGAGGAAGGCTTCATGCTCAACTAGAACAAAATGACTTCAATAAGAGATAAAGGGCTCCTGATTATTCGAAGCCTGGGAGGGGAAGGGGGCGAGACACGCCCACTATTTGTACGAGAAGGCTCAAAGGAGAGAAAGGGAACCCGCGACCCTAAGCAGAAAAAGGGAATGCACTTTCTTAAGAGGGGGATGGATCCGCAAGCGATTACTGTAAAGGGGAGCGCCGAGGGGGTAAAGCGATCCCCTGAATGCCTTCCGGCAAGACGAAGCGAACGATGCAATAGAGAGAACAACAACGAGGATGAGGAAAATAGATAATTCATAGGGAAGAGCGGGGGGAGATCCGTGCCGGAAGCCATCATTGGATCTAAGGTCCAGCACGAAAGAAAGAGGGAAGGGCACGCTTGGAGGATTCAAATTCATCTTTGTTAAGAATGAAAGAAGGAGGATTTATGGCGCAGGGGAGAAAGGAGACTCTGTCTACTAGGAAGGGGGCCCCGTTTGTGAGACGAAAAACGTCCACGCAAAGGAGGATCCTCACGGAGGATCGAGACACTTCTAAAAGACCCCCGGAACTTCAGATCTGTTAAGAAGAAGCAGACGATAATAAAAGGGATATCTGGGCGGGGAAAAGGGATTAGGGACGAAAGAGAACGCGCGCGATCCTCTTGTCTTTGAAAATCGCCAGGTTAGAACACGCGAGGGAAAAAAAGTCATCCGCTAGAGGGAGAATCTCGTTTTTTGAACAAAAAGGACGAAAGACCGTTCTCACCTTTTGGTAATGCATCGTGGCAGCGTCCGAGGAAAACTCCTAAAAAGGAGACTCGTGACATAAAAGGGTTGGAAACAGCACCGGGCGACGCCATTACTTTTTGCAGCGATACATTCCAATGAGGCAAAAAGAAGGAGTGAAAGTCTCACGGCGGGAAAAGGGAAGGAGCGGCAAGAGCTTCTTGCTCAGGGGCGTGGGAACATTACCACCGCCGTGTCTGGAGAGATGGGAGCCAGCAAAAGGGCTGCAAAAACGGGAGGCGACCCGCTAAGAAGTGGGGAATGCAAAATCGGGCGCTCCTTATTGGAGGGCGGGAAAACCTCTTTTTGAGAGCGAGTAGGGGGGGTAGCTTACCTAGAGCCGAATAGAAAATTCGAACTTACAAGAGAATGGGGGAAAAGACCAAACCTCTCGCCATAGGGATGATAGAAAAAGAGAGGACAAGGAGGAGGTCTCGTTATCGCTGCCCAGCAGAGTGGGAACTAGGCATCAACGTTCATGGCCAGAGGGACAAAAAATCCGGGAAGAAACACGTTTCCAAGCTGCGCGTAAGGGGGGAAGGGGGGAATCCGCCTGGCGTAGGGGATACGGAAAATCTCCGGACCAAAACCATTGGTCGTGAAGGAGTAAAAGAGGAGTTCAGGGCCAGATCCAAGTGCACTAGCAGCGAGTTAGGGGAGAAGGGAAGGGTCTCACGGGTCTTCGTTGAGATGGCGAATAAAACAGAAAGAAGGAGGCCTCGAGCAGCTGGTGAGGGCGAATTAGGAGGCAAGGACAAGGTTCAACGGTAAGAGAAAATAACTCCGCGAGAGGGATTAAAAGGGCATGAAAAAGTCAAAGGAAGCCCGAGCAGTCCTATCAGAAGAACGCCTGAGGCGTCGTTCCTTCAGAAGTAGAAACGCATACGTCTGATTTGGCAAAAGACAACCCGCGGTAAGACAGCTCTCGCTTATCTATCACGGTCTATTTCGGGGAAAGGGACCCCGCGAAAAAGGATTAAGTCGGGGGAGTCCGGTCTACAGGACCGCCCTTGAGAGAAAAATCCGGGCAAATCCTTACCTTGATCAGCGCCGGCAGCTGGAGACAGCGCCGGTGAGCTTGGGGACTGCTCTATACTTTCAAGGAACAAGGGAGGAGAGTACGTCACCGAAGTCAAGAAAAAAAAAAGCGAAAAAAGGTAAGAATTGGCCCATAGTAGGGAATAGTTCGACGAAGACCTAAGTCTTCCGGCGGCAGAGGGAAGGAGGGCAGAATGAGCCAGTTTGGGGGGGGGGAAAAGGGGTGGGGTTTTCATTAGCGCTGAACAAGACTAAGACTATGAGGTGGGCCCTAGATTTGCGTAAAGACATAAGCGTCTACTGCCAGCAAGGGTATCGAGGAGTGCCGTCGGGTATTAGAGCCCGACGTAAGTGGAGCTTCACCTAATTGGGGGGCCGAGCTTCCACGGGAGGGGTGGGGTTCGGAGGGAGAGAACGGGGATTGTCCTAGAAGACCGGGGGGGGCAGTGATGTGTGCTCCTTCGGAAAATCATTATAATCCAAGTACAGCTCAGGGAACGGGGAAAATGATCTTGTAGACTAAAATCTCGTGGGGGGAGCGAAAGAGCTTCTTGTCCGCTCGAAAGTCTATAAAGAGATTGGGGGGGGGGGGGGGTTTTTGTTTCCCTTTTATCTGGTGAAAAAAAAGAGCTACAGGAAACGGGCAAGGAGAAAAATGGAGGCGGAGAGCCCGACTGGGTGAGGCCAAGACCTTTCAACAAAATGGCGAACACGGACATTCTACAGCATGCGCCAAAACCGAAACGCGCTAAGCCGAAGTCGGGGGTCAAGGGGAAGAGCCCTATTATTAAGGCAGACAACGGGGGGGCAGCAAGACTAGGCCAGGAGCGGTCTGGGTTCTTGGAGCAGCTCGTGAGACGAGATGATAGGGGAAAAGGCGTGTTCCGTCCAAGTATCCCGAACGAAAGGGGAGGAGAGAACAACTGACCCAGCTTGAATAAAAGGTTGTTAGTAGTTGAGACAATTGTAGACAACAGAGGCCTCGGGGCTCATACTATAAAGACGTGCGAGAACCCTACTGTGTGGGAACGTAAAAAACCTGGTGTTACTTGGACAGTCGTCACAATCAGAAACTCCCACGAGTAAAAAGGGGGAGGGTTACTCTCCGCAGGGTATAGCGAGATAGAGGGCAGAAAGAAATCTCATAGGCAAGATGGACCTTACTGGGGATGGAAATGCATCCCTTCAGGGGTGCCGCTGCGACTGTTACTTTTTGTCCAGGGATAGACAGGGGACAAAAGGAAACACACTCCCCTTCGCCAGGGAAGATCTCTTACGGGGTCTTCCAAAAGTTAATAACCAGAGAGGGGGGTCTAGTGTACGTCGGTCAGCAGCAAGGGAAGGGGAGGGTCCGAAGAAGTTCTGGTTTCTGCACGTAAGAATCGAGTAAACCCGTCGCCGGTGAAAAGCTCGGACCGTCAAAAGCACCACGCGCCACCTTACCGGAGAAGGAGTGTCGCAGGGAACTAGGCATGTCTCAGGATGCGGGTCCTAAATTAAGGTCTCGAGAACGAGGTCTCGCTGAAGTCTTCTCACAAAAAAAGGTCCGACACTTAAGGGGAGGGACCAAGAAAATTTTTCCGTAAAAGCCTGAACAGAAAGGCTCGCAGGAAAGGGAAACTCGCGTCCCATAGCGGTCCGAGCAGTACATCATTCTAACGATAGAGGCGAAACTTCAGACCGCAGAAATAGAGCGTCTCCTCGGTAAAAAAGAAGCGTCGACCGTCGTTCTGGGATGAACGAGAGGCTTCTTTTATTCAGCCCCGGCTAACATCGACGAGCCTCGAGGAGGGCCGCAGGCGCATCGCCGCCTGCAAAGGTGAAAATCGCGGGACGGCGCCGGCTGTTCTCGCTGAAAAGAAAGAGAGGTTCTATACACGCAAGGGGGGGGGGAGAACGTCAACGGGGGTGGATTAGAACCGTCGCGGGGAGTTTCTCGAAACGGATGTCGAACTCGGTTGTGAGGCGGATCGAGCAGGCTTACCAAAGTTCTCACATCTAGGGGGGGGGAACGACCATATGGGTAGTTCGGTTCGGCTTCGCCGGGAAGCCACGCCGGCTGAGGACTTCTCTAAGTTTCGCTCGGAGTCTTTGTAGCCAGCACTCCCAGGAGGCGAGAGGCGTCTGACCCCCTACTAAAGACGGATTTTGATTCGGGAGGAGGAACGTCCGGGACCAAGTCAATCATGATCTCCTAACACTGAGAGACTCCCGTCCCTGGAACAAAGCCTCGCACTAAAGAGGGGGGTCGTGGACTCACTATGTCCAATCTCACAACTGGCCAAGATCACCCCTGGAAGAAACAAATCGTAAGGAACCCCGCCCTAGGAGAA
>Ga0179591_1176435_pt1 | contig 15606 bp, 10 predicted proteins | sample CZOMad2_1_08_16f_FD_182891 | JGI IMG/M metagenome (GOLD analysis project Ga0179591, IMG submission 182891) | Vadose zone soil fungal communities from Angelo Coast Range Reserve, California, USA - CZOMad2_1_08_16fungal (PacBio error correction) | ecosystem: Environmental > Terrestrial > Soil >...
AACCTTCTAACACCGGACTGCGAATTGATGGGATTCCGCTACTAAATGACTTACGAAGAGAATCACTGAGACAGGAAAAGGACGTCGAACATTAGGATGAGAAGTGAGACCTTTGTCAACCTGAACTGGCTGACACGAGGAGGCGGTGGGCAGAGAGGAAGAGAATCGTGACCCGACGAGGCTTCGAGCCTCACTTAATCAGAATTTAGTCATGGGGGGGAGAGAGAGGGCAAAATGTTGTTCTGATTGTCAGCCCCAAGAGAAAAGTAAAGGACTGATTGGAGAAGAAGAGATGCTCACGTAAAAAACCGCCGAGAATGAAACTTTAAGACTTCTACCAGTGTCAGCAAGACGTACTGGGACGGAACAGGGTCGAATATAACAGTGCGCTGTAGTATGCTCCAGCCCAAGAAACTACTAGTCGACCCTAGTGAATGGGTATGGTACAAAGCCAAGACCATTGACAAACGACGAAGGGAGGGCTCCTCACAGCAAGATTTCGTTCCAGGCAGAACCTCGAGAATAGGACATGAGCGCATCTAAATCGAACATTCTAACGGAAAACGTCTCGAGAGAGATTAAAAACCCTCAAAAAAGGGGTTTGGCAGAGCACCATTCAAAAGAGTTGAGGGGAGAACCAATTTGAGCAATATGGTCAGGAATATCGAAAGCATCGGGAGCATAGTAGGTTCTACGAATAAGCTCTCGTTCAGAGGCATCAAAAGCCACGGGGGTGGGAAGGGGGTAATCTCAAAAGGCAGGTTTTCTTTCGACCGGAAAGTGAGAGAGGGACTCGCTGGGGAGAAATACCGCAGTTTACGCCGTTTCAAAGCGCCAGAGACAAAGCACCTCTTCTCAATCCCTACTGTGCGTAAGAACAAGAGGAAGGCGAACAAGAGAGCAGCGACCGCGTAAACACTGTTTCCAATAGGTCGGCCCGGGGGGGCTGTTTGAGGCGAGAAGCCGCCTAGCATCTCATCTCGACGGGGAACTAAGGCTGAACCCCAAACTGGGAAGACATAAGGCGGTAGACGCAACGCTAGATGGGACAGTGGGAAAAAGCCTGAGCCAGACGACATCACCAAGGGGCGCAAAGGTCGTTTCGAGAAGAAACGAAGGAATGCACCGGAACAAAGTCCATCTCAGCCTCATTACCGACTAAGCCTCGTGAGGATAGAAGAGCGGTTTGTCAGAAAAGAGGTGACCTGTCCGAAATTGGGGGGAATTTAGGGTGCGCGACGGTGGGGTAAAATCGTAGAGCAAAGAAAAGAAAGGACGTTCGAGGGACCAGGGGAATAGACAAGTATGAGTGCAAAATATTACGTTCATTGAGGAAAGGGGACGATTTTCACTTACGTTAAAAAAGGTGACTCTTGGTCAGTCCAAAAGTTACTGGGACTGTCTGGAGATTACTTTGACTTGGGACTAATTTCCGGGGAAAAATCTCTATCGTTTTTAGAGCATGCCAACGTCTTGGGGTAAAAGGAAAGAGGGAAATCTAGGCAGAGCTCGCCCAGCCTAACACAGGCGGGTTTGACCTGAGCGATTGGTATTTCCATTTAATGGTAAACTCAGGCGGAAAGATAAGGGGGGGTAACTTGCTATCATATGTAAGGTCTCCCGGTCTACTTCGGTCTTGCACACGAGAAAAGGACCAAAGAGGCTACTTGAAGTGGAGACCACCTCGTTTTGAGAAGCACACACTGTGTTGTGGTCAGACGTGCAGCTGGTAATAGGTAGTTTAATATTAGTAATAGATTCTAGCGAAGGACAGTCTATTTGCTTCAAGTTAGAGAATAGGTCCAGTAGGGAAGGAGATAGGGAGATGGAAATCGTAGGGCGGGCATGCCTATTGTCGGTCAAGTCTTCATCCTTGAAAAAGGGGAACTAGGAGGAGAAGAGCTTCGAGCTTTTCTGGGCGCGAGGGGGAGGAGGTCAGAAACTGGTTCAGAGTAGAGTGAACGAAGGGAAGAGACCGAACTTCGAAAAGCGCCTTAGAAGCCCAAGAATTTAAGACATCGATCCGGGAGCCTTTTCCGACACTACTACATCGGAGGAACAGGTCAACGAACGAAAAACGTTGGGGGAAGTTTGAAGGTTTGAGACCAATAACGAATGGGTGGGGGGGAGAAGCTACTTCGAGGGCCACTGCATGAAGATATCTAAAATGTGAGGAATAGGAAGCGAGACGATCGGACGACTGGCCCTTCTTACATTCGTTGACACGTCGGATAAAACAAGAATCCGTCACGACAGCTGACATGGAACTTAATGACACGGAGAAATCAACCCACAGCTCTTACTTACGGGGCGCTATATCACCCGAAAAAAAACCTTAATACTCGGTTCAGAAGCGAATCGGGGGCCTGGCAAGGGGGACACTGAGAAAAGAGGTACAGACGAGCTGGATCGAGTAACTGCTTAATAATAAAAGTACTAAAAGTCGCCATAGTGACAATTAAAAGACTATAGTCAAAAGTCTTCGGTGCAACCACTAAAAGGAAAAGAGAGGTAGCCGAAGGGGTACGGAGTCAGGTTGTGTCGTGTGACACGGTACTCGCATTCTAAGCAGGGGAGGAAAAAAACCGGAAAGACTCTAAACAACGGTGTGTCTAAAGAAATAAGGAACTCGCTCAGACTAGGTTCACCTCCATTTCCAGTATTAAAACAAAACTATTGACTGAGTATCTCGGGAAGAAGGAGTGTATCGGGTCCGCACCGTTACAAAAAGCCGATGGCATGTTGTAACGTTTGAGAGTAATAGAGAACCGAAGTCAACAACTCCTCTTATCAGAAGCAGGAACCTCCAACTCCTGAGCAGGAGAGGCAACATCGTGAGGGGAAAGGGAAAGGGTGGCGGGCCGAAAGAGGACAGTAGTATCGACTATCGACGTCTAAGGGTCAAACTATTCACAGGGCACTGTCAGAATTCTATTGCAAAGCGAATCTAATCGTTAATATTATGCAAACCACGTGAAAATCTAATCCGCATATACGACAATCCGGAGGAGGGCTGAACGGGACACGTAACCAATCCGGGTCACAGCAAAAAGGCGAACTCTAATCCGACCGCATCAAAAAGTATATAAAAAACAAACAGGAGGATGTAAGAGAGGAATTTGCAGGGTAGCTTGGAGCCGGTTGGAGGAACCTCTTCTTGGAAGGGCACGTTAGCGAAGACTTCTTGAGACTCGAAGGATGAGGAGACGGTGTAAACAAACTTAGCGCGATTTTTGCACAAGCTAGCTGGCAGGGTATCCGGGACTGATCCACGGCGACGCAGACTGAATGCCTAAAAAGTTTAATGAAAAAAAATGAAGGAAAGTAGAAACCATCGATTGGCGAGAGGGGAGGAATGACTGCGCGGTTAACGAGTATTTGCGACCCCGGCTTTGATCAGAGTCTTACTAAAAGGAAAAAAGCGCGTGGGCACTGTTGTACACTCAGAGGCCTACAGGGCGCGAAGTCATCGGTTAGGGGGGAAAAATGCGGGAAACCGGGCGAGAATAGTAACTAGTACGAAAACGGGTGGAGAGTCTGACGGTCGGGGGGATAAAGGGGGGAAGGACCTTCTCTGACACCGATATGAAAAATTTCATAACTGGAATAGAAAGCTACAGCAAAGGTGAAAGTTCGGGTATTCAACCCTACCGAAGAGGGAAGAGATTACTTCTTCAGTCAAGGAGGGGCAGTAGCTAAAGGGGAAAAGAGGAAACGTGGGCCTGCTCTGTCAGGGGGAACTGTTAAGAGTGAAATTGATCGGCAGAAACTTGCTCAACCAAAAAAATTTTTTCATTTTGGGTTCGGTGTTCTCTCAAAAGGGGGGAAATGAAAGCCGGGGTCTTGCTACCAGTGGCGGACAAATGTTAATTTGATAGGGCTTGAACGTCTGAGAGATGATAGAGAGCCACGAAGACGAATACAGGATGTAGGGAGCGGAAGAGACTAGGGGATAATACTCCTATAAAATTCGTGGATGCAGGCCTCTAGCGAGAATACAGTTTCTTTTGGCTCCCACACGCGAAACGTGTGAAAAAATCGGAATTTGGGTGTCGATCGGTGTATCGCTGACAGGATTATTTCGGGTGCCAAAAGCACGCCTTCTCGGGAAAGGCTAAGCTGGACTTCTATTAGAGGAGAAAGAGTGTGGGTGAGAAAGCGTCCAAGAGGAAGGAAAATGGCGGGGAAAAATGCCGGAGAACCGGCTCTAAAATCGGAGGGGAACGATATGGGGGAAAATTTATCCAAGCAGTAAAAGTGAGCTGCAAAAAGAGCCGACTAGACTCGTGAAATCTCCCATGGTATAATTAAAAGGTCGACTACCTCCTAAACGGGGAAAGAGGAAGCCTGCAGAGAGCACATCCGTGCTTCGGAAGAAGTCAATCACTAACAACACTCATCCCTTTGGAGCAACAGGAAAAACGTACGAAATTGGGGACAAGGAGACTCGACGAAGGGGAAAGGAGACGCGGCAGAAGACTGGGAGAAAAACTATTTCAGCGATGGGGGGAAGCTGGGGGGGGAAGCCTATCGGTCCCCATTAAGGCAGTAAAACGACTGAAAGGAACCATATCCTCAAAACTATGCAGCGTTAGGGGAGAGTGGGACCTAACGCGAGGAATCACTGTCAGTGAAACTCTTTTCGGGGGGGGTTGCGAACGGGATCTCTTTTTAACATCGGAAATTCTTCACTGAACAAGTAAACGCATACCGTCCTAAGAAGAGGCGGGTTGGACTGAAAGAAAAGAAAGGCATATCAATTTTTTAAATGAAGAAAGTACCTCATTTAACAAATTCCCCTTAATTTGACAATCATCCCTCTTTTAGATTAAAGCAGAAAGCACAATGGAGGAAGTGTTAAACTAGTCAGAGGGAAAAAGTCTCGACGCGCCAAAAATTCCTTGCGGACATGCCCCTATTTGAGGAAGAGGAAGATGGAGGGATAAGGAAAAAAAGAAGGCCTAGATTGAGGTGTACCGGAGGGCGGCGGTGACGCCCAATATCTTTCAGGCCTTTGGCTGGTCCTGTCAGGGTAGGGGAGGATTTTGGCAACTATAAAGGGGGGCGGTAATCAAGGAGAATGTCTTGGTGAGGGGATGGATGGTGGGAAGAATCTTTTGAACAAGGAGTAGATTATATTGGGCAGCACGCTGCGAAAAAAAAAAAAAGGCCTGCGACTCTGGAATGAACCCTTGTGGCCGCTATGAGGGGAAAATTTGGGACTATTCACTCTTGTGGCAGTAGTGGGGTTTTTAATATTGTTTTGGGGGTGGTTGTGGGGTTGGTTTGGTTGGTTGTTTGGTTGTTGGGTTCTACTAACAGACTCGGCTTCGCTGTGGGACCTTAAGCGAAGCGCTTGAACTGACACAGGACGATGACAACACATTTCACTTCTAGCAAGTCAGCGTCCTGGGTTGGGACAGAAAAACGGCTGTGTTGCGAGCCATCACAGAAAAAAATGGGACCGAGAGATTCTAGTATAGAAGAGGAGAAGCACGGAGGATTGAGCGTACATCAGCATACATCTTCTCCATGAATCCGAAATCGGGAAAGGTGAGAACACGTTGGGGGGGGGGGGGGGGTTGTCATCGCTCTCTAGAACTTGGGGACAGGGACCCATGACAGTTATGAGAGAGAGGGGAAAATCTTACGGAGGGTTATGGCCGGGACAATCGATGCGGGGTGACGCAAGCCCTGCGCAGTTGCAATTGGTAGAGGGCGGGGATTTGGGGGATACAGATGACAAAAATTCAATGGGATATAGAGGGGGCTGCGCTACGATGGCTGACCAAGGAATCCTTGCCAATTATAGGGCGTTAGAACGATACGCGAAAGCTTCGAGATGTCTAGAGGGGAAAAGAATCTATGATCGAGGGAAGAGCCGGGGCGATACACAGAGAAGGTGGGCCAGAACTAAAGAACAACCACTCCATAAATCTGCGGACGGTCAGGAAAATACCAGGAGGAAAGGGTTCAAGCGGCTCATAACACCAGGCCTCGTCTGGAGGGGTCAAGCGTACGAAGGAATCGGGGTATGAGTCTGCCAAACCCGGTGCAGACCAGTTGAAGGGACAAGGTCGTAAAGAGCAATCGGTAATCTGGTTCGAGTCAGGTTCGCGGATCAGGGCTGAGGGAAAAGGAGAAATCCCTTCGAAACAAGGGACCAAGAAAAGTACTCCTATCAGTGAAGGGGCGATCACAACACAGAAGCGAGGAAAATAAAATAGATTACCACAATCACCTATAGAATTATGAGAAGCGGGACGACTGCTCTCTCAGAAAAGCAAGGCATCAACTTTAAGAGGCAAGTACGATTGGCCGACAAAGTTAAACCCCTGGACACCACAAACTGGGCTGCAATCAGGGATAGGTTTAAGAGGAAGGAAGAGCACTGAGGCGCCGATTACGCCTGGGAAGAGTCCTGGGGGGCGCGACTATGGACCTCTAAAGGGTATTCCTAGAGGCAGAATGTTCTGAGGTACGTTTGAAACACAGCTCTGCGGACGCACTATGGCTAAATCAAGGGGAGAGAGGAACACCCTTCCAAAAACGAAGGAAGCAGATTTATAACGGCTCTCTGACATCAACTACGTAGAGGAGCTGGAGTCATAAGCCGGGGAGATATGTATGTGACACAAAGAACCCATCTCTCGAGCCACTCGTTGAGAGTGGAACATAGGGAAAGCCAACTCTCAAGGGAGAAAAGCTAAGGAGAGGACGCTAATCAAGGGGTATGGATAGTTCTCCGGGCAGCACAAAGCAAGACTAACGGCTTCCTTTACAGAAGGAAAATATAGAAAAGACCACAAGAATTTCAAAAAAACCAAGTCTAGTATTGAGGATGACAAACCTCCCAAAAGTCAAAAGCACATGCCACTAGGTTAGGCTCTCCAGGGGGGGGGCTGGTCGGGGGAATACTAATAACAATAATACTTCCAGCGTAGTATAGTGAGAACAGGGAGGTAATATTCGCAAAGGCCATTGGGGGTCAAAGTGATTGAGAACAAAAGAAGGGGGGGGCATGAAAACGCAAACCCGGACGGATGAAAGTCGGTCATTTACAACGATTTGGAGACTACCCCTAGGCCGTTCAAATCTGAAGGCTCATAAAACCTGACATGCCTAATGAACTTTAACTGTAAGAAAAAGCCACAGGAAGGCGAACCTAGACTCAAAGAGAACCATCTTTCACAAAGGTTCCATATTAAATGAGGGGGGTCTGGGTCGAGCCGCCGCGACACTAGAGGCTAGAAGGGAAACTTCTTGTCCCCAAACGAGACGCCACATAAGGCAATAACTCGAGGTGTTATAGAAAGAGACGTGTTAGGGGGAGGTTGAAAAAAACGATCCTCGCGCTCACTCAATTAACAAACAAGTTCCGGAGAAGCTCTGTCGTTGCGCTCACCGCAAGGGAAGGCCACTCGGACACTCAAAATCAGTCGCCTGCAGCACTTTAGATGGACCATCTTTTGGGGGTCCGACAAAGAGGGAATCCGAAAGGGACTGTGTGGGGAAGCGGAGTGATAGAACCGCTGGAGTGTCCCCCACTCCGAAGTTGAACCAATTTACAGACGGTCGAAGGGTGGGCATTAGGGTCAAAGAGAGGTGCCGTAGGGTTCCATTCGGAGGGAGGAAAAAAAAAAGTGAAAAGCGACTTTGTCGCTGTGATAAAAAAAATCGCTAGGACTGGCGGGGAAAAGGACTGGCGTTGGCCCGAAGGCAGATGTGTCAAAATCCGTAGATCAGGTTGGAGCCCACCTCCAACGAGGGGAGAAAGATCCTCGATCGGTGAGCGACCGAGAAAGCCGAAAACGGGCCTCCAGACTGTTGCGCTGAAGAGGCTTGCCACGATCTGTCCTAAGAAGTGTCGCCTGATAGGGGGAAACTGGAAAAGAAAAGCGTCAGCGCTGGTGCAAAACACTACATAGGGGGCTGAAAGCAGAGACGTCGAGATCTTGCATTTGTGCAACTGGAGCTGGGCTCTGAAAACTTTTGTTCATGAACGGTCAAACAATGGGGGAAGGGGAATGACTATGGATCAGGAGAGCCGCGCGGCTCAGAGTTGGCAGATGAGGGGGTATTCTGAGCTGAATGGCCTTGGAGACATACGGTATCTTGCACGAGGAAAAGGAAATCAATCTGAAGGGGAAAGGAGGGGGCTCTTCTGCTGAATCAGGGGATAATAAGATAGCGCAGAGGCTTCGAGGGTAAAGACATCGCTCTGTAGAAAGGAAGAGAATTGGACGGTTCGCTCGAAAAGAAGTCGCCGATCCTTAAAAGAGGAAAAGATGCAGACGCTCAGACGAAACCGGTGCCGCACCAATAAGAAAGCGTCAGCTCTAAAAGATCTACATCAGTTGGACGAGGGTTGAAGTTGGGGGTACCAATAAGAAGGGGTGGGGCTCCTCTATTTAGGCCTGAGCTCTATCTCTCGATGGGCAAGGGAAGAGAAACGAGCCTCAGAGGGAAAAAAAAGCCCGGAAATACGTCAGGTCGGGGCCCGCCGCAAATCGCTCGCATAAAAACCTTTCCCCTGCCGACAGCGCCATTAAATGGCAACAATGGCTTCAAGAAAAGGAGTGACGACGGCTCAGAATCCCGAAAACCTTAGTGACCCTGTGGCAAAGGAGCTGGACCAAGGTTGCGGGGTTTCCAGGGGGGGGCAAGGTTTTCACTTAGGTAACGAGGAAACAGGTATCTGAATAAAAGTTCAACTGAGACAGAGTCAAAGCAACCTCAAGAACTAGGGGGGCAATGAACACAAGAGAGGACGAGTCGGTCGGGTTCCTGAAAAAACGTAAAAAGTAGAAGGGAGGGGGCGAGTCAGTTAAGAACTTCGTCGCGTTCAAGGAAAGGAAGTAGGGCTAGATACGTCGCACAGAAAGTAAGAGACGAACACGTTTCTTGAAGAAAGGAAAGAAAGGCACTGATCTCTCGGTCACCGAGGAAATGGGTCAAAACCCCAAGAAGGCACTTCGTCTCGGTCAAAAGGGCCGTATTGAAGACGATCTGCTCCACCAGGTGCCAACGCTCTTCTAGGGTAAACGGAAAAAAAGAAGAATACAAACTCCTGGAGAAAATCGTGCGCCGCCAGCATACGAAGCCCCGCCTGATCGCTCGAAAAAGTGGCAACTTGTGCAATGGGGGGGGGAGTGCGACTCGACCGTAGGCAGATACGAGGGGATGCCGTTTATCCAGTAACACAAAGATGATTCACTACACACTAACACAAAACACTAACACATAACGCAATAAGATCAAAAACAAAAGAGAGTCGCGATCATAAGAGGGGACAACAGGGGAAGGGCTATGCGGCATAAGTATCTCTACGCTCCTGCCCTGAAATTCCGAGTCCTCAAACCGCAACTCCTCAGGGGAGAAGAATACAACAAAAGGGGGAGGATTAAGGGAGAGGTTGTCATGGATTAGGCTTGGGGGGGGAGGCACGGTTGGTTCTGTTACCTCGAGGGGGGGGGCACGTTTCGCGATCAACGGGATTGAAGAGTGATTGGCGGAGCAAGGTGTCTATTGGCTCGGGGGGGGTTTGGCAAAAATCGATCGGGGGGAATTTACCTCAGTCTAAGGAAAAGGACTCATCTGCTAGAAGAAGTGAAGTTCGTACAGGGCCACCTGACCGGGAACTTAAGACAAAGGTCGACGGGGGGCGCGAGGGGGAGACTAGAAACTGCGTCGGAGGAGATCTTTTCAGAACTGCGGTATCTCTTCTTAGTAAAAAAAAGGAAAACCGAAGTTTTAAAAAAGGGGGGTGCCGCTCCTACATACTGCGTTACGCAGTATAGTAGGTCGGTTGAAGGGGCAGATGTTCGAGGACGAAGGGGTAGGTCCCTCGTTTTGCTTGAACGGAACTAACAGGTGTTCGCGGTCTACGAAAGGAGGAAGTAGGGAGTACTAAGCGGGAAGGCAAGTACTCCGAAGTTCTAACTGGAAACGACGTCCTCTGTTGGTGACGTTCGGGAAGTAAAGACCGACTCCTAGAGTGAATGAGGAAGGTTAAAAAGCAATCGATTGTTGGCAAAAGGGAAAGCGAGTCCCATTTAGGAGGAGCAGCTCGCAGGGGAAGCACGATTGGAACACTTGAACTGAACCCGAACTGGGGGTTAGAGTGAACCAAATTCAGTTGGGGAGGGAAGATCTCAGCCTTTAACGACGTTTCTTGGGGTGAAAGGTTCCATGTCGCTAGGCGGGACCATCTGAGAGGATTATAGCAAGTCAAAAAGGACGTACCCGGGCTGTCGTCGTCGAGCGTAGCGCCAGAGGGGGGGGGAAGAAAGGAGAGAGTCACGAGGCCAGTCAAGGGAAAGGAAGTGAAAGGAGCCACCATTCGTTTGACTGGGGGAAACAGAAGACGGGGAAACCATCTTCCAACGGGATTGAAAAACTACTCTGACTAGGGGAAACAGGTGGGGATTCGTGTGAAAAGGACCTGCTCAGAGATGGAGAGGCTGCCTTGGATGCGACGTGAAAGGGGGAGATGCACGCTTCACACTCTCTACTGCCTTTATAAGTGAACGTAAGTCGACCGCTAAGTCAAGGGCAGTACTCAGAGGGGAAAGGTGGCAGATCACCAGAACCCCCCATTTCCAGTATAGGAAAGGCACCGGCTAAACTAGATTTCACTCTAAAGGGAGACAAAGCAACGCAGTCAGCCGACTCACTCACCTCAAGGAACAACAGAATCGCAGCTAGGTCAATAAAACTATTACAATCAGCCGTTACCCTGAACAACCGTCTCAAAAAGGGGGCAGGAACCGTGACAACTTCAGCAGAGAATGGAAAAAAAATCTGAGGGGGGGGACCCGACGTAGAACCGTAAACGGAAAGCGAACTAGGTTGAAATTCCCCTTATCCAGTTCCTCAATTGCTTAACAATCGACATGTAAGACTCAAGAGAGATGAAAAAAAACGGTCTTGGCTGAAGTCTAGTCTTCCCGATGGAGAAAGTGCAGAAAAGAAGTTTCGTTGGCGAAAAAACGGAAGTCTCTCTGGGTACGCCGAGGGAAAAGCTTCAACGTAACGGAAAAAAGTCGACATACAGTCCTATAGACGCTTTTGACTGCCCATAGGACAAGGAGAGGTAAAAGGGGAGCTCACACAACCGAGTAGATGGACCCGACTGGACCAAAAGTCATCTTTTACAAACAGCGGGTCTTGCAGTCAGAAATGCGTTTCAAAAAAGGAAATGAACAATCTCATAGTGGAGGAGAGAGCGCCCAACCCCGGAACGGGAAGAAGATTGGGGGGGTGGGTTTTTGGTGCTTTGTGTGGGTGGGGTTTTTTCCCAAGGGGACTGGACAACTCATTTGTTGTCCGGGGAGGGAAAGGTTACGAGATAGGCGAGATTGATTGGGGGAAGAAGAACGGGCGGTGAGGAGCAACGACAATCTTTGCAAAGTCAAATTGGGGCATTTAAACGGAGGGGGAGGATCGTTTTGAAACGAGAAAAAGATAACGTTTTACGGGGGGGGAGAGAAATCGATGATGGTGGCCCGATTGGCCAGGTAGTTGCAATAATCTGAAATCTATAGGTATATTGCGTAGGGAAGAAATTCGAACCAAAGAAAGTTCTACTAACTGACCCCGTGTTGGGGGAAAAGGGAGCTTCTATGAATAGGGATGTGGTTCCCGGCAGCTGGTTCTTTACTCCAATGAGACAATGAGGCTTCAGCGGTTTAGGAAGAAAAGGGAGCAATACATTCTTTTTTTCAAAAAAAACTATTCATGCGCATCCTGGAAAACGGGTTGTCGAAAGCCACAGGGGGGCGTGTTCGAGCCAAAACCACTCCTTTAGACTCGACCGAGAGCTTCTCAGGAAAACGGGAGCACGGTGAGCATCCCCTCCGACAACAAGTAGAGCCGCACTAGGTAGGTTCTTAAAAAGGGGGTTGTTTTTTCATCGATCTCGAAGAAGGATTGAAGTGGAGAGTTTCTAAATCGAGCTCATTGAGAAGCAGTAGGCGAGGTTTATGAGAAATCCCGAATGAGGAGGAGAGGGCCGGAAACGGGGAAAAAATTTGCAAGGTCCGGCGGAGGAGGACCAATTCACGAGTGCAAGAAGACATGGTCGAAATCATGAGGAACCTGGGAAGAGCCCGTGGGACTGACAAGAGACTCGTGATGAACGAGGAACCTTTGAAAAGGTCGAGATGCGCTTCGGTGGGAGTTGAGGGAGGGAACGAGATAAACGTTGCTCTTTTGGACTCAAGAGTTGGTTGAAGAACTACGAACCCCAGGCTTAAGAAAGAAAGGACTACGGAGGGTCCGGAGCGGCGCGCACAAGGGAACTCGGCTGCGGTCATCGCGAGGAACCTCACCTGCGTATGCAAGGCCGAACGGCCCTGCGGGGCAGCCCTTGGAACAGGCTAAAAACCAAGAGGTACGACAGGGACCTAGTCACTGGTAGCCGGGACTTGTCGTAGCGTCAGAAGAGAGGGCCATCAAAGGGTTCCCCCCGCCGCTCGGTGGTACGTGGGAAGAGAGATAAACCACGAGTCGTATTACCATATATCTATCCCACGTCGCACCGACTGAGAAGGGGGGAGGGAGGGACTCCTACGAAAGGAAAGACTCCGGATGACCGCAAGAGTACCTAATGTAGAAGGCTTTAAACACTGGGCTGAAACCGAGGGGTAAAAGATTGGGGAAAAGGGGCATCCCGCGAGGCGGAGATCTCGGAAAAGGCCGCAGATGCTGGGGGGGGGGGGAGAGGCTCTCTCATGTAAAAGAGTAAAGGACGCTAGGGCAAACTTGGGGGTTGAGGGAGTTCGTTAAAAGACTCGGAACATAACGCACGTAGGGTATACCTCCTATAATTCACAGACCGCCAAAACAAGAAAAGTTAGACTGAGAAACGAGGACACGACGTCGACTGAAAAAAGTCGCCGCCTAACTCGTTCTCTTAGTAAGCATACCAGACCAGCTCTCTCCGGAAGCAAACTTTAATGGGGGAATATGTATCCAACGCCAACTAAGACAAGACAAACTAGGTCTTGCATCACGGAAGACATTGATTGGAAAAAAGGATCTCCGCGGAAAACTGCTTTAACCTCAAAGGTACATTATCGATCGAAGCTAAAAATTCAAAAAAAATCTCGATATCGATGAACAAAAAATAAAAAAGGGGGGATTCACCTAGTTCTTCACTGGGGAGGGGAATCTGTCCGGAATGAAGGGGGACGCATCGAATGGGACTTCTGGAGCTAATTAGCTGGGTCTATTAGAACAGAGAGGCTTCATAGTCCCGCAATCCTTGTTTGGTACAAAACTGTGGTGGATCACGAAACAATCCTGTTTTTTGATTAAAAACCCTTAAGAGGCGAACGCCTTTAAAAAGAGAGTTGAAGCAAGACCCTCATGGGAGCCTTTCACCGCCTTCGCATAATCAACCGGACAAGTCTTAAAAGAGGCCCGACTTTGAGGTAAACACGGAACAGCGTAAGCGAACCCCTAGCGACAGATTCAACCGGGGGTAAGATTAGCCAAGGCTGGTGGGGGTTTCTCAAAACAGAGCCGACAGCATCTCAATCTCATGAGTGGAACGCCTTTAAGGGGAAAAAAGGGTCAAGACATCGGAAGGATGGGGAAGTCAACGCGAAATAGTAGGGTGCAAACTATCAAAAGCAGAAAAAGAAGGAAGCCCAAGTTCATAGGGGAAAGCTCGGTCTTGAAAAGCAGAGCCTCAGGGAACACCGAAGATAGCTAAGTAGCAAATAAGCCCTTCGCTCTACTATGTGGGTAATAAAAGGAAGGTGATGTCCGAAAGGGACTGTTCGGGTGGGGGAGGGCGCTTTAGCGGATCAACGGGGAGGAGAGGCACCTAACTCCCGGCACTACTCAGGGCAAGTTTGAACGACAGGAAGGCGGAAATCTACCCTTGCACGGTCAATAGACGGCGTGTCAATGCGGACGCGGAGGGGGGGAAAAAAGGGTTGATAAGCCGACTTTGTAGTCAGTGAAGGGAAAAAGCGAAAAGCGCTAGACGGTCTGTATACAGGAAGGTGGAGTTGGGCCTCTTGGACTGTGGGAAAAAAAGCTCTATCTTTGGGAGGGGTCACCAAAAACGTCGTGGAGCACTATCCTTCTAGGCATTTCAGGAGAAGGGGGGAAAAAGCGAGGCCGAAAAGGCCGCCAGTTGCGGTAATTGTTTCATTTCCATGTGAAGAGATGTACGAACCTGTCACCACAAAGGGGAGACCTGATACGTTAAAACCAGCCTGCTACGGAACCTGGAAGAGCTTTGCCCGCGAATGCTGACTTGGGAGAACCTTGCATTGTAACCTTCGGGTGTCCAGGTTTGGAAAGGCAAAAAAGGTCTCTGGGTAGGACTTTCTCCTGAGAAGATGCTCGGGAGGGATGGCATAGGGTAGGCGAGATGGACGTCGGGAGGGACATACTGTAAATCTTGAAAGAGAGCAGGCGGAAGAAGGCTACTTCCATTGAGTGTTCGCGCGCTACAGGCCGTATCGTGAAGCAAGTTCTATCGGTTTCTCTTGGGAGAGCTTTCATAACTGTCAAGCTTCTCTGAAGGCATTCTAATAATCACTTGAAGATCCGCTAAATCCAAGCGCAGGAATTACGGCCAATCAGGTACCGTCCCAACGAGACTCTTCAAGAACCGATCACGGGGGGAACTTTGACGTTTCGCTGGAGTGGCAAAAAAAAAATAATTTTGGGTCTGACTCTAGAGGTATGGCCTGTCGGATAGAAAGAGTATTTCAGTATGGCAGGGACGTCGAGCCTCGCGAAGCCTTAGACGGATATTTTCCAGTATAACGCTCTCATCCTTTCCTTCCGACCAAGCCGGGGGAAGTTGGCACCACACGCCAGCCACGGCGGGGATGAGGAAAGCATCCCTGCAAAAACCTATAGGTTTAAATAGCTCAAGGTCTTGGGGAAGAGGTTCACTTAGGACGAGGAATCGATCGTGAATAAGAATTTCTACCTATAATACTCACCCTACTCAATGTTATGACTACGACCTCTCTTCCAGGGAAAGGGACAGGTGGCATCCACGAACTGAAAAAACGTAGCTAATGTGTTAGGAAGGTAGAACTCGTCATTGGGGGTCACGGAGGATCAGACGTCGAAACGTGAAGAAGCAACCTGAAAGAGACGGGAGAACCACCGTGGGTGGTGAGGGAAAAGTCATAGTTGGGGGGGGATCGTGAGCTAGGTCAAAAACAGTTTTCAGTCAAAAATCGACCGATGGGAAGTCGAGAGACGGGTCACGAATAGTTAAAGAGACACGGGTTCCACCGTTCCCAGTCATACTGCAGAGTTTTCGTTCTGTAAAACCGCCGGGGAAAGCAACCTCGTAGACGACGAGAAAGCATCTCCGTAAAACCACTCCGGCTGAGAGAAAGTAGATTGGGCACGTTCAATTTAGGGGGGGGGGGAAGGAACGACAAGCAACGATCTGCAGGTCACGTGGAGCAGCGAGGAAAATTCATATGGCCAGAGGGTCGAGGGGTTTCCAAAATAAGCGAGCGCCTGAGAACAGGACACGATACTTAACGAGATTTCGGGAGCGCGAACTTTCAAAGAACCAGCCTATTTCCAGAAACCGGCTCCAATCTCGACTCAGAAAAG
>Ga0179591_1164510_pt1 | contig 15603 bp, 22 predicted proteins | sample CZOMad2_1_08_16f_FD_182891 | JGI IMG/M metagenome (GOLD analysis project Ga0179591, IMG submission 182891) | Vadose zone soil fungal communities from Angelo Coast Range Reserve, California, USA - CZOMad2_1_08_16fungal (PacBio error correction) | ecosystem: Environmental > Terrestrial > Soil >...
GAGGTGAAACCGGATAGATTCGGGGGAAACATTGGGAGCGCCCAAAGACAGGTAAACTCGCCAGCGGAGGGATCAAGGAAGCGGGAATCAAAAGGAACAAACGTGGAGACTCAAAAAAAATTTTCGTTACTGAAGGTGAAGGGAAGAAAACATCGGAGGGACAGGACAAGAAAAAAAAAATCGGTTAGACAGGGAAAGGCATCACTTGAACCGAACTCTGAAAAAAAAAAAGGGAACCTATCGGCAATGCAGGCTTCCTAAACTGAAGTTCACGTAAATCGGAAAAAAAAAGGCCTAAATTCTCATTAGGGGAAGAAGATGCGGGACCGGAAAGAAGCCGAAAACGTAAAAAAGGTGCAACGTTCGGAACGGGGGACAAAAAAAAAATCATCGAAAAAAAGGATCAAAGGTGGGAACCGGCCACCAAAAAAGACATGCAAACAGAGAGGTCGCGGAACTGAACGGCGGCCAAAGGAAGGGAAGTTGTGAGTGGGCAAGGAGTCAGGTCAACAAGTGCATTCCTGGGAGGTGGTTGCGGCGAAAAGCCACCGGATTAGGAGAAACTAAAGGATCAATAGAGAATTTTCGACACGCACCAAGGGCGAATGAAAAAAGAAGTTCCCAGCGCAGCAAAATCGGGAACAAACCTGAAATGAGGGCGCGATCCGGAAAGTTTGAAAAAGAAAAGTCGCCAAACAATTGTGGGCTCCCAATCGAAGACGGGGTTCGTGGAAAAGGGGAGTGTGAACGGCAACACGCAGTAAACAGTGGTTGAAATTGGGATCTTGGTTAAGACCGGGGTAACAATTCCGCGGGAAGAGCAGGCGAAAGGGTTTCCGGGGAGTGCACCACGGTGGCCGCAAAAAGGCAAAAAAAAAAAAACGACAATCCAAAACGTGGTGACCACCTTAGACCACGTTGCAGGTCAAAAGAGGTTTCGCGAGTGCAACGACAAAAAAAAAGCGGTTCTCAGCATGGGATGCATGAAGTCGAAAAAAGACAAAAGGACCCATAAGGGGAGGTTCGGACCGGGCGAGATCCTCTTGAATTGTGGTTCACGTTGTGATAGAAGCTGGCAAAGAGGCGACAGGAAAAAAAAAAAAAGATCCGAAGGAATCAAATTACTCGGGAGGGGGAAAAGCCTCGGGGTGTTCGGGTGAAGTCATCCAGGAAAAATCAAGTTCAAAGGCGGCCCTAGAAGGGAGATGTTAGGTGGAAAAATGAGGGCTCGGGTGTACCTAAAGAAAGGGAGCAAGTCACCAATCATGAGGGTTGACACATGATTCAAGTCAAAAAGGGCTCCCGGCAGAAAAATCAGGCATCGTTTGTAATGCGACACCGGCCAAAACAGTCAGCTTGCAGGAGGGGGGGAAAAAAAGGGTCAAGGTTGCATTCGTCATCGCAACCCACCAGCATTTCAAAGGGAACAAAACGGTGGTGAAATGGGTGGTAGGGGACGGACTCGGGAAAATAAGTTGGCCCGGGAAAGGAAACACGAAAAAAAATGACGCATAAGACACCTCGAGTGTGCGGACCAGAGGGCAGGGTTGAGGGAAATGGAAAAAAGGAACCGAGCTCAATACGGTTCCGCCCAGGGGGAAAAAAAAATCGGCCATTTTGTTTGCAACAGAAATGGGGACCTGGGGCTAAGGAAGCGACACACGGGCTTCTAGCCCAAAAGTAACGCTCCAAAGTTTGCTCGCAGGGATGGCCAGTTTCCTTCTTTGTTGAGGGGGAAATTGGAAGTGGGGGTGCAGTGGGGACCCGGGGGTAGGTATTGTGGAAAAAAAGGTAAAAAAACGGATGGAGAAAGCAACAGCACAAAGGGGGCGCAATAAGGCACGCGAAATGGGAAACATGGGGTCCTCGGAGGGAAAAGAAACATGAAAAGAAGGAAGATGTAACACGAGAAAATATGCAAAGGGAGCGATTAGGAAGAAGATGCATCAGCGGCAGGTCTTCGGGAAGAGAACACTGGGGGTTAAAAACTCCTGAAAACGGGGGGAAGTTAAAAGAGGAGAAAATTTGGGGCAGCGTGAAAGAACAGCCCCTCCGCGCGAGTTGCCGGGATGGGGGTTGCAAGGTCAACGGAGGGGGGGAAAAAGAAGTGCCGCAGCTCAAATTGCGCAACGAGGGGGGCTCTGTACTAGGAAAAAAAACCGTCTTCATAACGGCCCTGGGGAGACACGGGTTTTTGAAAAACAGGATGGCGGGCTTGCGGGGGAAAGCAGAGAGACATGATGAAAGGCCGATGTGCACGGCCTAATCAGGTAAGGCCTAGGATTCCCAAAGGCGGCACACAACCGTATCAACATCAGAGGGCCACTGTTTACCAAGAAAAATCGGAGACCCCATTTCCTTCAGGGGGGGGGAGGAAAAGGATGTCACCCCAAGAAGGAGAATCCCGTAGGGAAAAGTCGTCAGACTGAGCAGGTCGCTATCCGATTCTCCGAATGGCAAAAAAAACCGCTTAAAACAGAAGAATTCCACTTGACTTGGCCGGGGACGCCCTGTGGGGGGAAGGGACTCATGAAACAATAGTGGTCCTCGGGGCCTAAAGGTGAGCCGAACAGGACGGGGGCCCTGGAAGCGGTGAGGCGAAAGCCGGGCAAAATACCCGAGATGCATCAAACGCAACAACACAAAAAAGAGGAAAGAGAGAAAGAAGAGGGTTGAAGAGTGGCAACGCCTGCCGAAGGGAAAAAGGGGCGTCCAATGGCGGCGAAAAGGGGAGCAGAGACAGGGGTCTTGAGCAGAAAACAAAATCGATGAAGGCAGGGACACTTGTGCCCAGGGAAGAAAGGGGGGGGGGGAAAGGCAGCCAGGGGAGGGCACGGAAAAGGAAGGAGGAAAACTGCTAGAACGTAAAGACTTCGTTAGGGAGGAAAAGGTGTCCAAAGTAATCGAGCAAACCAGAAAACGGCACAGGGGGGGCAGAGGGATTGGTGAAAGGGCGAGAGATAAAGGCATGGTGGTGCGGACCAGGAAAGCGATTGCTGAACTGAGACTCCCGGAGAGGCCAAGCTCCTGTAAGATAAGAAGGGGCTCTGCCACGTACCGACCAAAGAAAAGTACGTGGTTACACCAAGCCTGAAAACAAAGAAGGGTAAGCATGAAGAAAGAGGTTGTGGAAACAGGTAAAACATCGCCCGTCTGGGGAAAGGAAGGCCGGCGGGTCCTAAACCCGAAAGAAAAGTTCGCATCAAAAAAAAAAAAGGGAGCAGCGGAGCGGCAGTTTCCAAAGAAGAGCACACATGGTTTTGTGAAAAAAGTTCGGCGGGTTACAGGGAGAAAATCCACTCAGGGAGGTAGCAAAAAGATCTTTCAGAGAGGAAACGGTTTCAAGATCTAGAAAAAGGGAAATAAGCAAAAAAAAATGTTCACATAATCTTTAAGAATGGGGACGATGCGACCCATTCAATTAAGGGGGGGTACAAGTGGTCCAAAAGGAAAAGGGAAAGTATGCGGCAACTCGCGGGGGTCTGGGAAAGAAGAAGTACGCGCAAGAAGAAAAATTTCACGACAGAAGTGGAGGGTTTACTAAACAAGAATAAAAAGAAGAACACGCGCACTCACCCCGGGGGAAGCAAGTGATTACGAAAAAAGAAAAGGACCCTAGCCCCAAGGGGGGGACATGCCAAAATGCCCGAAGTGAATCCATCGGATTGAAGAACACTTTCTAAAAAGAACCTAAAAAGAGTCAAAAAAAATCGAGGGAGCGCACGCCGGGTAGGTTTTCTTGCGGCCAAAAGGAGGAGCGCAAACTCAAAAAGAATAAATGATGTTCAGGGTAAAAAAAAGGGATTTCCGAAGGGAAAATATGGCCCCGGTACAACGGCAGGCAAGGGAGTAAAAAAAAGTGTACGAAACAAATACAAAAAAAAAGAAAGCCGACAAGGCTTCAAGGGAAAGCCGGAGTGATGAAAAACAGAAAAAAGGAAAAAAAAAATGAAGGTGGAATTGGAAACGCAATGTACCGAGCGCCGACTAGCAAAGGGTCCAGTAACCCTTTGAAAACGAGGACTGCATGGCTGGAAACCAAACCTGGCCCCGTCAAAAAAAACGAGGATGGGGAATCCTGAACGGAACTGCAGAGACTCATGATGACGGCCGGGATCAGACCAAAAAGGGCACAAAACCAACCGAGACACGAAACTCTCGCACAACTTAAACTAAAAGTAAAATCGAATAAAAGAACACTGGGGGAAAAACGTGGTTTTGGGGAAATATAACTCCTCCTTCAGAAGCAAATCATGACTGCCTAGAAAGGAAAAAAGGGGTGCTACTTCACCCTGGAAAAGGGGAACAAAACGGGAATTGGGCAGCAAAAAACCAACGGGGACCGTGTCACCGGCAGAAAACTCTCGGCTCTGGAAGCGGATGGAAAAGGGGGAGGCAGCCGGAATACCACCGTTGAATGGCGGAATCAATGGCATGAAAAAAAGGGGGAACTCACCCGTTCTGACGATGGAAAAAGGCGGAAAAAAAATGGCGAACTTCAGAGCAAGAAGCTTTCTGGTAAAAAGAGGAGGAAGAAACTGGGAAGAAAGGTTAATCCCCAATCACGGACGGTCTACGAAGGGGGACGGCGCATCACATAAAAAACTGAAGGAAAAGGAGACCCAAGGCCCGGGGCACCTGATCAGCCGTCGAAAAAAGAAAAAAAACAGTCGTCGACGCCTGAAATTGTGAAAAGGTTAAGTCGTCCAAAACAAGAGCTGAATGGGCAATGGGACGGCGACAAAAAAAGAACTTAGTGTGGTCAGCCGGCATAAACACCGGGGAAGTTCAGAAAAAGCGCGGTTTCCGACAAGGAAAGGGAGAAAGAAAAGGACGCGGGCGTGCTGTGGTTGGATTGAATGAAAAGGGAAAGTCTAGGTCCAAGAATGGCCGAGAGGAGACTCAGAGAGGGGGGGAGTTGGATGAGCTAAAGGCCGACCGTGTGGGGGTCCATGAATGCAAAGGAAGTAGGAAAGAAACATCTAAAGGGAACGGTACCCAGTGATCCGCAGCGGCTCCTCGATGCAAGGGTCCGGTCCGGGGCCCTAAAAAAGGGAGGAAGAGCTCCGTGTCCTAAAAAGGGTCAACAATCACGGGAGCGGAAAAAAAACAACAACGGGAATTAGAAGTAAAACGAATAATATCGCGGCTCTTTGGCGGCGCCCCAAAAGAACAGGAACCCGCAATAAGGAGAACCTAAAAAAAGGAAGAAAAAGTAGACGCGCATCGAGTTTCCCTTATTCCCGAAAAAGATTGGGCATCCAACTGGGGACAAAACAAAGCAGGAGGCCAGGGACCAGAAAGAACAAAAAAACCTGAACAGAGGAAGGTTCCGCCGTCTGGCCGATAAGTCCCGGGGACTGGAAAAAAAAAAAACACGAGCCGGGTCAAACGAGCATAAAAACACAGTACCGCTGCAGAAAAGGGGGAACCGCTGAGGGACCGCGATTGAACAAAAACTTCAAAAAAGGGGGGTGTCAGGTTCGGCATGGATGGGGCAAGACAAATCCAAAGACGGGGTGGTCCCTTCAAAAAAAAAGAAAAACCCATCGACATAAATAAAAAAAATTAGGGGGCAGGGGAAGGCGCACGTTAAGGACCGGGCACCAGGGCCGGTGCGAAACACAGAAGGGAGGACGGCATGAGACGTCAGGTTGCCACGGGCATGGGTAAAAACCTGGAAGAAGAAGCCAGAGCGAGGAAATTCACTCAGGGCATATAACTATGGGTTACAGGGAACAACTATGCGAGAAAAAAAGGAAGGAGGGTACCAGCAAAAAAAGAAAAGCAAGACAGAACCTTCTGAGCACTAAAAACCATAAAAGGGGGGGGGGGCGAGAACTGTCCACAATTTGGAGGAGTGGGGCTGAAAATCCTAAGAAAAGGGGTTGGTAACCCTGAGTACCCCTGATTTCCTCATTGTGAAACTGTTGGGGGGGGAGACCAGGGGGGGGGTAAGCCCACCTCTGGGACGTCCGAAGTTGCAAGCAAGGCGCCGGTGGGTTTCCTTCCTTTTCCGGAAAAGTTGGAAGTCGGGTTGCGCAAGCCCTTTGACAACGTAGCGGTAGGGAAGGAAAAAGAGGAGTGGGTTTCGAGGGAGGCCCACACTCAAATGAGAAAGGCGGAGGAAAAGTGATTGTTATTAAACGTCCCAGATCAAGGGGAGGAGGGTATCTTTGACGGTGGGAAAAAGGGAAAGGGCCGAAGAAGACGGCAGGGTGGCGCTGAAAAACGGAACTCAAAACGTCTTCAAGGGCGCAGCCTTACCGTCCAGGGTGTCCAGCATAGGGGGGGGACAGGGGGGGGGGACAGGTGAGAAAAAGAGAAAATCCCAAGTGTCACAAAAACTGACATGGCCTTCGGTGTGAAAGGTGCTGCACGTTTTAACCTGAGGCTGTGAGGAAAAGGAAAGAACCATTGGCCCCGGTACCCGTGGACATCATAAGAGGGCGACCCGCAAAACTGGGGTCGCAAAACGTTGGGTGGATGCTTTGACAAAGACAACAAAAGGAGAAAACCGGTCACATAAAGGGCCGGTGGAAAAACGAACATCATGTTGGCAGACTAGAATCCGGGAGACCGCCAACAACAAAGCATGTCATGTTGTGGTTTTTTTTTTTGTACGCGAAGGGGGGATCAAAGGCACGGAACACAAGGCCACAAGAAACGACTGGTGGGGGAAGCCCAAGGGGCGGTTACAACTGTGTCTGAGGGGAAAAAAAAACAATGCTTGCCGACAGGCCCCAGAACTCGACGCCATCCATTTTTAATCGCAAAAGGTGGGGTCAAATTTCCAATTTGGGGAGGAGGGGCCGGGGGGAGGACAGAACTCCCCTGGGGGGCAGGGAGTCCCTGGGACAAAGGGGGCTCGGGGGGTTCGGAAAACAACACATGTAAAGAGGGTGACTGTTCTAAAAAAAAAAACCAAGGATTAGTGCTGCTGTAAAAACGGAGGGAGAAAAGCAAAAAAAACAGATCATACGGGAGCGGAAGGGCCCCTTGGTGTCCGCGAGGATGGGAAAAAAAAAAGAAGGAAAGGGGAACATGACGATAGCTAGGAAAACGGAAGCGTAGAAAGGGGGAGATAAATGATGGGAAGTAAATCAGGGAGGTCGGCGCGGAGGCGGAAAAATAGTACCGTTGAACAACAGAAGATCCTTTAAAAACCGGCGACTGCGCGGGGGGATAAGAGATCTGCGATGGCTGACGGCCCTTTCGGGAGGCAAAGGAGAAAAAACTTTAAAAGCAAAAGCGGAGACTGCCTTAACAACAAACCATTCGTGTCAGACCTCCAAGGTTTGGTAAGGTTGGTTTGAACAAAGGAAGTCGGGCGGCGTCAAAGGAAAAAAATACGAGAGGAAAGTTGCCGGGGAAGATGGGGGCAGGAGCAAAGGGGTCCTATAGACCTGTCTCTTACGAGGGCTCAAAACAACTGATCCCCAAAAAAGAAAAATCCACCAAAAAAAAAAAACGAACCAAACACATCCAGGCCCGGTCCTCCGAAACCCCCCCCTAGCCCAGGAACACTAGGGCACTGGTAAAAAAAGTTACTCTTAGACCACCATGTGCCGTCGGGTCCACCAGAGGGGGGGGGGGGGAACAACCCATAAAGGTAGAAAGCCCGAGTAGAAAATTGTCTAAATGAGAGCATCTTCGAGGAAGTCTCGCAAACCCCATGGGAGCAAGACCAAGGCGCAGTTGGAGGAACAATTGCCAATTGAACTCAGAGAAACGCTTGGGGGGGGGGGGGGGGGGTAATGCTCAACCTAACCATGGCGGGGAAACGGAGAGCGAATTCTACATAACAGGGGGGAAAAGGGGCCAAATAAAAATTCTGCATGGTCGTAAACTAGTAACCTAGAAACAGGGAGGTCGGGAAGAAAAAAACAACAAAAACTTATTAATTATGGGAAAAGATAAGATCTAGGGGGTGGGCATCATCCGCCCTTCATGTGGCCAAGGTAAATGTTTAAAAAAACGTTCGCGACCACGAAAGGCAATTTGTTCGTAGCAGAAAAAAACAACCGACTACAGGAAAGAAAAAACCTGGCAATGAGAAACCGCACACCGTAGGTCCGGCGCAGAATGTGGAAACTCTAGCGGCGCGTCGACTTGACAGGGGTAAAAAAGGGGGGAAATATCTGAGAAAAAAGCACCGCAAAACATGGTGGGTGGGAAGGGGACCTGTGGTTACCAGTGAGGGAAAAAAGAAGCCGGGGAAGCCGAAGATCGAGGCGGAAAAGTTACGACACTGTCCAAATAGAAAAAGGCAAACGAGAGGAGGGGATGCACGGCCGCAGAAAACAAAAGTCGGTGAAAACAAAGGAAAAGAAAAAACAACGGGAGGGGGTAAAGAGGTGTGCGTAAATGCAGAAAAAAGGTAACAGCCTTGGTAGGGACAGAGGGTAAGGGGGATCCCAAAAGCCAAGGTCCCAGCAAGCAAACCACGAGAGCGGCGGCGTCAAGCAAGACCAACAGGTGGTTCAAGAAAGGGGGGGAATCGGTCGCAAAAGCGCCGAACCAGAGAAGGAAAAAAGAAGAGGGGACATATCGCACAATTTTAGTCGCATAAAAAAAGGAGAGCGAAACGTTCACAATTAAAAGGGAGAGTTTCATGTTGCGATAAAAAAAGGATGGGGAGGAGAACACAGGGGGGGGACACATCAGACGGGGGAAAGTGTAAACCTTTCGCGGGGGGAAGGACAGCAGTTTTTACCGACCGCAAAGAGACGGGGGGAAAGGACAGCAAGGGTGAAAGGTGTACCGACAAGAAGAAAGCAGAAAAGTACCGCGCAAAAAAATGGTTGAGACGTGGGGACCCCAAAGCGCCCGTACCGTCAAAGGGAAAAAAGGGGGGAAAGGGCAACATGTACCGGGAAAAAAAAAAGAATCGGAACTAAGAGGCGAAACCTCCCCCACGGGTAAAAGTTCACTCGAGGGCACCAAGAAGCAGGGTGGGGGAGGTGGTCCATGGAGACAACCTATTAGCACCGACTCGAAAAAAAAAGAAAATGCTTGGGGGGAGGTTCGCCGATGCCGAGCACATGTTGGTCATGGAAGGCCGGCCAACGCGGACCCAGGTCCTGCTAAAAAAAGCTGAAAAAAACTTAAAGGGTAAAAGGAGTAAGGGGGGAGGCAACCCGCTGATTATTATCATAGGGACAAAATTATGGGAAAAGGTGGGAAAGAAAACCAGGATCCTTGGGGAAGAGAATCAGCAGGCCGAACCGAACCATTCATTCCATTGAAAGGAAATGGGAAAAGGGTCTGACACTGTTACCACGCCAAAAAAACAGAGAGGGGGGAAGGGCCGTTAAAAGGAGGCACAGCGCCCCTGAAAAGACGAAGGGGAGAACGAGCCACACCGAAAAACCAAGGGAAACTGGAGGAAAACCTTAAAAAAAAGGAAAAAATATACCCGATCACCGAGAGGGGGAGTGGTAGATCAACTGGACATCCCGATTCTATCCTCTATCGGAGGGGGAAGAGCGAACACAAGATCTTAAATTGGGGCAAGAAAACTACCGGAAAACGGAAATTGTGACCGCAAAGGCAGTTGGGGACTCCACCGGCAAAAAAAAGAACAGGAGAAGTCCACTGGCAATCGTAATGTGGAGCAGGGGCCAGTAAAGCTAAAAAAAGGAAGGCGCGGAACCCAGTTTCATCACTAAACTACACCAGTCTTCGGATGGGGGAGAAGACAAGAAGGTCTGGCCGAAAGGAACACTAGACTCAATCAGCAAATGTTTTTCAAAAATGGAAGGAGGAAAAGGGAAAGACGGAAAGGTTTCAAAAGCAGCCTAGGGTGCGGGCTACCCTCGCTATTTGAATAAGTGGAGCATTAACGGGGGGAAGACCAAACTGGGATGCAGGCAAGTCGACCAGGACCCACTGAACCTGGAAACCTCAAAAAAAAGAAAATTAAGTCGCTCCGGACAAAAGGAAGGGGAGGACCAAAACGGATCTGAGTTACACGAGGGAATGGATAATCTTTGCTTAGATGGAAAAAAGGGGAAGAAAAAAAAAAGAAAACGCCACACGGGGGAATGCCGGGGCAAGGGAAAAGCGAACACAAAAAAAAAAAAGCGTCCAATAAAGGAACTGCAACGCCCGGTCAGGCAGGGGTTTTGTTGTGATTGAGCCGAAAAAAAAAGTTCGTCACCGACCAATTGGGCACAAGCGGCGAAGGAAAAAAAACAAAGGAGATGGCAAAGGTTGATGCCGCTGAACCGAAGACCTTACATGATGACAAAACGCCGGAGTTCCACAAAAGGAGCATCACGACGCAATAAGGACCTACAATTTAAAAAGGGGTGAAAAAAAAAGAGGGGGAGAGCGATGCGCCTTGGAAGGGAACAGCACAAATGCACAGCCGAAAAAGCAAAACAAGGGCCAAGAGGCACATCTCCCAGAGAAAAAAAAACACACGGGAGGAATAAAAGAAAAAAAAAGGACATCAAAAAAGGACCCAAAGAAGTAAACTGGCGTCGCCAAGACCAAAAAAGACGCGATAAAAACCTCTCTGATCAAAGGGAAAAAAGGGGGACGCGCACTTTCAGTTGGAACGCAATAAGGAAGGAGGGGCCGAACTCGGGCCGCCATCAGGAACAATCTGGTTCTGGCGGGGGAATCAACACTGAACAAAAATTTCCAGGTCGGCCGATCTGTCAATGGAACCATACGGGGACCCCTAATACCAAACACAGAGACCTAAGAGAAGGGGAGGGACAATACTCTTTCGGACAGACTTGGGGGCCCAGAAAAAAACAATTGGAAAACCTTTGGTGCGTGGTCGGCGAGTGGGGGGGCAAACCGGGTTCCTGACATCATAAAGCCAGAGGTCTCAAGTTTGGGTCGGAAAACGGAAAAAAAAAACAGAAAATTCAAGAATCGAGCCAAAGACGATGAAGGGACGGAACTGCGACGAAAGGGAAGGGAGCGGCCTTGGTGAAAAGGACAGGGAAAACAGGTCAAGAAACTTGGGGAGCAAGCCAGCAGCCCTAGGATTCGCACGTTGCTAAATATCGAAAAAAGGGACCGAGGGAGATGAAATCCCACTTAAAAAAAAAGAGAACGGGAAAAGGAAGGGAAACAGAACGTGGCAGGTGGACCTGCCCAAAAAATCGGGCAATTGAAAGGGGAAGACGAACGCCCCTTTTATGGGAGGGGACAAATCCGAAACTCAACGCGGGGATTGCCAGGCATTAAAACCCACAGGGGAAACGCAGGAGAAAAAAACACGGAGCGGGTGACTCCCTGACGGGAAAAAAGGTCCGCATTTCCCAGCAAGGGGGAAAGGACGGAAGGGGTTGCAAGTTGTGGGGGGAAGGACGGTGACAAAAGCACTGGCCTTGAGCAAGTCCATGTGTTGGCCACAAAGAAGTGCGGCAGGTAGTAGGTCAAGGAGGGGGGGGACGCTCGTAAAAAAAACGCCTCCGGAAGAAAAGAGCGGCGCGCAGGAGGCCGTGAGTCAAAAAACCTACAACGTCAAAAAAAAAAAAGCTAGTGGAAGACGGATATGTGAAAAACACACGGGGGGGGGACAAGGGGCCGAGAGTATCGGAGGTGGGATGGTCCGGTGGGGAAAGGCCTCGGGGGTCCGATATACAGGCGGGGCCAAACGGCAAGATTATAACCTTAAGGTGGCCAAAGGATCAGGGGGGGTTTTGGGGTCGTGGACACAGGGGAAAAAGGCAGTCCGCGTTTCAAAAAAGAAATAACTGACCAAAAGGGGGAGCAAGGGCGGCCGTGAAAAAAGGAGTGGGGTTACATGAAATGGTTGGGGAGAAACAACATTGTCAAAGTCATGCAGGGAAAAAAACAGATCATCCATCAAGGCGTCCCTGAAAAAAAGAAGTTGGGTACCTGCATCAAGGGGGGAGGCCGGGTAAAACTGTCCTCGGAAATGAGGGACCAGGGGTGTTGGGGACAAACAGGGGGATCGAAGAGAAAACGACCCCTCCAAACAGCAGAAAAAAAATATGTTGGGTTGAGTTTGTTCGCAGAACGAAAAGAGGGGCGAAGGCCAAAAAAAAACCCTAAAACTCCGCAAACTACTGCCAAGAGGGACGGTTTCGCAACTTTGGAAAACTGATGGGAAAAAAAACCGCCCGGTAAAAAAACTCAAGACATGGGGATCGGACAGGGGGAAAGAAAAGGGGGCTTAGGCGAATACCGTGCCAGAGAAGAAAGCTTTCGCAAAGGGGGGCGCTCCCCACTGTGGAAAGGAAGAAAAAGGGGCCTTTTTAGGACAACATGTGAACAAGTGCTGTTCAGGAAAAAAGTCGTATTTTGCAACGGGAAGGGTGAAAAAAGGAAATGAAAAAAAAGGGAACCGCTAGGAAATACGGACCGAGTAACTGGGGCAAAACCCCATGTGTGTCACGAGAATTATGAAGAAAAAGGAGAAAACTAGGGGGGAAAGGGGAGAGGAGGGTGAAACGGGGGCGATATAAATGTACAAAAAGGGGACAGATGTAAACTATCAAGAGAAAAAAAAGGACGCAGGAGTGGGTAGAGACCGGTAAAACAACAACCCGCCACCTATCCTTTTGAAAAAAAACAGGCCTGCGGGGGCTCCAAACGTTGACGGCCGCGACCCGCATCTGAATTTGATGCTGGCAAAGGGGTGGGGGAGGTCAACGGGAAAGCCCTACCCAGGGGACAGGGGCCGCACGATGCAGGGGCTTAGGGAAAAAAGTAACTAGCAACCCAGTACAACCGTTTGAGTCAAGAAAGGTGGGGCAAAACCGCCTGTGGGTTGGGGCAAAAAAAAGCAAAGGGAGCGCGGCAGGGGGAAAGCTGCAATCTCTGGGGCGGCCCCTAGGGAAGGCACTTAAGAATTCCTACATCTCCCTCTCGCAAAAACAAAGCTCGACCAAACAACACAACTCCAACACTCTCCTGGCCCAGAAGAATCTACGCAAAAAAATTGGAAAAGGGGAACGGCACCCCCGAGAACGGAGGGCTCAGTCTATTTGTTCACACCAACCTAAAAAACGACAAAGGTCTACAAGACAAGGAAGGAAAAGAAGGACAATCGCGGCCTATGATGAAAGACTGCAGTCCATGTAAAAAAAAGGCGAAAAAATTGACAAAGGGAAAAGCCGGCATGGGGGTGAAATATAAAACATAGGGGGGCAAAGCGCTAAAGTCAAGGACAACGGGAAAAGGGGAAAAAACACAAAGAAAGGGGCAGAGCAGTCCTGGCAACCGAGAAATGAGGGAGAAAGCAAATCGAATAAGAACAAACAAAAAACTTAAGAGGAACCAGAGGAGATGAAAAAATTATAGTGACCTCCCTTGACAAAAAGGAAAGAGGTTGCCACATCCGTGTTCGTAGGAAAATGTTCACCTGCCTCCCAACCTCATTTGGGTCATGGGAAAAGAAGAAACAACCAAAAATCGATCGGGCAGAAAATGAAAGGGTCGGAAAAGATGCAGCAACGTTAGTTGCAAACTCATCGGCGCGATAAGAGAGGGAAAAAAAAAGCGCGTCGAAGAAGGAAAAACCGGTCTTCGAGGGGGCAAAAAATAACCGAGGGGGGGGAAACTCCATGCACAAGGGGGGTGACGGGGGAGGGACCCTTTGACCGGGCGCTGAAGAAATAAGCCTGGTTGGGGTTCTCCTGAATGAAAAAATGACGAGGACTGGGCCTAACGCCTGGACAAAATAGAAAGGGAAAAAATCTACTTTCCTGAACGGCCGGAAAAAAAAACCCCGGCCCAGTCAACTTGTGGCAAAAAAAGATAAAAAGAAAAAACACGTGGGAAGGGTTTGAACTACGTTTTGCTGCGGGCAAACTCCAAAAGGGCCAAACTTGTAGGAGACGGGAGATCAGACCGAAAGGATCAAAACTGTCTCTAGAAAGAGGAGGAAAATCTCATCTCAAATTTGTGGACAAGTGGAGAAGGAAGGGGGTAACTTCGTCGCCGACGCATGATGAAGCAACCAGGAAATCTGGGGGAAAAGAAAAAGGCTACCCTTTGAACAAGCGATACATGGGATGCGCTACAGGTTTCATCTCTAATAAGGTTCATTATCGTCAAAAAGGCACAAGGAAAAAATCCGCGGGACACATGGAACAGAGCGGATAAAGGGAAGAGCGGGGGTGGGGCGGAGAGATCCGTTTGTGCCCGCAATCAAAATACGAAAAGACAGCAATGGAAAAGGGGAGAAACAAGAGCCGCACTCCGGGCGAGGAAAAAGACAGGGAGGAGTGGAGAAAAAACTTTCGACTCCGGGAACTAAGCCAGAAAAAAAGTCCATGGTTGGACTATAACCAATGCGGAGAGGACACATCAAAAAAGGGACCAAAGAAGGAAAAAGTGCATCTCTGGGAAAAAACTGGGTCAGTTTCCTTGGGCGCAAGATTCACTCTCTCAAAAAAAAAAAAAAAAAGAAAGGGACTTTTGTCTTTACGAGGATGAAAAATCCCACATGGGGAAGGGGGTCAAAAACAAACCGCCAACGCCCAGGAAACGTCCTGCCGAAAAACAAAGTCATCCAAAAAAAGACCCCTTCTTTAGCCCGCCTGGAAAGTGGGGAAAGAAGGGGTCAAGCCCAAAAGGGGATGTGGGGAAAGGGGGTGATGAAAACAATGACAGGTTTACAATAAAAACGAAGCCGAAAGACGTGTCCAGGAAGAAAACGACTTCATGGTCAAAAAAAGGGAAAAAGCACCAACGAAAAGGGGGAGTAAAAGTGAAAAAGGAGCAGGAAAAGCAAGAAGGGATCGACGATTAAAGGGGGGGGGAAATCACCCCAAACAAAAAGACGATCGGGACGCCCCATGGAGAAAAAAGAAAAGGAGAGGATCACCGTCTGTATTGGTAGGGGGGGAAGAGTCAAAAGGGGGGAAGAAGGGGGAAAAACGAGCCTCAGAGAAAAGATGAAGCGAACCCAAGATCATTCTACTTAGGACCTCTCTGGGGCGGAGGGGAGGAAAGCAGCCTTGGCCTGCACCGTCAAAAAAAAACAAAAAGGGAAAAAAGCCGAAAAAAGGGAGAGGGGCAAAAGCCCGGAATGTTACGCAGGGCGGAAAACGAATGGAACCAAAAAACGTGTGAGTGCCGCTGGGAATGGGCAGACAACTCCACACACGTTTCTTACCGGATGGTAAAGAAAAAAGTGGTGGCGTAGTTTCCTGCAAACAAACCAGGCAAAAGCCAAAGAAAAGGGGGGTAGGACGGGGAAAAGCGAGGCGAGCCCGGTAAGTGTTAAGAGGGAGGGGGAACTCACATCGATATGAGCAAGGGGAGCATCTCGTCAAAACGCTTGAATGAAACAAAAAAAGTGAGGAAAGCCTGAACCCTAAAAACCCGACCAGTCACTCCGCACGCACGGTTTGCCGGGACACTCCGCCGCAGGTGGGGGGTGAAAAAGCGCGGGAAAATGTCGATGGGGGAAAAAATTGAGAAGGCTGGGCAGAGGAAATTAAAAATCCGGCAAGAAAGCCGACGGCAAAAAAGGGGAAAAGGCAAAAAGGGGTGTCAAAAGCGCGGGGGAAAAAAAGAGTCTAAAAACGGTTACCGGCAGAAGAAGGGTTTTGGAGTGAGCGGAAAAAAAGAATGGTCCCCTCAGTCCGCAAGAAAAAAACGGGG
>Ga0179591_1244146_pt1 | contig 15599 bp, 20 predicted proteins | sample CZOMad2_1_08_16f_FD_182891 | JGI IMG/M metagenome (GOLD analysis project Ga0179591, IMG submission 182891) | Vadose zone soil fungal communities from Angelo Coast Range Reserve, California, USA - CZOMad2_1_08_16fungal (PacBio error correction) | ecosystem: Environmental > Terrestrial > Soil >...
AAGTAGGGTATTAAATCAAACTTGTGGGGCACACATCGAAAATAGAAGCCCCGCGAATGACGCCTTGGCCGACGCCAAGCTTGGGCGGAGCTGCAAAGCAACACGCTATGCCTCGGCAATAAAAAACCCAGATATAAACCCTTGAGCAGCGCTCGAGGGCCTCACTTAGGCAACGGCCGTAGGGGCCTTAGAAAGTGCAACACTCTTTCTAAAAAAGTATGAGAACAGTACAAGACTTCCCTAATTTCGGGTGCGCTGCCAAAAGGTGATGGTGCTCTTCCCGTAAAAAAGCCCTCTTTTTGCACCCGTTAGATGTAAGTGCAGCCAGGGTTTAATTCGGTTTATCTGCTTTAAACTCTGGCGGTAACACACTAGCCTCCAAGCGAAGAGCAGTTGAAGAGAGGAGCGCCGGCCTGGGTACCATCTTCCAGGTTACTTGTCATTGTCAACATCTGGCCACCGGCCCGAAGGATCTTCGCTGTCCAACAACAACCGGTTACATTCATCTTCGCGGGCTAATCCGCTGTCGGCCAAAATTGTTGACACGCCCGCATTGGTTGGAGCGAAATCCGGGAGACGCACCCCGGGGGGGGGTGGGCTTGCATCTTTTCACAGCTTCAAATACACAGGAACAATACGCCGGTGTATCTAAGGAGGAACAAGGACTAGGGGAAAGGCCTCTACCGGCGTGAGTGTAAAACATTAGAGCGCGCGCGGGGATAACCTGGACATCATTGGATGCCGTCAAATTAAAAGGAGGTCGCGAAAGTGAAGGCACGAAACCAATCGTGGGGGCTGCCGCAGAATGAGTTGCGTGGATCATCTCGGGACGCGGACAGTGAATAAAACGAGAAAGCCGTGCGGCCGCCATGCAGGTCGCATGCGACACGAGGGCCCACACCGGGATGCTCTGCCGTACTCGATTGCTAGATGGTCCGAGGAGGAAAAGGACAACAAATTAGAGCTGCAATCGAGATACTCACATAGAGATCAGCAACTCGGCATCTCGCGGAGGGAATCGGCCCAAAAAAAAAGCAAAGAAACCTTGTCGATCACGGATAACGATGAACTTAAGGATGGCATCTATCAGGCCGACAATATTTTTATTAACGGGGTGTACGTGGAGAAAAGAAAGATATGGGGTTCTTCTTTTTGAACAGATTTGCACCTTGGCGTGGCGAAAATCCAACCCAAAATCGCTGTGCGGAAAGCATGAATTACGAGAATGTTTTCGGGAGAGACCATCGGTAAAGTTCTAGAAGGGGGATCGGTTCATATCTTCAAACCACTCACTCTGTAACCAGAATCCATAGAATCATTTTTCGGACCTGCAACTGAACATACGGCTAAAGCCAAAGGCGGAAAGCATCTGAAAAACAGTAAAAGTCCGGAAGAAGAAGAATCGACCTCTAGGGTAATGGTGGAAGGGGGGGACTTGGCTGGTGTTCAACGATGAAGCTAAGAAGTCTCACGACCAAAGAAAAAAAAGCGATCCAGATCTTAAAATGAATCCCAGACCCGAACCTCAGAGCAGTACTAGCTGGAGCCGTACAAAGGGGGACGCAAAATGCCAGCTCGAAAGTGCCCAATCCCCAAGTCCGAAGGGAAAGGAGGGATCAAGTTTGTGCTACCAAAAACCCCGTGCGTGCTCGCTAACTCAGGGAAAAACGGCAAAAAAAAATAACCTCACTAAATCTAAAAAGGGTTCGATCGAAATCATCGTGGCTAAGATCCGTTCAAAGCTGGCAAAAAAAGGAACCGAAAAAAAGAAAAGAGGAAGACTCCAACAACACCAAATGAGGAAGAGATGGGACGAGAGTTCGGGTAACAGCCTTTCGTGACAGGGAGGCGAGAGAGTCCACCCCCTAATTGAAAGAGAAGAAACCGGAGAGGGAGTGGAAGGGGAGTACGGTTCGTTTTCACCGCACAGCTTAATTGGACGTACACAAATTGCTAGACGCAGTACCGGGGAACGGATTTTGGGGGAACCGAGAAAAGGAGGAGGTGGCCAGCCCGTGTAAGTCTCAGAAGACGGCTTCTCAAAAAGAGAGGATCTTGGAATTCTTGACGAATCACGATCTTCTCTGTAGGGCGGATGTGGGGGGGAAGGGCCGAAGATTCTTCAGCTCAGCTCGCAATGAACCACGAAAATTGGGACCGCGACCACTAGAACTCGGAACGATCTCGCTGATTCCGGCAGTGACTTGCCGTAGATTCAGAGTGCGCTATAGAGTCTGTAGTGAGCCTTCTTGGCAGTTTCGAACTGACTCTTAGGGGTCTGGGGAAAGGTGTAACTGAAAAGGTAACAGGAGGAAGAAGCAGCAAACCACTTTCCGATGGCCTAATGTCTGAAAAACAGTCTACATCCTTTGCATTAAGCTGTCAGGGAAAGGAAATTTGGAGTAACACCAAGAACATGCCGGCCCATAAAAAAAGAAACAAATATCTGGGATCCAAGACGGTGTCATACAAGGGCAAAGGAAGAGGGAAAAACGCCAAACCACAGGGTGGGGGGAATTTCGTTTAATTCGATACTAAAAAACGCGAAAAGATAAGTTCACTGATGGGTGGGCATAATAAACCGGAACGAGGAAAGGATGCTGAAGACGAGAGATATAGGATCAGCGCTTGTCTCTTCTCTAGAAGGGTTCGTCCGCAAAAGGGTGGAAGTTTAGAGGCATGGGAGAAGTACCTTTTTAAAAGAAAAAAGCAGCACGAGAGAGAAAAAACTGAGAGGAAGGTCGGCATCTCTGAGAAGTTGACAAAGCGGGGAAAACGCGGCGCCGAATGTCCACGCAAACATGCTGTCCGCAGCCTTCAGTAAGCTGGCATGGCATTCGCTATCCACGGAGAAAAGTGAGGGGGTACGGGGGAGAGGGACAGCTTCCAGCCCGCTGTGCCACGCAGGTAACGGAGAAACGAGAGACCTGGGTCAAAAAGAACATGATAGAACAGCACATTCAGGATTATTGGCATTTTGGAAAGGTAAAAGAAAATGAAAAGGCGGAAAGATAGGTGCCTGCTGGATGCAGCTACAAGGAAAACGTTTGGACGAACAAGAGGATTTCCACGAGAAATATTACGAGGTTGAGGGGGGGCATACTATGCGTCCTTGGGGTCTGGATTTGCCGGGAGGCGAACTGACGAGCGTACCCACCGGCCCTATAGTCAGAGCGGATTTGGGCGAGTGGCGGGGCTGGTAGCCGGGCCAAGGAAGAAATCCGAAGACCTAAAAAAAAGGGGGGGGGGGGGGGGGGAAAGTGGGGGTCTCACCAAAGTGGGGAATTACGTTCATTACATCATAATGACATGTCTTAGGGTCTAGCGAGACAAAGACGAGGAAAAAAAGGAATGGGACTCCTGTATTGTGAGTCCATCGATGCGAGACCTCACATAGTTTTCCGATACGGGGGAGCGGGGGGGGTCGTTAAATCGCGGAGTGTGGGTGGCTTTGCCTCACGAACAAGCGTTGAGTCGGAAAGCGATAGGGCAGAGGCGGTATCCGTCAAAACTTATTTCAAAAGGGGAGGGAACCAGAGGAAGAGAAACAGATAGCGGGGGTAAGTGGATGAAAGATCCGACTCAGCCTGCGATGCAGAATAAGTTAGGTGCAGAGTCGATCCAAATCTGTAAGCTCTAAGTTAGCATGGGGAGCTTGAGGTCCGAACGACAGAGCAGCAGCACTTGAATGCGAGTTCGCTAAAAATCTAAAACGAAGTAAGGCCTCACATCAACGAGGATGGGCAGAGAAAGCAAAGGACTTAAGAAATCGTAGAGGGGGCGGGAAGCGGGGTGCAACGTGGACAAAAAATACAGGAGTAGAAGCTAAATGCGTCGTCAAAAGACAGGCTAGAACCGAGAATACAAGGGAAAGTGTACGGTAAGGAATCTCCTATGTCGTCGGATAGCCCTTCAGGCCTCGCCGGCACTTCTAGACCAACCGGGGAATCACGGACGGGTGCTTCCTAAAAAGTTCTTCAAAGGGGCGAGGAAACATAAGCGCTTTCCTGTGGGCAAGGGTCAGCTGTGTGTAGATGATGTCAGGCTTGTTTGGTCCCCGGTGGTGGCGTGGAGCGGCGAAGAGTCGTCAAAAAAGGGGTATACTTTGCAAATAAAGAAAAAAGACGCGAGCCTGCACGCTCTCGAATGTTGTCGATAAGATTCGCACGACGCATGCAAGACTGGGAAAACTGGGAATCAAGAGGGGCTCCCTTTGAAAAGGGGATACAATAACCTTGAACGAGGTTCGCGTAGTGGGAGAGGAACCTACCAGGATCATGGTACAAGTGAAGGGGTGTGTTCCTGATGAGGTCTGGGGAAAAGAGCCAAGAAAGACCCTTGAACTCCAGATTACCACCCACTCTTGCTTATCTAAGAGGGCTCTGAGATCCCGGCAAAAAATTCGTGGCCTTAGAACTCGCCGCATAATCTGTCCCGTTCCCGGAAGGAGACCTTCTTAATAGAGGGAGCCACTCAGAACAAAGTAGTAGATCAAAAACCCAACAGAGAAAACTCAGGAGGGAAGACGACAGGCTCTCGCCATGGAGGGTCGGATGGTCGATGATGGAATGGTTCCAGTGAATTTGGGCTTCGAAACAGGATGGCGGTTCTCGCAAAGTCAGCTGGCGAAGAGGAAAAAAAGGTTTGTTTAGGGACTGCGGGAAAAGGAACTGTGAAGACACCACCAGCATCGAACGAACGTCAGTTACCGGAAGAAGGAAAAAACATTGTCCCGTCGGAAGATTTCACTCTCTGTTGAGGGCAAGCGCCAAAAAGCCGGACTGAGAAGGGGGCTTTACACATCAATCAAAACATGCCTGGGGACAAGCTCCAAGCGAAAAACTTGTGGACGCGTGCCAACATACGCTACAAAAATTTGTTCAAAACGACTAAACAGAGGTAAACCAGCCATCGAAAAGAGCCGGAAACCAGCGCGTTAAAAACAAAAAAAAAATCCGAATGAATGAGAGAGGACTTGAACTCCCCCTGCGCGCCTTCGGAAATCCGGCAGAACGTAAGAAGACTCTTTGTCACACTAGCCGGGGGGGGGGGAATAGCGAGCAAAAACAACAACGTAGAATTATGAAAAAAGGTTCAGTGGCGAAAGTCGAGGAAAAAAGAAAGGAAAGGAAAAATTAACGGGGGAAGGGCGCGTAGGAGTTCCACAGCAAGCGTAGCAAGCACATGTCGGGAGGGGGGGGAAAAAAAGCTAGGTGGGGTTGAAAGTTCTCTTTCGAGAGGTGCGGAGGGGAAGGGAATGGGGGGTTGGAGGGGAGAAACAACTGTTCGGGAATCCAACTATCGGGGGGGCGCGGCAAACAGAAAAGGTTATCTGGGACGCAAAGGGAGGGGGGGGGCTTTCGGGTGTCCCTCCGGAGAGAAGAAGGTCTGCTTTTGGGCTGAAGGGAAGGTACTCAAAACAGAGATGGAGGTCCCTTCCGGACGTGAACACGGGAAAAGGTCACTGGGAGGTGAGAGGGAAAAAAACGTGGGGGAGGACAAAGGGGAGCGAATACCATTCATAAAAACGATGGGGAAAAACCGAGGGAGGGCCAGAGGCAGTTTAACCGCCTTTACTGTGCTAAAAAAAAGAGAAACAGGCAAGGAAAGGGGTGAAATTCTCTACCGATCCCTTTCTATAGCATGGAGGAAGAAAAGGGTAGGGGAAAGAGGGGGGTTGGAGGTATAGAATGTGGGGCGTGAAGGGGTGGTGGGCTGAGGTGAGGTGATAAAAGGGGAAGCGGGTGGAAAAGCTGGTTAGCAGGGGGACGGGAGGGGGGGAAAAAGCGTAACAGAGGGAAGTGTGAAGGGACAGAATCAGTATTACGAAATGCGGTGGGGTAAGGGGGTCGAATTGAGTAAAATTGATTATTGGACTTAAAAAGTGGACTGTACGAAAATAAAGACAAAGAACCGAATGCAAAAGTTGATCTAATGTTATTTAATCTCCCAAAAGAGGGCATAAGGAGGGGGGGGGGGGAGCTTACGTCTATCCCGCTGGGACGGGTTGGCAGGGCCCAAAAGGAAACAAGCACGAATGCGAACCTTGAAGGAAACAGGAAAGGTCGGCTACTATGCGATGCCCAAAAAGGGGAGGAAAAGTTCAAGGTCTATCTTAAAAAAGAAGGTTTCGTCAGTGAGGAAAAAAGAGACGGGTCAGAACCTATGGAAAACTATACATCAATAAGGTAACCAGAAAGAGGGGCTAAAAGACTCTCGAGGAGTGGGGGGAAAAAGTAAAAATGTAAGGGGAAATAGGGGGCCGATCCTTCGAAGGGGGGAGGGGGACGAAGGGGGGAGACAAGGGGTAAATGGGGGACTGAGGATTAATATTTCTAAAGAACTCTAAAACAAGAAGGGAAGGGAGCAATAGCAGGGGCCGGTAGTTCGACATTGAGATGAAGCATAAAAGAGAGAGAATGAAGCGTCCCCGGCGAGGGAAAAGAAGTGGCCAAGATATCGACATAGAGTTGGAAGGTAAGAATCCGAGCTCCTTCGATCAAAAGAAAGATGGAAAAATGGGTTCAGTGGAAGAGGGTGCTAGGAGGACTGAAAAGGACCGGCTCCGTACGACGCAAAGGGGAGTCTGAAAACAAGGGGGGGGGGGTGAGGCTTGGGTTTCTCTCGGTAGAGGACAGACGACAAACTGAAGAGAAGGGAACTGAGGAGAGGGGGGAACCATCCCGGGTGGGCTCGATAGAGGGGTTTCCGGCGTCTTCCAGTCAAAAGAAGAAGCATGTGGCAAAAGGAGGGGGGTTCTCAACGTTTGCCCTAAGGCACGGGAAGAAGACCAAGGCCGCGATCGTGAGCCGAATGAAAAAAAATCTGGAGGCGGGGGAAAGGAAAAAAAACATAGAGATAGGAACTCAAAGCTTACAAAGAACCATGAAAATTATTCACCCTCGAGTGTGAGAAGACCGAGAGGCCTCAGACGCGATTATGGGGGGGGCACATATAGGTCTCTAGGAGACTTGAGTGGGGGGACTCGGAGGGTGGGGTGGGGGGGATGATAATGCGGCCAGGGCTTGCGCATCAGCCGGCTGGTGGAGAAGAAAATGGGGGGTGCTGAGGGGGGATCTTTACAGAGATTTTAAACGGAAAAAACGATCAAACCCAAGCGTAAGAGGGGTGAACGATTCTCGCCGCTGACGTCTCTGAGGGGAAGTTTCTGACTGGGGTTCAAGAACGAAGACACCACGGATATTGGGACAGAAAAAGGGGAGACAGTTCCGGTCTAAGACGCAGTTCGCCAAAACTGTTTTGGAAGAGGGGAAAAAAGGGGGTAAGTCTGCGAAAGGAAGGGAGGTCGAACTGGAGAGGGGAAGACAGCGTTCAGAAAAGGCACCAGAAGCCTTGTTGTAGACAGGGGGTAAAACACGTATAGATGGAAAATGTCTCCAGGAGAACGAACGTGGAGGGGGGTATCACAATAAATTGAAAGTAGCTGTAGCCAGCAAATTCAACGCTTTAGTATCCTGGTTATAGGAGGAGATGAAAAAAGAAGAAGGATGTCTTGAGCGGAAGGATGTACATTGGGAGGTAAAAGAGCTCTCCGCTGCCGATGAAACTCGATATGAAATCAGGGGGGTGCCGAATGAATTCGAGGGGGCCAGATCGAAAAGAGGGACGGACAAAAAGATGCTGAAAGTGGTCTCCTATCATCTGGACGCATGGGCAAAGGAGGGATCAACAGGAAGAAACAGGAGCAAATCGGTAATTCAAATCTCCTAGCGAAAAGACAACTCGGAATTAAAAAGTAAAATGAGACAAAGGGCCCGCTATAGCGCAAAAGGGGTATGATGGAGGGAAACAGGATTTGAGGGCTGAGGAATAGAATGCAGGGGGAAAAGAAATGGGGGGGGGGGGGGTAGTGGGAGGGATCATGAGAGTGGAGAAGGAGAACACAAGAAGGGGGGTGGGTAGGGGGGAATGTGGGAGCAGAGTTGTTCCGGTGGGCGTGGGATGGAGCTAATGAGCTGGGGAAAAAGAGGAGAACTCAGGGGGTGATACAGGGAAAAAAAACAAGAGGGACCTGGGAGAGAGCGGGAGGGGAAAAGGGCGAGAAGCGGAAAGATACCACCAAACCGGAATCAAAAAGGAGAAAGTTCTACCAGGAGGAAACAAAGCATTAAGAAACTCATAATTCGCGAGAAAAGAGGGAAAGGAGGGAACGGGAAACGGAAAGTCCTTGCAGCAGAGAAGGTAAGCGGCTAAGGTGGATCGGGAACACTTTGAGTGGTGTTAGAGTCCCCTCTGAGATTAATTGTCAAGAGGGGGAACCGAACAAGGAACCGCCATACTTCGTACATGAGTTTCGTTCAAATGAATACAAGAAGAAGACAATAGGGGGTTATAAGGAGTTACTATAGTCTTACAGGAGGGGAGTGGGGAAACCTATTCAAATGCATGAGATAAAAGGAAGATCAAAAGTCCAATAGAATGTAAAGAAATCAAAAGGGGGGGACGAATCAACACGAAGACTGTTCATCTCTTAAATAAGACGTGGAAACGGCCTGCCCAAAAAATAATGCTACTTGTCTCCTAAGGAAGGTTCTTGGGGACGAGAGAAGGTAGGACGGAAGAACAAAAGCTGACCCGAACAAGTACAAAGGGGGAAAACTCCTAAAAAAAAAAGGGGAGGGGGAAAGAAGGGGTATAGAATCGAAGATTGAATTCGGGAAGGGGGAAGAATTGGTCGTGGGAACGTGCGGAGCCTAGGGGAAAAAGAATGGACGAAAGAGAAAAAAGTATCTTATGTAGGGGGGGAAAGACGTTAACTGGATCGGTCAAAAGGAGGAACAGGACTTTCGAAGGGGAGAGAAAAGAAGGCGAGAAAATGGGTATAGAGGAAGGGAACGGATCGAAGAATGGCAATAGTTTAGGGGGGGGGGAACATACCCTGGGAAATCACATATAGAGGAAGTAGAAAAAGTAGGGGGGTTCTTATCTTGTGGAGTCAATTGCGACGAAAGAGCGTGTATGGCGCAGGGATGTGTTAGGGAGGGACTCTGGGGGAAGTAATCTCATCGTCTTAGAAAAACTAAGGAAAGCTACAAAATAGGAAGCGGACGATGCGGGCCGGGAAATGACAGGAAGGAAAAAGAAGATGGAGCTGTACTAATTAAGGGATTGATCATTCTTGGGGACAGAGGTTGCACGGCTAGGGGAGGCGGGAGGGGGGGGGGCTGAGTAAGCCCGACGTGGGAGGAAAAAGGGAAGAATGCGAGCAATGAAAACAGAGTCTAAATCGTTAAGGAAGAGGGTCGTCCACAGGATAGGGGGGGTTGGAGCGAACAAAAGTTATAAAGGGCAAGAACAAGAAGAAAAATAGATTGGAAAACAGTTGAAGAAAAAAGGAAAGGAATGAGAGGGGCCAGTCCATACAAAACAAAATGGTTGAACGTGGAAAATGTCGGGACATAAGAAAAGGACGAGAGAGGCAAGTGTTGCGAAGCCCACTGCGGCGATAAGTAGAAAGAGAAGAAAAGTATTATATAAATTTAGGGGCAAGGATGCGAGAGCTAGTCAAGGGGGAAAAGGGGCCAGAAAGGAAGGGGGAAAACAGGCGAGCAAAGGGGGAATAGGAGAGGCACTCAAATGAAGACGGCAGGTGTCGATCTGCGACGAAGGGCGGCGCCGATCTTCAGATCTCGGGGTTCACGGCTCTAAGCGGGCGCCGGAAGCACGAAATGACGACAGCCGCGGAATGGAGAAAAAGGTGCCGAGAGCGGCAAAAGGAGGGGGATTTGGGGAAGAGAAAAAGGAAGACCGGCTGCCATCCAAACATAAGGGGAAAGAAAAACTGAAAAAGAGGGACGGACAAGGTTAAAGAAGACTTGTTCAAATCAAGGGGAAAAACCACCGGCGGGTAGTTGGGGAAAAGGCTAAAAGACTGGGGGAAAAAAAGAAGGACCCCACGAGGGCCTCCTTTAGAAGATGGATAAACAATTCGGTCGTGAAAAAGGGGCCGAAAAAGGGCGGATCCAAAAAGAAGAGGAGACAGGTGTGATTCCAGGAAGAGAGGGTGGAAGCGGGAGGGGGAGTGGCGGAACGAGAAAAGGCGTAAACCGGGTCATAGGCAATATCTTCACGGGGAAATCATTCCGGGGAAGGGGGGGAAGGTCTGGCGTGCAAGAGAGGGGGGGGAAAAGATATCAAGCCAAAAAAAAAAGGGGGAGAAGTTTTTCTCAAAAAAGGTAGCATCTGGACGGGCCTTAAAGGGGCAACTTCCGCATCACTGCGGCTGAAGGTCGAAGAGAGGGAAAGGGAGGATTCAGAAAAAAAAGGAGAATCCGATTACAGAGGGGTCACCGGAGGAGAACAAAAGAGGGACGACGCGGTGCCATTGTGGGGAAATCGGAAAATCTCGGAGGGGGGCCTGGGTCCGGTTGGCAGCATACTCCTACGATGGTAGGTAGACCAACTATAAAAAAAGGAGATGTAGGATAGAAAAGGAAAAGGAAATTACAAAGGGGGAAAGGGGTAACCCGAAGCAAAGAAAGCTTAACACATTCTATAGAGGGGTTATGAAAAGATCAGGAGAACACGCTCTCTATGCGCACTAGGTCGAGGAAAAGAGGAAAACCTGGACGAAAAAAAAGAGAGAATTTTACTCAGAGAGGATCAGGGTGCACTACTAAATTCAAATAAAAAATTGGAGTATGGAAGGCATAATTAGGCGACGAAGAGGAAAAGAAAAGTGTCCGAAGAAAGATGCGGTCTAGAGGAAGGGGAGGGAGAATTTTATGCAATAACGAGATGGGGTAAAAGAGAAGGTGAGCTTTGAAATCTCGGCATCAAGGGCTGCGAGGACGGAAACTAGGGAAGATAAACTACCTAAAAGAGCAGGGGATAAAAGGAGGAAAGAAAAATCGGGAGATAGAGTCGTCTGAGATGCCGAAGCCGAAGGCACGGGAGAGCAAACTTCGGTCCGCACCTGGGGGGAGAGAAAGACGCAAAAGTGAGCTTTCTTCAAGAAGGGGAGGAGTGTAGATGGAGGGAAAAGGGTTTGGTGAAACGGATTATGGGAAGTAATAGGGGTATGAAAAAAAAGGAGTGGACCCTTCACTCAAGAAAAGGAAACGGACAGAGAGCAATGCATAAAGAGAAGGGTGGGAAGGGCGAGAAAAAGGAAAAAAACTAAGGAGAACTGGAAGGAAGGGGAGGTCAGGAGGGTCTCTCCCGGAAAAGGGAGCCAGACGAAAAAGAGGAAGGTTCAGAGGGCGTTGTTTTTTTGACTTAAGAACTGAGTACATGGGGAAAGGGAAAGGGTTCAGGGGGAAGGGAAGGGCTTTATTGGCAAGAGGCCCTCTCACCTGGACCTGAAGAAAAGGGCGAAAAAAGGAAGGAAAAAATATAGTGGGGAAATAACGAAAATGAGGAAAAGGGAAAAAAAAAAAAGAGGTCGGAACTTAGAGCTGAACCAGGGAAAAACTCGGGCCTGGTGCCCGGGGAGGGAAGAAAAGGCTGAATGAGGAACTCCCAATTCAGAACCATTCGAGTCTCCAACCAAAGTATAGACCTCCGAAGCTGGGAGTCAGAAAATCTAGAAGAGAAGAAGAAAAGGAAGGGTTTGGCCCACCTTGACAGTGTCTGGTAGGAGGAAAAAAAGGGAACGAGGGCCAATTCAGATGTGACATAATGAGGGGGAAAGAAACATGTTTTGTTGGGAATGGGACTGGTAAAAGAGCTGCCAACGGGGGGTTGGCCGCTCAAAAAAAGATACAAAAAACAATTGTAAAAGGAAGATACTTCCATAGGGGGAACGTACAGAAGGGGACTTTCACTCTTGAGGGGGGGGCAGCGGGTTGACAGGAGAAACAAACGAAAGTAGAAGGCGGAAACCCAAAAAAAAAAAACAGGGTTACAGCAAATCGAAAGGGGGAGAGCTTGAACAACTACTCCCATGGCAGCAATGGGAAAAAAAAAAAAAAAAAGGTGGGTACTGGAAGGGAAAAAAGGGGGCGAAAGAATCGGGCAAACTGTGAAACAGAGTTGGGAAAATCATAAAGGGAGGGACTTGCTATAGAGGGGAGGGAGGGAGAACCCTATGTAAAACTAAAATTCTAATACAGGTCATGAAGGGACCTCATAGTTTCTCAAAGAAGTGAGAATAGAAGAGAGCCAAAAACAAAAAAAGGGGAGGATGGAGGAAAAGAGATGAGGGGAGGGAGAAAGATTAGAAGGGACGTCCTTAGGGGGAGGAGGGAGGGATCGGCATATGTTATTTGAAAGCAATAAAAAAGCAAAAGGAAAAGCCAGAGATAAAGGGGGGGGTGGGTGCACGGATGGGAAGGGTGTACACTTTCGTCCAGGGGGAGCGGGAAAGGAAGGGGTGGGGAGGTCGAAAAAACACTGGGAGCGGAGACGAAAAAAAGAAGGAAGGTCCGAGGGGGGCTCAAGCAGGGATTTGAGTCTGGCAGGACGGGGGTGGGTGATAGGGGTAAAGCCGTCGAAGAAGGAATGGGGATGAGGGGGGGCACCAAAAATGAAGGAAAGAACCCTGAAGAGGGGGGTAAGCGTGGCCTTCAAGGAAGTGAATGTAACTGCTGGGAGGTGAGAGGAAATTGGGGAGGAAAGCCCAACAGGAAAGAAGACAAGTCAAAGGAAAATTTGGGTAAAATAGGGAGATTCAAGAGTAGGGGTTGCAGAGACCTCCTGTCACGGGGGCTAAAAGAGAAAGAACGACAGTAAAGGGAGCGACATTAAACGATCAAAAATGGAGAGACTCATTGAACAAGAACGAGATGAGGGAAGAGGGGGTTGGTCGAGAGAAAATTGCGGGGAAAAGTTTTTGAGGATGAATCGGGCAAGGCAATGAAAGGGGAAAGAGGGAGGTAGAAGAGGAATGGGGGTCCCAAAAAAAAAAGGTGAACGGGATGTTACACCTAAGCGTTGCTCATAAAAGGGGGAAGAACCTTGGGGAGGAAAGGGGTGTATTAAGGGTTTTTACGATGAGAAGGAGAAAAAGAAAAACCGTAAAGTAAAATGTACGAGTGAGAGAGCAAAAAAAGCACTAGAAACAGTACGAAGACAATCCGGGTCGGGGCCGCCCCGGTACGTATGAAAACAAGGAAAGACCTTGAATGACATTAGATACTTCTCTACGTAGGAGAGGGGAAGTAACCCCCAAAAGAGAGAAGAAGGAGGAGGCGCCAGCATGGAAAGGAAGTGGATGGGAGCTCAAGGGGGTAAGAACAAAAATGCGCGGCCTTCAGCAGGAAGACCACTACTGCTGACCGAACGACGAAAAGAGAGGGGAGTAAAATTGAAAAGGAAGACACGTTAATTTGAAGCACAACTTCGGCAGGCAAGGGCGGAAACGAGGAGTAGTAAAAAGGGGAGAGACTTATTCTTCTAAGGGACGAAAAGCATAAAAGAGATCCGAAGACATAGGGGATTCTTGGCGCAAACTCGCATGTCCTGTATGAAAATGGGGAAAAGGGGGTCTCGGTACGACTAAAGAAGGACATAAGAGGCGGCGAAGCAACCGCTAGAAACCCTTATTGAAATCCTAAATACAAAAGATGGCAGAAGAACTAAACATGTCTATCTAGAAGATGATGGGAAAGGAAGGGGAGTTTGCGGGAGGGCGGGAGCCGGAATCTCATCCGAAGCAACAAGGGCTGCGGGAATAAGTTGCAGAAACATAAAAGCAGGGAGAAAGAGATTCTTCGTCGGGACGGAAGGGCAGGGGAAAAGAGGAAAGCCCTTTAATTCAGAAGCGTTGGTGCAAAGACGTCTGGGTACAAATAAAAAGAGAAAGAAGAAAGTTTTAAAGTATGGGGGAGGATAGTTTTTAAAAAGAATGGGAACTCTACATCTCACAGGGTAAATAAGACAAGGAAAAATCAGTGAAAGGGTAGGAGCATGTTCTAAGAAAAAGCTTGGTATGAAGGGAAAAGCCAAAGTAGAAAAAAGAAGAATAGCACCTACGGGGAAAAACCCTGCGTCAAAGGATTAAACACCGGGATTGGACCTCTCCCCTATCTGGCCGCGAGATTGACCGTCGTGACGGCCTGGGGGTTTCGGTTCCCTCGGAGTCGCGATTCCCGGCAAACGGCATTTCTGCACATAACCTTGGCGGAAAGAGCAAAGATAAAAGAGGGAGCCACGCACTTACCCATGTTGGAAGGGAATCGCTCCCGACTGAAAAGTGCCAACGAAAGAAAAACAGAATGGGGGAATGATCTCCCGCGGGAACGGTGGACTAACAGAGGACAGGTTTCGAAACCGGTAAAAAGAAATAAATACACCAAGGAGATGAGGGGAAACAACAGTTCAGATGCCGCGGAGAAGCGGTGAGCAAAAGGGGGGGAAAGCCCGCAATGGGTGGTAAAGAGGGAAAGGAAAGTAGACTCAGGTGGGGTGCGATGGGGGAGAGGTTACACAGCTTCAACACGGGGACCGACTACGCCGGGGGGCGCCAGGGAGGGGAACAAGGATCTAGTGGTAAAAAAAGACTTAGAAAAAAAGTTTGGATCACAGGGGAAGGGTTCTCTTAAGGCATCCTTGAGGGAAAGCAAAAAATTCAAACTGCGGTGACGGTTGTCCAAGGGATCGCGGCAAAGGAAATCAAGAGCATTAGAGAATAAGGACAGTTTGCGGGTTGCTAGAAGAGGAAGGGACATTCCGGAGGATTGAAAAGGAATGACCGGTGATGCAAGAAGGAGAGGGGGAATCTCTACCAGAGAAGCAGGGATTCAACAGGGAGACCTGAGGGTCGGAGGGCCATCGCGTTTCAAAAGGAGGGATGGAAGAAACATATCTACGCTAGACGAGTGGGAAAGACGAAAGAACCTCCTCGATCGAGACATACAGCCGCGGTCAGGGGAGGAGCAAACAAGTGCAGAGTAATGGTCTCAAAGGGGTCTCTTCTTCGAAGAGAATTCAACTATGAAGAAAAAATTGGTGGGAGAATGGGGGGGGAGAAATGAGAAAGGGGAACGGGAGGTGGGGGGGAAAAAGAAAGTGTGGGATTTGTGGAGGGGGGGGACGGGGGCCAGGTTCACTGTGGCTGCGCTCCACAAGGCGAAAATGGGGGACAGAGATTGGAGAGGGGATAACGGTTTCAAAAAACGAACATGAGAAGCAAGAAAGGAGGTGAAGAGGGGGGGATGTCAGGTCGAGTGCCGATTCCCACAATTGACCCAGCAAAGGGAACCAGAAAAATAAAGTAAATAGTCAAAAGAAAAGGAGGAGTATCCAGAGGAGAGAGGAAACGAAAAGCGAGGAAAAGAAAGCTGACGGCGGCTAGTGTATACGAAAGGGGGGATAGCGGAGGAGGAAAGGGAGTCGGGGAAAAGAAGGGAACGCACATAAGAAGGAGGTCAACAGGATACAAGAGACCCGACCAGAGTTTGTCCGAGATAGAAAGGAGGGTGCATGGGAAAAAGAGAAAAAGCTGAGTCGAAGCAATCAGAAAAATCATAGAGGGAGACGTCCGCGCAATTTGGGGAGAGAAAACCGGAAAAGGGAAGGGGGAAAAATCAGGGACTTAAGAAAAAAATAGACGGGTCGCAGACAGAATGAAAGGAAGGTGAACGCTCATCCTCTGCAGGGGGCAACGGAAAAACTGGAAACGAAAGAAGCACAAGTCG
>Ga0179591_1299802_pt1 | contig 15595 bp, 13 predicted proteins | sample CZOMad2_1_08_16f_FD_182891 | JGI IMG/M metagenome (GOLD analysis project Ga0179591, IMG submission 182891) | Vadose zone soil fungal communities from Angelo Coast Range Reserve, California, USA - CZOMad2_1_08_16fungal (PacBio error correction) | ecosystem: Environmental > Terrestrial > Soil >...
CAATATACCACCGACGCGGGGACCATGTACAGAAGGGGGAGGGAACATACTGGCTCTCGGAAAAATCAAAAGGATCACCTCCAAAAGGGCTTTAACGTCATCTGGTTCGAGCGCAAGAGCGGACTTGTGATGTTGCGAGCTCTGCAGAAACGAACTCCCCCAACTCCGTGAAAGGAGCATCGCCACGAAGTAATACTAGAGAAGGGTAGGGGCAACAATCCCTTATCAGAGCAACGCTCATTACGACTAGGACTGTTAACTAGGGGAAAAAGGGCTGCAGAGCTCGACTGTTGGTGAACAACGACGGGGCTTCACTCCACAAGAAGAGGGAACCATTACTAGGCTGTTCCCGACGTACACAAACACTCACCTGCACTAGACACTCTTGCCGCACTTCACATGGCGCCGTGTGCATCGGTGAGGATGCAACTCAAAGGAGGGAGGGTTACACATTAAGGCAGGAACAACGATGGTAAGGCAAAGGGTTGACCACTTGCTCGGTCGACGAAGGAAGCCTCTAGCAACTGGAAAGGTCTCCTCTCGCTCGACGAATTGACGCCTGCGAAATACGAAGAGCTGCTCGGCAAAGGGAGCTTCGAGAAAACGAAAGGGGAAAAGGGAAAAGGCTTAGCCATGGAGATGAACAGGGAAGCCAAGACTGATATCGCGTAAGGCCCATAAAGCGATCAGACGGTGAAAAAACACACTTTATCATCGCGGCATTGGGAACCGGCGCGAGGGCCACGGTCGTTCAGCCGGACTTAACAACACGGTCACCGCCTAGGCCTGTCGTACGAAAAGAATCTCAAAAGGGCGACGATCAAAAGGCCCCCGTGACATTCGTGGCCAGGTCGACACCAAGACCAGAGATTCGTTACGTAACACACGGCGAAAGAGAACCTCACGTTCTAAACAGGCGACCGCAACAGTAGGCGCGCGCCAACTCGGAGCTGTCTTCGCAAAGGGCGCGAACAACGCCCTATAACGAAGGGTGAAGCAGGGATTGAGGATGTCCATCGCAACGTCTGGAAAGCGATCTACTCGAGTGCGGGCCCGACGGTCACCGTGAGAGGGAAACAAATAAACACGCCGGATATCAGCGCGATGTCGGATTTTAAAACTGAAGACGGGAAACGACACCAGCGAGGAACTCTTCAAGGAAAGGCGACGCGTAGACATCGATATCAACACTGGAGGAAAGAGAGGATTGGTTCACAGAGGTAGTAACCGTGAGATTGATCACGAGTAGAGGGTGTCTGAGCACGCGTACGTCGAAAGGTCAAGGAATTCTCTACATCTGGGGGTACTCGGATAAGGAAGGGTCGATTAATAGGAGGAATTCTTTCTGGAAGCGTTGTAGACGCGAATATTCAATAAAGAAAGTAAAGAGTCATTCTCTTGAAACCGAAGATCAGGGGAAAACGCAATCTAGGCTTTGTTCCCGTCCGGAGAAAGAAGCGATGACGAGCCCGACCTCAAGGTTCCTCGGGGAAGGGCAAGGCATCGGGCAGGATTCGTCCACGAGAGGAGGGACAGCCGGATTGGGATCGGTATCAGCAAAGACTGGCCCGGGTCGTATTTGCATGAGCCGAAAGAGGTGAACTGGTCTCTCTATCCGACTTTAGAAGGGGAGATTGCGGTCTGATCAACGAAACGCCATGGGGGGCGATATATCCCTGGGCACCGTTGCTTCATTTGGGGGAACCCCAGTCGGTGGGCAAAAACAGGAGGCCCGGGGAAGAAGGGAACGGGGGAACTCAGAGGTGTGTCGACGACCTATAGAGCGGTAATTTAAAGAATAGAGAAAGGCAGTATTATCACGGTCGCTGATCGAAAGGCAGGGCGGGGACGAAAAAACCCGATTCCGAAGAGCGCAGTCCTATCGCGAGTTTAGGCGGGTGGAACAAAGACTCGGGAAAAAGATGCAGATCACTCGAGCAACCGCTTAACCTTGGAAAGATCTCGGGGATGCCTGGGCGCTCCGGCAGGTCCAGCGCAAGCACTCAAGCAGAGGGGACCCTCGTATTGATGTCATGGGCGCGAAAAAAGAAGAAAGGTGATGAGTAGAGAAAGGGGAGAACCTCCACATTTGACAAAGGGCGGCACTGCGATGCACATAGGGACGGTGGGGGGGGAGGTCGATAGAGAACATTGCTAAGATCAATTGAGGGATTGGCCCAATTACCTGAGGGGGGGGGGTACACCCTTCGGCTGCCGGGGGTAAAAGCGAAAACGGCAGAGTCGAATAAAGGGCAAGTCTGAGTCCCGTGCTTTCCCAGCGGGTGGGCAAAGGGTCAGAGGGAGTTCCTGTCCTGCGTTTGGTGGGTAGCTGACGACGACTAAAATCGAAATCCAGAAGCCGCCTGTTTTCCGAGACATAAAAGGGAAAGCGGCTTTGATCAGACCTTCTTCAAAGGGCAGGTACGCCATACAAAAAGGTTGTCGGAAACAAATGGTTGGTCATTTGCTCTCGAAAGAAGGACTTCGCAGCCGGGGGGGTTGAATACTTGGGAGAAAAAAAGAGTGTTTTCAGGAGGGGGGAGACGAGGGCCAGAGGGGATTAGCCGGCGTAAGCCGACCGGGCCCAGATGTCGAAACAAAAAAGAAGACCAACCTCTAGGTATGCCCAAAAGGTAAGGGGGGGAGAGCTTTCGTGAGGGATTCCGTGAAAGAATCGGCAGGGTTAGACGGCGTGATCGCATCGGACCCGCAGGGAGAGCGTCTGCGAGACGTGCCGGAAAAGGGGGCGCTCAGGCCGGACCATTGCGGGAGAGGGGTCGGGATCTTTACCATCCTCTCGGAGAGGGGGTCGGATTCGACGAGAAAACCGATCGACTCGAAATCGATCAAGCAAAGAAGAAAATGTTGAAAAAGAGAAGGTCGAGCCTCTTTCTCGCGCAGGCGAAGGAACGTATATGGGGAAGAGAGGGAATTGCCCGGTGATCTGGTACTAATCTTACTCGAGGATGAAGGGGGGGGACATACGACGGTCAAGGGACATTTAGGCGGAGCGTCTTGAGATCTAAGGACGAGCAAAGGAAGAGGGGAGAGCTAAGACCCACCTCGGCCGTTTGGACCCACTGTCCCGAATCGAGGGAGGAGAGTGGGAACTTTACTTAAGACCAAGAGGTAGGTTTAAGAAGAGCCTTACCCCAGATCTCCTTGCCGCGGGAGAGAAATCTCTGAAGCTAGGAGGTAAGAAGGGAAGAGTGGGCCCATCAGCCATTCGGCAGCGCGACGCCCCGCAACAGGCGAGGAGAAGCTTCATAGGACCTGACTAGACGATCGTTCCCAGCGAAAAAAGGAAGCAGCAGCCCGAACACGAACGTCCAGCTCCTTAACCCACACAGAGGGGGACGAACGAAGAGGGTCAGAGAAAGGACACACCGCGCAAGCCCGACAGGGGGGAGAAAAATCCCAGAAAGAAGGAAAGGCGGGCCACTCAGCATCGGCGCGAAAGAAGGGTCCTGCGTCCTTGGGACTCATGGCTGAGCTAGCATCTAAGAAAAAAAAAAAAATGTATTGAGTAATAGGTAGAGAATAGCGCCAAAGGCTCGAGGGGAACTTCTCTTCAAACTGAAAAAGAAAGGAACGCACGCGCCGGAGCTGTAGTGGAACCTAAAGTAAAGAAGTCTTGCAGGGTCGTCTCGGAGAGGGGACTACTAACACGAGAGGGGGGAGGGGAACGAGAAGGTGGGAACAGGAGTAAGCACTCTTTTATCTCTGGCGGGAAAGGAGAAAAAGGGTGGGGCGGCCAAACGCTCGTCGAGCAGTTCAGAGATTAGTAGCCACGCAAGGGGGGGGGGAGAAGGGGTTGGAAGTTCGGGGAGATGCGAAGGGGGGGCTGAGGCCACGAGCTTGCAAGGATGAGAGCGAAATCACCGGATTTGGCATCAATGAGCGGGAAGGGAAGGGGTTCATGGGCCAATTTGAGAACCTAGCTTCTCCAAGGGGGGAGAAGAAAGACAGAGACCCTACTATCTAAGGGGGAAGGGACTGGGTGGGGAAAAGCATCCGTGGTAATCGCTCGCCCACTTTTCCGAATCTCTGTCATCCGGAGAAAGGGGACCTCAAAGTGGCCGAAGCAAAGGGCTCCGGACAGGCTCTTACCAATGGACCAACAAGCGGATGGGAGAAAAGAATCCCTCTCGAAAAAGAGAACAGGGGGGGCACAGCGAGTTCAACTACGTTCTTCGACAAAAGGAATGCGAGCACTCTTCCGAAGAAATGGAGGGAGGGCAGAGAGTTGCTCGTTGGAAAGGGATGGAGGAAGCTCGCGTTCTAGCTGGGAGAGGGCCCACCAAGACCAACCGATAATACTCGGGGGGGTAGCTGGTCACGGACACGACCTAAAGGAGCGAGAACTCAAAAGATTACTCACACTCTGGAAACCGTAGGACGCAATCCTTCCCGCCGAACTGGGGAAAGGATGTGGGTTATGCGATGCCACCATACAAAACTGGCCGCTCAGGGGCACGTACAAGGGAGGGGAACACCTCCACGTCTATTAAAAAATCTCCTCTGGAAGAGGTCCATCTTTGGAGGAGATGGGAAGGGGGGGAATAAGGGGGGGAGTGATCGCGACTAGACCTGTCCCGTTTCTACTGAATCGACGAAAGACACCATCTACGGCGGCTCGACTAGATTCCAACGCAATGTGATCGGGCGGATCATGCAACCGGTTTTTGAGAAGTCACGATTACTCAAGACCGGTGAAAAAACGAAACCCATCGCGGACGTTGAGAAGATCAAACGAAGAAAAAGGGACAACTTTTGAGGGAGACCCAAACGGAGCCTGCGTCGATATGGAGGAGGTCATCGTCACGACATCCAACTCCGGGCAGGAAGCCTAACGGATCGGCCGACGAGCAAACACGCTTGCTTGGCACGAAGAAGGTGCATATACAGGCGATACTAAGGCTCGACATCTGGGAGGGACATACTTCGATTTGGTGTGAAAGACAGGGAACAGGCACGGGGGAACCAGCCCGAAATGAACCGACTAATGTGGAGCGGGGTCAATCCGTCCCCTCACACCCATGCTTGCGCAGGCCGGGGAAGAAATGGGGCGGGGAAAGGTGCGTAAGAGGAGTTGCGAGCGTTAACGAATCCCGGTGGCGTAGGACCCATGGAGAAAGGGAAGCAACGCGGACGAAGTCGGTGCTATTTCCTGACCCGGGAGGAGGAGAAGAGAGGGCAGGAATCCAGGCTTGTGGAATCTCCCTGCAGCGATGAAGTTAAGAATTCTACCGAAGTGGAGATCAAGACTCGCGACGCGCTTAGCGTTCTGTCTTGGCCGAGAAGAGGCATGTGAGTCGCGAACGTTATCATCTAATTGAATGATAAGGGGATTACATGAAAGTCGGTAAGCTTTCACAAAAACTTTATCGGCGGCGAAAAAGGGCGAAAGTTGGGACACCGGCGGGGTGGGGCCCTCGTTGAGCGCCAGAAGGAAGGGAGCAACAAGGAAACAAAGGGCTATCGATAAAACCGTCTCGTAGGAAAGAAAGATAACCTTTATAAGTAGTCATCAGGGGACACAGTTACAAAAGCCCTGAGAGAGTACCATTTAAGAGGAATCGCCCAGAGGCAAGATTTGGACAACATCGGCGGTAAGAAAAAAACACTATCGGGGGGAGAAGGTACGATTCCGCTTAACCTGAAGGAAAAACTAGGAACCTCTACGGGAGAGGGCGCCAACTCTTTTAGGAGGGACTACGTTTCGCGCACAAGCACTTGCGTTGACTGGAATAATAGCCGGGCTGTCCTGAGAAAAATCCATCGCGTGACGGTCAGGAACTTCATACTCGAGGGACTCGCCAAGACAAAACGGGCTGTAGCCGCCGGGCGCGTCACAATCAACGAAACCCTTAGGAGGATAGCTGAGGGAGTACGACTTAAACCAGGTATCGAAGAACTAGTGGACACCCTGCTCGGGGAGGTAGAAGGAGGTAACATTAAAACAAGATTGGAAGTCACAGACTCCTCAACAAAAAAAAAGGGGAATTGGGGGGGGGGGAAAAGATATATATGGTACGCTTCTGAGGGAGAAGTACTTCCCTATGGAGCCCGAGGCATGGTGGTAAGAAGTCTTCTTCTTAGTTCACCGGCAGGCTAGACAAGCGGGGGGGAGCAGAACGGCGGTGGCTATAAGCGCGGGAGTTGAGACCTCCCTCGGTGGATGGAGCTACTCCTTCTTCATGTCTCCTCCGGGCAATTGCGCTTGGGAGGAAACGACGAGAATAACCTCGTCGAGAAATCGAGTTTTTCTCAGCCCGCACGACGCAACGAGGAGAAAAGTCCCATAAGGCGAAGGTGAATTTCCTCGGGCACACCGGACGTCTCCATCTGAGGAAGCTGGGACAAGGCCAGAGGGGGGGGGGAAGGGGAAGCGACCTACCCTCGAGATGGCCTTGAGAGGAAGGGAATATCCTGAAGAAGGCGCTAGAAGAAAGATTTCTCAACTTGGATTGAGGTTAAAACGCTCAAGCCCTCGAAAGGGACGTGTTGCTTAAAAGGAAGGAGCGAACGAGGACGCCGCCGTGGCTTTCGCCTTTTCGCTCCGGTCGCCCGCAAGGAAAGGGGTGTGCGGAAAAGTCTGACGGAGAGCTAAAAGTGTTTGTTAAGAACTGATTACGACGAGGAAGAAGAATGACAGATGATCACGTCTCGATCCTCCCGTTCTTCGAAGGGGGCAAAAGAAAACTGTGCGGCGCGCGAGCAACGAGGGGAGGAGGCGTCACAATGAATGGGGGGACGGAGTCATAGCGAAGACACTACACGGGTGGACATCACGTTGCAATCGGAGGAACGGAGGGGGCTCACTCCAGGTGGCATCTCCATCAAAGACAGCGAATGCGGAAGATATTGGACAGTCCTTAATGGCGCGCTCAGCCTAGAGGACGAGGGGGGAAGATCGAACTCTACCTGGACGTCCACAAAATGTCGCATGAAAAAAAAGGGAAGGAAAAGAGTTGCCAGTTGAGGGAGGCCGATAACAATTCTACTTCTGTAAGGAAGTGGGGGGGGCCGGGCACGAAAAGGTACCAAAGGGAAGAGATGGACTCCAAAGTACTCGACTCCATCGTTAGAGAGTGCACTTCTTCTTCAGAGACGTTGCCCATCAAAAAGAGGGAAAGCGTCGGAAAACGGCTGTATAGTCTGAGGGCTTTGGGGGGAGACGACGGACTCTCACCCGAGTCGCTCGAAGGAGGTCGCACCCCATGCCGGTTCAATCGGCGTCTTTTAGAGACCTAGGGAAAAAAAAAACAGGGTTGAAGCCCCGCGGGGATGGGGGGGCTAGGAATGGGGGGTGTATATGAGACTGCTGCAACCTTTACCTGCTCTCCATCCACATTAGGAAAGTTCCGATTAATTGTGTCGGAAGCTGGAAAAAAGGTTTCCAAGGGAGGAGGACGAGTCCGCCGCGATTACCGCTGCCAAGGAGGTCGAGAAGATCTCCAACCCGCGATGTGGGAGAGGCCAAAAGCGTGGGGATCGAAAGTGGAGATAGGAACGGGTCTAGAAAAGAGAAAAAGAGAATCGGGGTTCTCAAGCGGATATCTGAGAAAAAACGCAGATGAACCTGGGTCTGAGAAAGAAAGGGAAAAGGGGACAGACGTTCGAGGGATCAAGGAGGGCCGAGGGCTTGATAGATCTCTCTCGCGAAAAGAGCTGCTATTTTCTACTCTCACCCCGCTCGAACAGCGGGAAGCTTGGAAATGACAAAACACCCCTTGTTACCTCGAAAAACTCATTAAGGCTTTGAGGCGGACAGCGAATATCGTTAACCCTTTTTCACCGGGAGAGGGAAACGTCAGATCTCGTGAAGGTGTCAGGGGTTTCCTATAAGGAAAGAGGTATAGTCTCTCGGAGGTCGGTCGCTCGATGACGGTAACCACTGGTCAATGGGAGGGGAGGAAACTGAAGTTTAGGAACCCCGAATGAGAAAAAAGCCGGGGGAAAAAGGGATGGAAGATACCAAATTGGTTTGCAAGTAGAAGACCCAGAACTCCTTGAAAGCCAGATTAAAGGGCAAGGCACGAATTTTTGGCGCTCTTTCCCGAAGTGCTGTTGGCCTACAGAAACATTGAGGCCGATGATGAAGACGCACCACCCTCACTAAGGGAGAAGCATCGTCTAGGAGAAGGACTAAGAGAGTTGAGCGCACCCCTTACGCCGTCCATCCCAACAGAAATCAAAAAAAAGACTAATCAAAAACTGGCCAAATAGTCTTGGAACATCTCGTTTTACAAGAAAAAGGAAAAGAAAAAAAAAAGCGAGAAAGGAGACAAGAAGTTGATCAATCCCTCGACGACGCGAGAATCTTTCCTTTTAGACAGTGTGAGAGGGAAGCGGGAACGGCACTCGGCAACAGGGAAGATAGGAAACAACAACAACGGGAAAAAAATTGTGTGATCTCGATATCTTGAGCATTGGTACCTTCTCCCAGGCCGGGGAAAAGTAAAGAAAAGCTCGCCGAAGTAAGTTGCGTGGATTCAGAATGACTCGACTTCTGGGAGAGGGAGGGAGCTGGCTGAGGGGTAATTTCGAAGAAAAAAAGAGTTCTGGGAAAAAAAGACCTGTGGGAACAGTATCTCGGAAGCTAAAAAAGGTAGTTTGGGGACTGGAAAGGAGGAGTACTGGAGCTCAACTCACGAGAGAAGTTCACTCTAACTAAGTACTCAACGAGAGGCGGGGGCCTGTAGATTCTCATCATGGCTAACTGCTCAAAAAAACGATTTCACTGTTAAACGGAAGAAGACACCGGGGAGGGAGAATGAGCGCTGCTCGGCCTTATCTGTTTCATGTAGTTCTTAACCCTACATCACTTCTAGCGAAAGGACAAACAATAAGGGAGCCGAACCGTGGAGGAAAAGGGGGGGGTCCTAGAAAAGGGGTGGAAAGTCGGACCACTTTCAGTTTGATTCTTCTTCGCGAAAACGACCGGAACGAGAAGCAAATGACAAAAGGAGAGGACAAAAATTGGCGTATAGACGAACGATGTCAATCAGCCTGGTCAGCTGGCAACGATACTTGATTCGGAGAGAACGAGTGCCGAGAACGTCGTGAAGGAGGGGAAAAGCTGTAAAGGGGGGAGAGGGGAGAGACTCTAGTTTCGGAGAGCAATCCCAACAAGCCTCGGCTAAGCTATCTTTTCCAAAAGAAAAGCCGAGAAAACTACTAGGAGCCGGTCGGGAAGAAGGCAGACCTACGCTGGATCGAAGGACGGGTGCAGAAATTCGCTATGTCTCACGCTGAAAAGGTCGCAGGAACAACTAGATAAACTCCAAGTCTGGGAAAGAGACGACGTTCGTTCCATACGGGTTGTCATTTCTGAAATCCGGAAGGCGAGAGAGGAGCCGGCGAAAAACACGCCGGGGGAAAGATTTTCAGTCGACTTCGCGCCCATCTCGGAGGAGAAGAACCAGTTAAACTGAAATGTGATAGGGTGGGGGGGGGGGGGGGGGGGGGGGGGGAGAAGCCCTTGTTGGGTTCCGAATGAGACACTAGAACTACCGACAAAAAAGGTTAACATCAGAACGTTTCTGAACCTGCAGGGAGACGGTTCTGACGAAGAGAGTCATTTAACAATAGGGTTCGACAAAAGCCGCGAACGTTCTATTTGGGGGAGTCAAGGGGACGGCAGCGAAGAAAAAAAGGCAAAATTACTCACTCGCATCTCGGTCAAAAGCGCACGATTGGGCACTTCCACAGGTTGAAGAAAAAAAAACGGAGCTTACAACTAGGAGGTAGTTGGGTAGCCAGCTGAGGGGGAAAGGGGGTGAAAACTCCTTCTACACCAGCACCTGGACCCTAGCAGTTTGGCTTGATGCACAGAAGACGTAACGATAAGGGGAATGAAGATTGAAGCATGGGGGCACAGTGGCGAAAAAGGGGAAAAGGGGGGGTAAATCGTGAATTCGTCGCGGATCCGCGCCTGCATGAGAGTCAGAACTAAACGGGTTGCTAGAAGGGGTCGGGTCATAAGAACAGTTCTCAATAGCCCCTCCGCGAGCAACGGGACGGTTTTACCTATGTCGATGATTGATAAAAAAAAACGGGAAGAAGGTACTTGAGGGGGGAGAACTAAGAGTCTTGGAAGAGAGGGAAAAGTAGACCTCAGTGCGTGGACAGCGAAAGCAGTAGATCTCTACCGTCAAATGACGGACTACAGTGAATGGAAGAAAGAATTGACGGGATATATCTGGCAGAACTCGTCAAGACCCGGGGAAGGGGGTGCCCTGAGCTAAAAGGCGCCTTCATTCTCAGCGTCGTTGAAAAAGAAAGAAAAAAGGTCTGGAAAACGAGAGAGAAATTTTCAGAGCAAAGCAATATCATCTCACCTGGGTAGAAGTCGGGAGCGATCGACATAAAAAATTAAGCGCCATGTCGGGGGGAAAAGAAAGAGAACCGGACTGGCCGGTGAACTATAACAGGCTTCGGTCAAGTCCTAAAGAAAAAGTTCGAATTTAGATACCATTCCCTTCATTCCCGCAGGAAATGAGCGCGGGGGGGGCGAGCTCTCCAAATAGTGAGCTTCCTTCAGCCTGGCGCAAGACAAAGCCTCGAGTTCCTGAGAATCATCCTGAGCAGGAGGGGGCACCCCATCCTCGAATAGGCTGGGGTGGCCGGTGTGGACGAGGAGTGCTACTCGAGAGGGGGGTGTGGGACTCGCAAAAAAGGAAGTCTGCGGGGGTGGGTCGTTCGACCGGTGGGGGGGGGGGGGGGGGGGGGTGCGCGTGAGTCGTTGGTCAGTCAAGTCATCTTCAATCGAAAAGAGGATAACTCGAGCGACATCAACGAGAGAAGACTAAAATACCAGATAAGGTTCTCAGCCTCATTACGAAGAAAGCGTGAACTCATCTATCACAAAAACAACTATGATGGGAGGAAAGGATAAAAGGTCGGGCGAAGGATGACGAATCACAGAGGAAAGGGGGCTTCTTCTGCTCCGGAAAAACGGCAGACATCTTTCTCTCGCAGGGGGTTTAGGAGAAACAAAGGCGAACCGTGGGGTTCTGTAAAGAAGGGAGGAATGAGATTCGAACCGCATCAGCATTTAATTCCGCAAGCTCCTGAAAGAAGAACGACACGATGCGGGGGAGGAGCCAAGGACTACTCTAAAGGGGGGGGGCAACGCACGCCCGCCGTTAGGTTAAGAGGTACAATTCCGAGTGGACCTGAGTACGCAAAGAAGAGCGAGGGTAGAGGAACTTATATGGAAACTCGGTCGGAAGGGACATTCGCGATGGCATAGACTACAGAGGTGAACGGTTCTCCTCTGTGGAAGAATTTCGAAAAACGGGATATTGGCTGGCGCCCGCCAGGGGGAGAGAGAGCCACTTTTGGCCTTCAGTCGCGGAGAACGAGCTGAAAGAAAGGCTTTCGACGGGGGCGGCTCACCGCCGCACGGACAAGGTTTTTGGAAGAGCTAAAGAAGGAGAGGACCTTCATGTTACCGAGATCCTGCACGGATCGAGCTCATCCATGAGTCGGCACGACAGAAAGCGGAAAGAGCTGCTCGAGACGATGAGCACGTCGAGGGGGAGGAACATTAGTATTAGACGAGCAGAAGGAGGTAACCTCTTCAAGAACTTTGACTCTAGGGAGTAGAGGCAGGGGTCGAAACGTGTCAAAAATCTCAAAACCGCCTTCGGCCGGGGGGGGAGAAAACTACCTGCTGCCCGACGGAGGAGGGTTCACTATCTCACACCGGAACTTAAAAGTTGGGACCTCGGATGAAAATCTTTGGAGTGTTAGAATTCTCGAGAAGGGGGAAGAAAAGCCAGAATCTCATTTCAGGGTGGGCGCTCCCAACCTAGTTGGGTCAACAAATAGAGCTGAAGCCTGACGAGCAGAATCGTCCCAAAAAGGTGCGTTCTGGAGGAAAAAAGTGACTTTTGCCCCTCAGTTCGACAGGGTCGAAAAGGGGAGACTTCCGCCGGCGTGGAGGTCGATGAAAGAAAAGGAAGGGAAAGAAGAAGAGATACACTAAAAGAATCAGAACAAAGAAGGGGGAAAAATCTATGGGCAGAATTTTTCTTAAAAGAGACGTTCCTTCCCGTCGTAAGAAGTTGGAGGGGGTTGAGGAGGGGCACCTTCTGAAAAAAAAAGAAGTCTCTCCGATAACATTGCGTGACTTGTCGAAGCCAGGGAGAGGTTTTCTGCTCTGAGATTAGAGGAACAGCAGCCGGAGGCGTCGAAGGCGTCCCGGAGAAATAGAAATCTCCCTTGGAGGGACAAGAGGGAGAAAAAACGGTAGGAGGAAAGAGGACTGGAAAATCTACTTTCGAGACAGGTTCCTGGAGAGAAAAAGGCGTAGAAGAGACCGCATAAAAGAGAAGACGGACTCCAGGCGAGAGAGGTTCCTGGAAAGGTTCAACCAGGATGCTTTAACCGTTCTGGAGAGGGAGGGTCGGGGGACTAAAGACTCAGAAAAGAAAGAAGTTGGCCCAACGCCCGGCAGAGAACTCAGAGTTCAAAATACCAAAATTAATCGCCTACGGAATTCGAAGGGGAACAGGCAAGTGAGGAAAAAAGGCGGAGGGTTAACTCTTGATCTGGAAGAGCGGCGGAGGAATCCTGCCTTGTGGGGTAAGGGGGAAAAAGAGACGGGGATAAGTAATAGGGGGAGAGGCGGAATTCTTGCCAGCCGATGAAAATATAAGCACAGTTGGAGACAAACCGGCTGGACCTTTAGGAAATCAATTGGTCGAGAGAAGGAGGGAGAGGTCGGAAGGCGCGGAGATATAGCAAGGAGTAGGGGTCCGAAGAGACAACAGAATGCGCAGTGAAGAGACAGAGGCAAGGGAATAAAGCTTTGTTTGTCTTGCGTCGTCTTTCCCTACGGGAAAGAGATTGGGTCGCTGGCCCTTGAATGCCCCGACGCGACCGGACCTAAAGGACAGTATAATCCATCGGAGAAGAGGACACAAATTGAGACAAAAGGAAAACGCCGGAAAGAAAGGGCCCGATCCACGCGGCGCGCTAAGCTCCTGCACTTCGAGTCTTTTCAGAGACATGACTTTTTCTCTCAAAGGGGCCAAGTACCCGCGAGAACTAGCTAACCAGAAAAAGTCGATAGCCGAAGAAAATCAGGCCTCTGAGGAAAAAAGAGGGGAAGGGCGCCTTACGAGGTGAAGGAAAAAAGGGTCCTCGAGCTAATAGAAGTCAAAACAAAAACACGGAGTGGAGGAGGAAGGGCGTGCCCAAATGAGAGAATGGACGGAGGAAAAGGGGGAAGGGGAACTTTCACGCTAGGGCGCGGCGCGAACCTAGAGGACTCCGACTAGGGTCGTCGGTAGGGGGATCTAGGTTGAACTTGCGACAAAAGTCGTGGAACTGGAAAAGGAAGGGGGGGGGGACAGGAGCTCGAAGCGACTTTATCTTGCGGTCTTTCATAGTAGGGAGGGTTGGGAGAGAAGGATCAGGATCAGGTCATCTTTCTATAGATATCAGAGGGGGTCGGCAAGGAGGGACGGATTCTTCTAATCTAGATTGATATCCCCCTAGACTTGATGCAGGGGGAACTAAGAGCAAACAGAATCCGGCGGAGGGGAAAAAAGGAAAATCAGTTTTTCGATTCGGAAACACTAGCTTGATCCTGAGAGTCAACTGAACAGAAGAGGCAAGGGGGGATAGGGAGGGGGGGGGAGAACTGTCCATGTTGTGAGCTATTATCCACCTGTTGTACCATGGGATATTAAAAGCAGGAGATAAAGCAACCCCCTCTCCGAAGCAACAACATGCTGACATGACGAGAACACATAGTCCGTCAGAGGTCCGAAAGAGAGACCATCCAAAAGGGTTGAAGAAAAAGTTGTAGGGAAAGGGAGTGTATAAAGACTTCGCTCCCGTCTTTCCTATAACTGGTGGAGTCTGGAAAGGATGGCTGGGGTTGCGATTTTAACTCTTTAAAGTTTTGAGCGTAGAAAAGAGGCCAAGCAACTCTTTGATATAGCGCAACGATCAACCCACAGAACTCGCAAGGGAGGGAACTTACTCGTCAATCTTGAAAAAAGGGGGGGGAATACAGTCCTCGCCGACGCCTGTCACTCTTTCTTGGTTAGGAGAGTCAAAGACGATGAACTGATGCCGATGCTCGAGAGGAACCGTAGACTCCACCGAGAAAGACTAGGGTGGGAAATAGTTAGTTGGGGGCTTGAGGGTCAAATCAGACGGGGGCTATCGAGGGGGAGGGAAGCCTGCGACGACCGCCTTCCTAGTTCTCTACAGCGGCTCCCTACACAGGTAAAGGAGTGAGAGAAGACATATAATGTTACTGCCGGGGGAGGAAAGACCCAAAGGACCACCTTAAAAGCCTTTTGTAACCCTCCGGAGGGAACTGCTCGGGTCTGAACCCTCCAAATCTGGAACGGAAATCTGGTGAAATACCGCCCGGCGTCGCGGGTCAAGGATATGGTGGAGGAGGAAGATACAAAGTACCTACCCCAACGACTGCAGGAGCGCTCGACGCAAAAGGGTCACCTAACTTCAACGGCTTTTCAAAGAAGAAAAGGGATGAGACGGGACGTCGGTCTAGGCTTCCAAGCCTGTTGGGGGAACAAAGAAGGGATTGGAGCTGAAACCCTCACGAAATGACCGACCATGGTTCTCTTCAGCGGACAAGGAACAAGAAAACAAAACGAGGAGCATGACGCGCTAAATTAAAGCATGGAACCATGAAAAGTGCTGCAACAAGAAGGAGAAGGGAAAAGCCCATTAAGCCTTCCACTAAGCCTGATAAAAGAGGGATTGGTATGGGGCAGGGAACCCTTGGGGCTAGGATCGAACCCTAGCAATTTCTGTGGAAGGGCTGTCTCTACAGTCGAGCTAGATGTCCGTTCCGAAAGAAGACGCTATATAAATTGCGAAGAGGGGCATAGAGAAGCAGGCACTGCGTGTAGTAAAATGCCAGACCTGGTAAAAGAAGGGGGGGAGTAAAGGGTATCATCGGATGAGCGTAGTACATGACGGGCAGGGATCTCTGTCATCTCTGCCCTAAGAATGTTCTGCAGCGGAAGAGAGAACGGGCCCGGCGCGGGGAAGAGGAGTGAGCACGATTAAGCAACACGTTCACAACAGGACTCTCTATACCAGGAAGGTATAACCGCACTTTGAAGAATTAGGGGGAATCGGAGACCCTTCCCCAAGATGGAGAAAGGGGAACAGTAGCCGGGCCAGGTAGAGTCGTGATCTAAAAGCAGCTGGAGTGAAAAAGCATAGAGAGGGAGAGAGGGCCCTGGGGCAAGGAAGGGGCGGGCTCGTGGGAACTTCAGGGCGGAACTATTCACAAAACATCAAGGGGATCGGAGGAACAGAGACTCAAAACGCCCTCGGGCAGGTTTGAAGATGGTCTCATTAATTGCGGGGAAAGGAGCATTACTGAGGGGGACGGAAAATGAAAAAAAAAAGAGAAAACAAGACGATATAATACTGGGTAAAGGGGAAATGGGCTGTCGCGGGAACCGCTGCGGAGAAAATCATCGCCCAAAAAAAGATCTAACCGATGTTAGGCATTACACCTGTAAGAACAACGAGATGAGAAGGACAAACCCAGTTGCTCTCGAGATGAAGAAGTAAGAAGGTAGAC
>Ga0179591_1485929_pt1 | contig 15595 bp, 18 predicted proteins | sample CZOMad2_1_08_16f_FD_182891 | JGI IMG/M metagenome (GOLD analysis project Ga0179591, IMG submission 182891) | Vadose zone soil fungal communities from Angelo Coast Range Reserve, California, USA - CZOMad2_1_08_16fungal (PacBio error correction) | ecosystem: Environmental > Terrestrial > Soil >...
CCGACGGCACAGAGAATCTTGAATCGCCGCGCGATCTGCCTTCCGGCGCCTGACCGGAAAGTCTTGGTCCTCTAAACCTAAGAGGAGGAGAGAAAGGGGGACGCTAAGATTCAGTGAAATCTAGTGAGAGATTCCGCCCAAGAGACCGCTACTTCCATAATGTCCGCCTTGGGGGAAGAAAAAGGGGGGTCCCTTTTGAGCGAGAGGAAGGTGGGAAAACTTCTTCCTTTGCAATGGGGAGAAAGGGAAGACTCTTGTTGTTAGGGGTTATTGCAAATGTCCGTTGCAGCGACGTGAGCCGGATCTCGCGGAAATTGTATACCAAGTGGAGAAGTGATCCAATGACCGAAACGTCCACCCCCTAAGGAAAAGGCTCGGTTCTGAAGACCGGGGTCAATCTGCGCCAGAAAAGTGGGCGACACCGGGAACCGAACACGCGGTAACCGGCGGGAAAGTGCCGCCTCTGAAGTCTGTGTCAAGAAAAAATCATGGTAAAAACCTGATAAATGCCCGGGGCACGGGACTTCTCCGTCGTAGACGGAGAAAAAAGCGCGCATAGGGCTATAAGACCTCCTTGCTGGGTATGAAAAAACCTCAGAAAGCTACCGGCTTATTGACGGCCACCCCGCGGTGTCGCCCGAGACCGACCGTCTGAATTCAGATCGCCTAGCTCTGGACGAATCACCGCGAAGGGGACCTACGTCTCAGGGCCCCTCCCGGGCATATCTCCAAAAACCGCGCCGCAGAGGTTGAGCCGCCGCCGAAAATGAAGGCACCGAATGAAAAAAATGAAACAGCGAGGAAAGCGGGAGACATCTTCTTCGGGAGGGGAGGGAGCCGAGGAAGGGGACGCTCAAAGCTGCCCGACTGAGAACGTAATTAACTACATCTACAGAAGAAAAGACCCCGAAAAAAAAGTCGTTTTCTACATCTAAAAAGAGGAAGAAAAGATCAGCGACAAACGTCTGGAAAATGAGTGCTCTCCATCGCTGATCAGAAAGCGGGGGGTGAAAGGGCCGGTGGGAAAAGGGCAGACCATGGTCAAGAAAAGGAGGGCCACTGGGGTCGCCGATCGACCCGAATCTGCTGGGTCCGCTCTGACCAAGGGAACTTGCCCCCCACTGTTAAACGGGGGAGGCCTCGTAGAGAGAAAGCCTTGCTGTCGAAGGAGCATTATTAGGCGGCAGGAACGAAACCTCCCGGAAAAAAACGATCCCTAGGTTCGAGGTCAACGGTACTAGTTACAGACTAGGGGGAGGGCTAAAGAAAGACTTTCCACGATCGTCAGACTATCTTTCGATAGGGAAAGCTTGCGTGACGATAGCACTTGTTTCTACTTGTGAACCAGGGCGACTGGGCGGCCAAGGCTAAAAGAACGCATTTCGTAAAGATAAAGACGCCGGGAAATCGGGAATCCATTTCCTAAATCAAGTCGCGGGGGGAGGGAAGACTTGCAGAGAGCACTGCTGGGGGAAATAGGGTTATACCAGGAAAAAGCTCTCTGGATTCGTCTTCCACGGAGGGGACGTAACCCAACCGGGAAACGGGCGGCACCGATTAAGCGAATGGTGCTGCACGTAGGGTCCCGGGACGCGTCGAGAATCGCCGAACTTTGGAAAAAAAGGGGTGGCCCCCTGCTTACAAAAACTTGGCTTAAAGGGGAGATGCAAGGAGATACAACCCGCTACTACACTTGGAGACAGTGAGGAGGGGCTCCGGAGGTCTGAGACGCGAGAACAGTCGCCGGGTGCCGTGATCCCCAAGGTTCTCAAGGGGGGAGGGGAAACCAGTCAAGACTTCCAGAGGGAAATTGACGCAGGAGAGAAACCTTCTGGCTTTGGTGGGCCCTCCGGGATCATACTTTCTTAGGGGCATTCTCGGAAGGGGCTCCTCAGGGATCTTCAATGGAAGCCTACACTCTCATGAAGACCGAGGAAAAAAAAATTCCTCTCAGTCCTTATTCAAAGGAGTGAAAGAGGGGAAAGGACTAGAAACTACAATATCAACAAAACAACAACGTATTATTAAAGAGAATATATGTCGTATATTATCCGCCGGAGAGGAGGTCCTCTTTCCCTTAGGGGAGTGAGTTCCTGGAAAAAAAAGGTGCCGGATTGTGTATGTTCTTTACTGCATGTCAAATCCTTAGGGAGGAGATTCTTGCTACTATCCGAAGAAGTTTCCTTTCCATCCCTCCGAAGGAAGGGGGTTTGGGGGGGGGGGGGGGGGGTGGGGGGTGTTGACGCAACGAACACGGCCATCCTTTTTCTGCTCTAATCTTCCATTGATGAAAAAACGAGCCGTGCTCCTTACAGAAAAGTTCGGGGAAGAGATCCAGCCCGGAAGAAGGATCCATCCCGCGTAGACAGGACTGCTCCTACCTGAATCCCTTTTCTACTTCTGCTGGGGCAGAACGTTTCATAAGCTCAAGGAGAAAAAGAAAACCGTTACGAAGCCTTTAGCCTGGGGTCCCACCTACCAGGGAGGCGCGGCCGGAAACCAGTAGCCGGCAGAGACGGCACGGGGTAACTCTTCCTCTTCGGGAAGCCGTGCGATCAGCGAAGCTCGAGAAAAGGAAGGGCCAGCCGGAGTATGATCACTTCATCTGGAGAAAGATTTTCTAGTGACTTTTATTAAATCCCGTCGATATGCGGCAGGGCGTATGGGCCTAGCAGGCGCCAGTCGTGGCATGTCCCAGCAGAGGGAATCGTCGGCAAAAAGAGGACAAGCCACTGCTACCGATCGGCGAAAAAGCTCCTTATCAGGGGGGGGGACTTTCGGGGGGGGGGGGTTGGGGGGGGTGGGTCAGAGGGGGCCGCGATGCTCCCATGGGTCTGGAAAGTCCTTCGTCTAAGGGGGAAAATCGAACTTCTTATGAGGAGGAGGTCGTGTCCAAAAGTCCTTCTTGGGAGTCACTTGTCGCGGGAAGTGCGGCTCCGCGGCCGCCGCGGACCGTTTGGCCAGGAAAAAGGGTCATTCGTCTTCCAGAAGAAAGGGGGGGACCTTCTCTTCTACCATTTTCAGAAGGGGTGATTACCATGGGGGGAGGACTCTTCGAGGGATACTCCTTCCCTTCACAGGGAAGTAAGAGGATTGCGATCACTGGCAGAAAGCAGGTTTCTGGAGGAGGGGCTCGTTTCTTCAGAATGGTCTTTTTTATGAAAGGGGAAACCTCGAGAAGGGGGTTTTGGGGGGTATTAAGGGACGGCGCCCGTACTTGCGCGTCCCGGCCGATCGTTAACTAAAAGAGATGTCTTTCCCTCCCAATAGCTTTTTCAGTTGATCTTTAAAAGGGAGGTTTGAATCCCTTGGGGCGGGGGGGGAAGGCTGGCGGAATCTTCGCGAGGGAGGTCCTAAGGAAAAACCGTCGACCCGGGAGAGTGTGATCTTCTGACAGCTCGGGGAACTCGATCGTCAAAAGGAGTCCCGGTGTGGAACAAAACTTGACAAGGAAATGGCGAGGGGGGCGGTCAATAACCGCCCGGAGGGGAGGTTCGGATAGCCCGAGCCGCTCTTTTCGAAAACCGAGGACGAAGAGAAAATTCCTCCGGCGGAAACTGGAAAAAAAGGAGGGGTCATCGTGAAAAAACAGCGAGGAAGGTCCTAAGCCTGTACGGGGATCATCTCCTCTTTTTAGAGGTACTTCTTCTGAGGGCCTTAAGGGGGGACGAGCAGGGCAGAGGGGGAGGGGGAAAGGGCATGAGATCCCCCCTAACGGGGGGGGTCCTAACAACGATCGCGCTTCTCGCGGGGCGCCCTTTACAGTAGGAGGGAAAGGGGACCTAAAAGGGAGGAGAAAGGGCTCACAAAAGAAGAGAGAAAGCACTTTACCCCGGAAGAAGTACAGTCCTCTCAGATCAACCGAAAGGACATCAGTTCGGCAAAGAAAACTCTGGCCGTATCGTCGACAAAAGGGGGAGGAAGAGATCCGTTACCATTCACTTTCAGAGGGACTCTAAGGGGATGTGAGCTGAAGGAGTCCAGACCGTGTGGGGGAGCGCGGACCGCAGATATGCGAGAGAGAAAGAAGATGTCGCCGAGCCCGATCTCTCAACAAAACAGGAGGAAAGGGGGGAAAGAGCTTCCGAGCGGCGACAGAAGATGGAAAGGCGCTATATCTGCCGGTCCTCTCCTAGGAAACCTAAAACACGGTCTGGGCAAGAAGGGAAGTACGCTCACAACGCCGGAGAGACTCTTAAAGGCGTGACAGTGACTGGTAACGGCTCTCATAGAAACCCAATTTTCTAGCTAACTGCCAGAGATGAGGTTCCTCATGGTCCTTTCCGGGGTGGGATCGTACTGGGGGGGGGTTGACAGGGAAAAGAAGCCCTGTCGCAGACCTGGGCAAGGGTAAAGTCCGGACTGAAGGAGCTGACGTGCCCAAGGGACTCGCTGGATGACGTGGGGGGGAAACACTTTTTAACTTGTACATCAAGGAAAACCAAAAAGTTCCGGAAGGCCTTCCTGCCGGGGAAAAAGTAGCCAGCCGTGACGTCGACGGTGAAAGGAAACGCAAAAGAGGTCACCGAGGGCGACGGCCAGGGGGAGTGCTTTTCACGGAGGAAGAACCTGGTCCTGACGCTGGAACCGGGCCTGGCCCGTGACTAAGAGTAGCGGTCGACCAGCTCGGGGAGATCCGACAGGTATGACACCGGACACCCAGGGAAAAATGGTCCAGCTGAGCGAGGGGGCCAAAAAGGGTCGCCCTGGACGGGACCGAGTCTGTATCCAGGGAAAAAGATGGCCGGAAGGTGGGTCGCAGGCAGGTCTGAGAAGGGTCCCCACCGCCAAATAGCTCCTAGCCGCTGTTCCTGGAAGCCCGAGAAGGCACCTGGAAAAACAAGCTCCCCAGACAATAACAGGGACCGGGGCGGGAAGACCTCATTCGGCGCGGAGGGACGAAAAGAAGGGACGCGCAAGCTGCCCAAAAATCAAGTATCTAACCTCAAAAGAAAACTGCACCTAAGGATTTCGGTTTCTACCGGGCGAGAAAAAAGAAAGAAAATCTCAGAACGAGCAGCGAAAAGGCGGCTTACCCTAGAAGAGGGGGGGAAAGCGTTCGGAAGGGGCCTTGGAAAAGGCTACTGGCAGACCATGGTAAAACATGCCAATCTAAAAATTTGTCGAAGAGTCCCCTACAGAGGGAACTTTTCCTCTAAAAAAGGGACTTGCCCCCCAAAAGGGGGTCCAAGTAACCGCTGATAAGTGATGGGGATGAATCTAAAAGTGTGAAAAAAGTTCCGTAAGGGGAAGACCTGACAAGTCCTCCCTTTCTATTCACGGGAAAGGAAAGGAACTACTCGTCTTAGAGTTTTCCAGGCAAGTCGGCGCGGCTTGGAATCTTGTTATAGCCAGGAATGGTTCTTACTGGGACGAACACTACTTTCTGGGAGCCCATCTCAATGCCAGGGAGGGAGTCTGACGGGAGAGGAGAGTTTCATCCACGTTTCATGGCGCAAAATGGCGCCGGAGGGTGATCCTCACTCACGGAAGGGGAGGGAATGTCTAAGGAGCCCGCTGGGGAAAACTTGCGGCCACGACTATGACGCGTTTCACCAGGTTCTGATTCTCTGACGAGGGAATTACTTCTGAAGGGCAGAGGGGAAACTTGGGACGAAGAGCCTGTGTCGGAAAGCCTGGGCGGCGCTGTGGAAACATGGGTCTACACCCTCTACTTCAGAGGGCGGTTACTAGGAGTCTTCGACTCGAAGCGTGGGTCATGCCCTCATGTCAGTCAGTGGAGAACATCAGGAAACTTCTCACTGAGAAAGGGGGAGGACCCTTGAGGACTTTCCTTTGAAGGGGGCGTGCAGAGGAAGTCCACGGCTCCTGGGTTGAGTATAGTGTCCTCTCTCACGCAGTCCCTTAGGGCAAGTCCTTGAAACACCTCATGCACGGGGTCTTTAATAGGGGCTTGAAAGTGCAGAACCGCTCTCCATGATCCGAGAAAAGGCTCTCTCAAAAAAAAAGGGGAGGTAGGGGGAGGTCGTTAAGCTTTCTAGGCGGCAAGCGGCGTCCCTCACTTCTCAAGTCATAGATCTCTTCCCTTTATGGGGGCTTTCCTTATCTTGGGGGGAGGGGAGATGGCAGGCGATGCGGGGAAATCCGACCTTCTCAGTGAATTGACCTCCTCCATTCTTCACAAGGCCCCTCCGGGCTTCCGAGATCCTATCGCCGCCGTGCGGCGGACAAGGGGTTTGACGAATGAAGAGCCCTTCTTTTACTAAACTCCATCCCCGGGGATTGACGGCGTTCGAAGACGCGGCCGACGGCGAGCCCAGGGGCTACTGATCGGGTGGTAGCCCCTACGGAGAAAAGAAATCATCGAAAAACCTGTAAGATCCGTACGCACGGGGTCGCCACCGAAGACTAAGGCGCGGAGAGAATACGTATCCTTTCAGCTAAAAAAAGGTTACGCCGTAAGAGTCCGTGAGGGGTCCGGAGAGGGAGAGCCAGGATCATCTCTAGAAGACCTCCAGCCGTGCGTGATGATCAAAGGAAAACGCCCTCGTGGCTCGACTTTAAGGGCCGAGCCCGTCGGGAATGCTTCATTGGTTTTTTGAGAGGGATATCACTCGCGCCGGGGTCAGTGGGCCGGGGAACATTGCCTAACAGGGCCTGGAGAGGAAGCAATCTGCACTCCCAGAGAGACTAGAACTCCTGGGGAAGTATGCAGCCGAAAGTCCTCGGAGGGGGAAAAGCCGAACGGGCTTATGTCAGTAGGGGAAATTCCTCCCGCATCCTATAGACCTCCCCTCTCCATCAGGGGAAGGGAGGTTTAGTTGCTCTCAAGGGAAGTTTTGGGACAGGCGCTTCCAGCAGCAGAGGGGGAACTGCTCGGCGACCAATTTCCGAGGGGAAGGGTATTACTCATTTTCTTCACGAAGGGCGGCTAGCTTCGGGGGGGGACCCGTCAAGATCGAACTAAAAGGGTCACACCGCCGGGAGACTGCTCGTTTGAGGGCTAGTTGGATCGCTCGAGGAACCCTAAGCCTGCCCTCAGGTGGGGAAGGAGGTTTGAGGGTGTCGATGTAGTATGGAACGGGAAAGGGAGGCGTCAAAAAAAAAAAAGCCGAAGAAGCCCGCCCGTGCGAAAAGAGGGGGGAGGGGGGAGCTGTTTGAAGGCCAGGGCCTAGCAGATTTGAAAGAGGTAGCATGACCACCGCGGGAGGGAGATAATGCCCGGGGGGCCCTCGGAGGAAAAGGAGACGGTCTCGGGGTGAAGGCGCGGAGAAGAAAGGCGGGCCGTACAGGGCTAACCCGGGGGCCGCGCGTCGAAGCTTGACCATGGAGGAGGAGGGGTTTGTCGTGTAAAAAGGAGTCTGAGAGAGTGGAAAGGGGCGACGGAAGGGCCAGTCCAGGCATGAATCAGGAGACATCGGGCCAGCCCGGGCACAGCATCAGCGGGCGGTCCGTCGCGCCCCCTTGACCTGGAAAAAGAAACGTGTCGCGTACCGAAGTTGCCGAAGGAAGGTAGGGGGGAGAAAAAGCAGAACTAGCCGGGGGCTAGTGTTGACGGGAAGTCATGATTATCCCTCTCACACGAAGACCCCACGATCGCTCGTCCGGAAAAAGCCGCGCCCTGGCCTTCAATTCCCCAGGTCTGCAGAACAGCGAAAAAAGAGCGGCACGTCCAGCACGACCAACCGCGGAGGAAAGTCCGTTAGATCAACCGGACAGAATGGGGCGGCCCGCATCCTCGGGACAGACCATTGGGCGGATAGAGGGCACTGTCACCAATCCGTAGTGGGAGCGGAAGGAAGCGGAACGGAGTCCGGTCGAGGCCCAGAAAGGGGTTAGGGCGAGAGGGGAGGAAAAAGGAGTATACGCGGCGAACTCTATCGGATAGAAGCGCTCGTAATCTCTCTCAAAGGGGAAGGGGGGGATATTAAGGGAGGAAGCCGCTCGAGATCTGCCGGTCAGGAAGAATAGAACACCGACACCGGTGGACGGGCCTCAGAAAGACCGGATTCGGCGATCAAGGAGATAAAAAAAGCCTTATAGACTCTTACTGAAGGGGAAAAGTGCCTGTCCGAATTGTCCGTCAAGAGTGCGTCCTCATGGAATGCCTGTCAAAGAAGGGGGAACAGCAGGAAGGGGCTTTTGGAGTAAGAATTGGTGTTTGCGCCCAGGGAGAAGGGGGGGGGAAAGGGTAAGAAAGCGACAGGGCCAGAAGAGAGAAAAGAGGGGAGGACTCACGTGTGAGAGGGGACAATGACCTCAAAGGGAAACAACGAGCCCCGAGCGGTCTCGGGGCCTAACCTCCGTCGGGGGGGAACCGGCAAAACCGGAGGAGGTCGACAAGGTTGCTCAACTTCAGAGAGGTCAACCGGCGGCGGCCCCGCCGCTTCTTCAAAAGCTGGCCAGTCCATCATGCCGGGCCTGGCCGGGAGTGACGTCGGATCTACCGAAGAGAAATCTTTCTCTCCAAAAAGGGGGTTATAAAAACCGCAGGAAAGCGACCTGTCAAGATGGGGGACGCGCTTGGCCACCCGAGGGGAGCCCTGTAATCGGGGGGCTCTCTGGCAGAAGAGAGGGGCGACCGTTGAGACCGTCTTGGGGGCGTTCAACCGGCATATCTCAAAGAAAGCCGCTGTTTCCTCGACATAAAGCTCAACGCCATTGCTCTGCACCGGGGGGCAAAACAGCTCCCAAGATCATGGAGAGAGAAACCGTGCGGGGGAAAAGAAAATCTTCTGGAAACGACAAGGGAAGGCTCCCGACGAAGGCAAAGTACTATCAGAACCAACCTCCAAAAGACCCCGACCCAAAAAGCAGCTTCGTTCTACAGGGGGAGACCCACGACCCAGAAAAGAAAGACCCTTCAGGAGACCCGTGCTCGACATCGGCGGAAAGTTCCGGTGAAGGCCGGGGAAATGAAGCGAGGAAGGGAGAAGGACGTTAGACCAGGGTCCGAAGACAGGCGGCCACTGTTCTCCTGAGAAAAAAACGGACTGCTGGCCGGAGGCCGTGACGCGGGTAACCGCGAGCCGTGAGGGCGAGGAGGGAATACTATCAGGATGGTAGGGACAGGGGACAAACCGACCATTACGATACGCACAGTGACGATGTCCACTTTCAATGAAATGGCAGGGAAGTCGTCGGGGGGAGCTAGGCTCGTACCGAAGATAGGAAGAATGGCGTGGGCAGTCAGAGACGAATCCGAAACTTGTGGCGTAACTGGGAACCCTTTCAGGAGAGCGTGAGAAACAACTCCCGACCGAATTCTTACCAAGGGGGCTCGGGAAGCATATCCACGTATCCTCTGCCACTAGAGCCTGCTTTTTATCATCACGAAGGCCTAGGGATCTGCTAGGAGTCGGGAAAACTGACCTCAACCGGAGAACGCGAAGCCATGAAGGTGGCACCTGTGCTGTCTCGCGTTCGCTGAAAGCGGCTTCTCCTTGGGTCAGGAACGGGCGGAAGGGAGAGGCCTGGGCGGAAGGGTGTAGAATGGGGGGAGGCTTATGCAAGAGGGCTACAAAAACAGAGGAAAACGTTTACGGAAGTATCTGACGTACGAGGGGGGGGGGAAAGACAGTTCCCGGGAGGTTCTTTCAGAGCATTCCCCTCAGGGGGAAAAAGGGGCGGAAAGACACAGTCGCACTCTCGGGGATACCTGGAACCGCCTGCCGAACACTCTTCTTTCAACGGGGCCGAGACTTTCGCGGAGCACTAGAGCACTTACTTCCTCCTTCGAAAGCCCAGGAAGGACTTCAATTCCGTAAAGCCCTACCTCTAGAGCCTTCATCAACGAGCCGGCTTTATTCCTTTAGTCCATTTAGTGGTTCAAAGGGAAGGGAGCTCAAACTCTTATCCGTATAACAGGAATCTCTCTCAACACCCACAACGGGAGGGGGGGGGATTTCTCAGGAAAAACTCTTGAGAGATCACGGCATCAAAGAGAGAAAAGTTATTGTGTACTTATGCGTGTGGTCTTTCCGTCCGGGGGGGATCCCGGCTGCGTGCCGGGGAGGGGGGAATCCGAAAACTCCTTGCAAGGAGAAACAGTCTTGCCAAGGAACAAAGCACCGTTTCGCTCGCCGTATGCCATGTCTATACCGCGCCTGGGAGCCGGGAAAGGGATTTTGAAGGGCTCCCAGGGAACCTCAATAAAACCTGCGCCTGGAGGAAAAGATCGCGAGCCGGGGGAGGGACTCTCCCTCCCTTTGAAGGGGGAGCCCGACGTTGCAAGGTCTCTACAAAAAAGGCTCTCCCGAAGCAACGACAACCGACCAACTTCGTAGAAGCCGAGAGAGAAGGACCGGGCAGCTACGGCGAAAACGAACGCTTCCTTCCGTGTCGAGGGACCGTCAGCCGTGCAACGACTCCGAGCAGCTGAGCACGTACAGGAAGGAAGTGCGTTATGATACATCGCTGCCCTCGGCGGGAAAGAAGGGGGGGAAATGGGCTCGGGAAGGGGGCGGCAGGGCGTGGAGCGGAAAGATCACTCTCTAGACCACTTGCCGGTGCTCAGTAATCCACCAGTGGATCTTCTCCAGGAATGAACGACCGATCGTCGAAAACCATCTTTGGACGCGAAGTAATTTCGGCATGGGAATAAGGAAAAGTGGACTCGAAGGGCTTAGAGTCGCTTTCGGATGCCGCCCTCATCCTGATAAGAGTAAAAAGAAGCCTCACTGCTCTGCTTGATTTGACGCGCCTCGGAATCCCTTTGGGGGGGGGAAAGACAATGCCAGCGGCCAGGACTGCTCTGGGCAATGCTCGTCCGAAAAAGGCTCTTCCTTTGATTACCATTTGGGAGTCTCTTCTAGAAGGGTCCCCGCCTTAAAGGGGACCTCGATGGAGAGATAGCGTGAGCAGCTGTTCTGCGCGAGTGAAGGGGGGGGGATAGCGCTTTTAACCCTAAGCTGAAGGTTGTCGTTTTCTTGGGGGGGAAGATGAGTACTTGACGGCGAAGGAAACGGCCTCGGCGGGGAAGAAGGGTCTTCACGACCGGGAAGAAGAGGAAAAAAGTGAGCGTGGGAGCTGTTTGAAGGGAAGGTCCAGATCCTGGCGTTGAGCGGAGGACATGAACATAGGGGAGTGCCCTTAGGGGAGACTAAGAATCTACCCGGAGGAGCGTCGTCCAGCTCGAAGTGTCATAAAACGTCTTCCGCGTACCGGGGGGAACGCTGTGGTCCCCGCTGAAATCAGCTTGACCAGTTCGAAAATTGAATACCAGGAGAGTGTCGGATAGCCCGATGCCGCTGTTCTACGCGACGGGCCCAAGAAAAAGAGACTTGTACCGTGTTGAAGCCGTTAACCAGCAGCAGCTGCTTGGGACGTAGGGGGAATCCAGTTATAGGAAGGCGCAGCTCACCTGGAAGGTCGAAAGGTGACAACCCTTCCGAGGTTTTAGGCACGCCCAAGCAGAAAGAGAAAGCCTTCTGTTTGGAAGGTCATTAGGATAGAACTCTCCAAGAACCACGATCGGAAGGGGCTGGCAAGTCGAAAGAAGTGAAAGTCCCTGGCAAAACCCCCGAAAAAGCTGCGACAGGCGGCACAAACGGACACGTCAAAGCCCTTGCCCCTGCCAAAAAGTCCGCTCATTAAAAGGGGCCCTCGGAAGAACCATTGGGCGGAATGCGAAAAGAGAACCGTGACCAGTCACTGTCACGCGTAGAGTCTCTTGTGAGCGTCCTTATCTGCCGGGGGACGGTCGAGGCCCAGACGTGGGGGAAAAAGGGGAAAGGGAAATATTGACGGCTATCCGAAAAAAAAAACGCTCGGAAGCTAGATCAACAACAACAACGATTTAAAAGGAGAGGGAGAGCGGGCTAAGAGATCGCCTCTCTCTATCTGAAGGAGACACCTACACCGCCTGATGACCCGCTCACACTCAAGTAGAGACAGAGATGCATGCCAGTGACTGGGGGAAGGGCTCTAGTGGGGGGAAACCCAATGTCGACCTCTAACGGCCAGAGGGCCGCATTTGATGCCTGTCCGTTTATCAAGGGGACTTCGGTTTACGGAAAGCTGGGGCCCTTTCGAAGACCTTGGTAGGAAGTAAGAACAGGGAATGTGAACGGGAGCGACGTTCCCGCCGGACAAGAGTGGTATGAACCAAGAAGAAAGGGACCTCAAGGAAAAGTCCGCGGTCTGCGGGGAAAAAGGCCGCCGGTTAAACACAAACTGAAAGGACTTTCCGAGACGTCGACACCGAGTTCCCCGGCGGAAACCCGCCGCGGGCTAATGGTTCGGGACCGGGACCAGACCTTGTAAGTCCGAAGAGAATTCAAGGGAAGTACAGGCAGGGAAAAAGACAGCAGGTCATCGGGCTAAAAGCCTCCTTGCGGGTATGACACAGGCACAACTCGAAAAAGTCAAGCTATGAAAGGCTCTTTTCACCCTCTTGAGGGATCTACGAGGAGATCTGTAAATCCGATGCAACCAAAACCTTGGTCACCAGCTTTTCGTAAAGAGGTCCCCCCTCCCGGGAATACCTCTCCTCCTCGGGGCCTCAGGGGGGAGAAAACAACAGCAATTGGATTTCCGAACAACCATCTCAAAGGGATCATGAAAAGGCGTCACCAATCCTTTCTTTAATAATGGTAGGGGGGAGGGTCGGAGCCTAGGGAAGCTTCACCGAAAGGATCAAATTACTACATAGAACGAAAAAACCCTCGAAACCGGCTAGTCTTCTTTGGAGGAACCTCTATCCCCACTACTCATCAGGAGAACAGGAAAGAAATACAGGGACTTCAAGAAAAGTCCATCTTCTTATCAATGAAAGGTGAATTTCCTTTTAAACACATTAATTCTCAGAGGAAACTTCATACCATTTTCCTCACAAGTCAATCTTTCCACTGGGGGGGGAAAGGCCCCCTATCCGCCTGCATGAAGGGACTGTCCCAACTGTACGCTTCTCCGGGCAGTCGGAGAACTATAAACAAGAAGTCCTTTATTTCGAGGGGGATATCATATGCCACGACAGCTGAGCCGACAGGGGAAGGTCCATTTCAAGACTATTACCTGCCTTCTTCTGAGAGAGACGTCCACTGCTCTGCGGCTCTGTTAGAAAAGGTCTCATGTCGTAAGATTTCTACTAGCACAGCATGGGCTTACTTTTACAGGGGAACGATGAACGCCAATCAACAGACAGTTCGTGGGGGGAAGGAGATTCGACGGCCGGAAAAGGATCTACATCCAGAATGTCTCTCCACGGGAGGGAAGGTTTTGTGCATCTGGGAGATTCATGTCTAAGTCTTCGGGCAGATGCGAACAGAGAGGAGCAGAACCGGGCAACGAGTGAAGCTTGTACAACCCCCCAGAGTTCTTCAGGATTCCCGGATACGTAAGGCCTCTCAGACGGTGGAGGGGTGTTACCAAAGAAGGACCTTTATAGAAGGAAAGAGCCTGGACCGGCGCTGATTGGAGAAGTCAGGCTACCCCGCGGTCTCCCATTGGAAAATTCGTCTCCGGCGTCTTTCGACGGGAAAATCCAGGGAAGGGCTTTCGGTGCATCCTACAATTTCGGACATGTCACATACCGTTTTGAGAGGCACGTCTCTTTTCTGAAGGGAAAGCCTGTCTAGAGGAAGGGTTCCTGACAGGAGAGGACGGCCTATTACACGGCAGAGGGGATCTTCGCCGAGGACACTAAAAGGGCCGATCTCAAGAAAGGAGGAACGCTCAATGCCAATATCACTCCTCCAGGAGGAAGGAATTCCCGTTCTTTACTTTCAAAGCCCGAGGTTAGAGATCTCTCAACACCAACCAATAGTGGAAGAGAAAGGTAGCGTTGTATTCTCTAGAGAGTTCTAGAGAATGTTAGCCTCCCAGGAGCCTGCAAGCATCGCGGTCGTTAGAGGGAGTCAAGTAGAGGGTAGGGAGTTACTGCCTGCCGATCCTTCCTTTCTTGAGGGGAACGGACGATCCAGAGAAAGGCCTGTAGGGAACGTCTGCGGCACAGGAACACCAACGGGCGCTCGCCGGCTCCATTCATATCGCCGCGGACGTGCTCCTTGCGCAACGGGATGGGGACTACCTTGCCTCCCTGAGGGAAAGAATCCCGTAAGGGCTTCGCAGAAAATCCGAGAGAAGGGACAAAGCCCGGTGCGACTTGATGTGGGGGAAAGGGGGTCCATCGACCCAGTCTCTCCGGGTCTCTCACGGGCCCCAAAAGAAAGGATCGTTCCTATACCGTAACCTTGGCATCTACTCAGCACCCTTGAAAAGGAGAAGAGTCTGTTCCTCGATCGGTTGGTTCCTAGGGGGAAAAGACTACTAGAGAACCCTTTCCAGGAGAACCGTCAGCGCGACCTCGGAAAGGGGAGGGAAGTGAACTTTTATTAATATGGGGCAGCCCGGAGGGAGGTCACTAACTTCTGGGGTTCTTGATTCTTTTCCTAAAGGGGGAGAAGAAGTCCGTTGCCGGTGAAATTAACACCAGGCCTGAGGCTGCCGCCATCTGGAGCCTGCTACCTGATCGGCGACGAAGGGCCGGGCCATCTCTTTGCCGAACAAAAGGTTGTCTCTGGCAAGAAAAAGGTCGGATCGTCGGTAGGGAAGAGGACGCCAGCACATCCTGCTAGCAGAAAATCCCCTCGCAACTCACGGCTCGAAGGCGAGCCCCGAGGGCCAGGAACGGGAAATCATCTGAAAGGGGCATGCGCACCCAGGGGGAAGAAGGTGATGACCATTGGAGGAAAACCGCCGGCTATCTTAGGCCCAGGCCCTTCAACGGTCTAGCACGGGAGAAGGGTCTTGCGCGCTCGTTGGGGCGAGGGAGGGTCTTTGTATCCGGGGGTAAACAGCTGAAGCAATTGGTCGGGTCTTTTTATTTGAAAAAACGAATGTAGTACTTGACTCGAAAGTGCAAAGAAACTTCCTGAGGCCACCTCGCCGGAGAGAACGTTGACGAGCTTGTTTATTGATCTTGGGTGGGAAGGCACAGTGCCATACTTGGTTAGAATTCGGCAAGAAGCGCTGCGAGGAATATGCCAGGGGCCTCTTAACAGAACCGAAAGACCCGCATCTCTTGCAAGAAAAAAAAAAACTACACGTCGGGGTCCTCGTAAAAGCGCGGGTGGAAGCGCGTCCAGAGAGGAAACCATTTCTTTCTATTGTGTAAGACCCGCCCGGAGGCCTTTCGGGGGGGAAAACTGGTCTACCAAAAAAGGTCCCGACTGAATCAAAGGGGTACATTGTCTTGTTCCATCCTTTAAAAGAGCGGCGGGCCGTCTCCTCCGAAGCGAAGGGAGCATGCTAAAAGGTGGGGCTACGGGGAAAGGAGGCCGAAGGTGGCAGGAAAAGGGAAGTTCATTCGGGGGGGACAGTTAGGTCAGATGATCCCCTCTCAAAGAATACCCACTATCTCTAGACGTCGCGCCCGGCCCTTCCTGAGCGCACACAAAAAAAAGACACTTCAAAGCATTAACCCGAACGTCCTCCACTCGTCCGAGGCAACCGGACAGGCATCAAATTCTGGAAGGAAAGGCAGGCGGTCGAAAAGGCCTTGCCGTAAAGTCTCTCCGGAGTGTGAGCGTAAGAGAGCGGCTTCGGTCGATTCCCAGACAGGGGGGGTCAGGTCGAGGCGCGGACCGGCAATGATATCGCTGAGATCTCCTAAGGCGAGGAAAGCCCGCTCTTA
>Ga0179591_1160562_pt1 | contig 15592 bp, 19 predicted proteins | sample CZOMad2_1_08_16f_FD_182891 | JGI IMG/M metagenome (GOLD analysis project Ga0179591, IMG submission 182891) | Vadose zone soil fungal communities from Angelo Coast Range Reserve, California, USA - CZOMad2_1_08_16fungal (PacBio error correction) | ecosystem: Environmental > Terrestrial > Soil >...
GAGATAGGACAAACCCTAGAAACACCGTGCCCAGGGAAGAAAAGGGTTACAAAAAAAAGAATCTGGTTTGGACAGGGTGGGGAACTCGAGCAGTCTAGGAAAGGCTGGGGGGGAAGAAAGACGGGGTACAAAGAAAAGAGGACATCTGTACACTCAAGTCCAAAAAAAGGGAGGCGGTTGAAAGTAGGCGTGATTAAGAGGAAGTCAAAACGGCCCAGGAACCCAAGGGGGGGAGGGGGTGTTGGTTTTGGGGAGGGCAAACTATAAACAAAGAGTGGGAAGACTGTTGGAGGAAGAGAAGCAGGCCGAGTCTAGGAAAAAGCGATCTCTCGAGCAAAAAGGGGGAAGTATCCAAATCGCAGCAAGCTGCAACGAGGTGGTAGACCGAAGACGACGGGAAAAGCACGAAAAAAAAAACTCGGCGCCGGTTAAAAGAAAGACCGCCCCGCATCCACAGGGGAATCGAGAGACAAGTTGGGGGCCCAGAAGGAGGAGAGGGGGGACTCCAAATCATTGGGGCTATCAAGAAAAAAAAAAACGAAGTCCAGATCTGATTGGGAAAAGGGGGAAGGGTCTGAGGTGGGGAAGAGTGGATCACAGACGGAGCTAGAGAGCAAACCAACCTAAAGCAAGCGGAGGGGGTATACCCTAGCCTTGGCAAGGATAACATTGGGGCTGCAAAAACAGGTGCCGGCGGAGAAAGGAGGAGAAAGGAAATCATGCGACCTGTACGGAGGGGTCATTTTTACTTAATATGAAAAAAATAGAAGGGGGTCAACGCTCCCTTTGTGAAGGTCCGGAACAATCGGAAAGCCCAGGGGAAAAAGACGTGTGCCGGCTTTATCGAAGATCCCTTCCCTATACACGAAACTACTGTGGGTCCCGCTGCGAAGGAAACGCAAATAAAAGCTACAGGGGGAGATCCACGATTAGAGGCAGGGGAAAACTCATCCCTCCGAGGAGGGGGAAAAATAGGTTGGATCAAAACAAAAGAAGAACCATGCAACGAGGACCCCGCGGAAAAAAATCCGGAAGAGAACGCTCACATTATAGAAAGGAAACGAAGTGTAAAGCCTCGTCTTGGGGGGAGAGACGTCCAGGAACGAGTGGGGGGGAAATTTCGGTGGGGCCTTGGAAATTGAAAGAACGACGGTGAAGAAGGGGACGCCATTTGCGAGAAAAAAGAGAATTACATCAAGTTCTCGGGACGGTAGAAGGGACTCGATTTCGGTCCCTTGGGGAGACATTCGACAATGAACGGGGGAGAAAAAAAAGGAAGGGCACCGTAAGTGTCGCTATTGGGGGGGGAAAAAAGGAGACAAGTCACGTTCTGAGAGCGAGGGAAAGAAGAAGGGGGTCATCCCGACGCCCAGACCTAAGAAAGGGAAGGAAAGAAGAAAAGGATGAGGGGGACGAAGAAAACCATTTGACCCGACCCCGCGCACGGAAAAAGAAACCTAAAACGTTTTGTAGCAAAAGAGGGGAAAGAGTAAAACTCTATAAAGAGGGAGAAATTGACAACACAGGCAGGGACTGGTCAGGGGCAGGGAGAGGTAAAAGGAAAGAAAGCTCCAAGGAGCCGACATGTCGTCAAAGAGGAGAGCAAAAAATAGTCATAGCAAACGAAGACGGGGAGTAAAAAACCGGAAAGACCACGTTAGTTCTTTCAACGTAGAAGGGGAAGCCTACGTCATTCTGGGTGGGAAAGAAGAGAAGGTCTGCTCCATCATGGAAAGAAATCACGATGCCGGTGCTCAGCACATACGCAGGAAAAGGTACCATACTTAAAGGTTGAACCCACAATCCCCCACACACGGTCGGTAAGCAAAAAAGGCCTGGGGTTTGCCGCGCGCGTTCGAGAACGGAAAAGGAAAGAGGGAGTGGTGCCCTTTAGTTTAAAGAGAGGGGGGAAGCTTGACCCATCACGAAAGAGGGAAGGCTCGAAACCCAAGAGGCAAATATGGAGGTCCGAGTCTAAAAAAAAAGAAAAGGGGTCCTGGAATGTACGAGGAACGGAGGGAAGTACACACGAAAAGCAACCTCTTCTAAAGCAAAATCAGTACTCGGCCTCCCCCAACCTCTAAGCAGACTCCCGAGTGGGAGGTGAAAATTTGACCAGGAAAAAGGGGGAGTCAAACCATGGCATTCATTGGACAGAAAGCGGAGAGTAGCAAACAGGGGAAGAATGAGACCAACCGCGATTGACGATAGAGCCAGGTTTGGGGTTTGGAAAGGGCACAAGGGGGAGGACAGGTGTGGAAAGCTCCCAGGTCTGTGGAGGGGGACAGAAGGGGCGTCGGCTCTAGACCGCTTGGGGAAAAAGCAGGGAGATTCATTCTTCGGGGAAGGTCAGAAATTGCAGCGAAATAGAAAGAGGCAAGCCAAAGGAACCGAAAAAAGGGGGAGGATTTTTCAGCCTACGTTTCCAGGGGGGAGGGGGAATTTGGGTTTCCTTATGAGATAAAAGAAGTGATGTTCTCCTAGATGTTGGGCACTAAAAAGAGGGAAGGAGACGGGGAAGTAAGAAAGGACGTCCGGCATAGAAAAAAAGGGAGAGGAAGGAGACCCCTCAGCGGAAAAGGAGAAAGAGAACAGCTTTTGGCAAGAAGGAAAGGGGTGAACGGCACCGCGGTAAACAAAACGGAGGGGGGAGGGGCTAAGTCCAAAGAGAAAAAGGGCTACAGGCCAATTCGAGCTGCTGAACGGGAAGTGGGCTACGAACACCGTCAAAACAGCGATCAGAACAAAAGGGAACCGGCGGGAAAGGGCAGAGAGGGCGCTCGCATCATGGGGGGGGGGGAGGAAAGCAGGGAGACGCTTTCTCTTTGAAGAAAGACACGAAGAAAAGGAAGATGGTCGCTATTAAAGGGCACAAAGTGAACGAGCTCTATACTGGCCAGAAAGGTAAAAGAGGGAAGGGAAAGGAAGAGAGAGAAAAACAACAACTTAGGTGATGAAAAGATACCGCGGGAAAATTCCTCTTCAAGGACGTTTCCAACTGATGCGCGAGGGGGGAACGGAGGGCAAGCAGCTCCAAAAAACTATTCGTCAGGGAAAGTGCCCAAGCGATGAAGACAAACAGGAGAAAGGTCAAAATCTTCCTCTGGAGGAGACAGATGGATTTGCCATGGTCACGACCGTGAGAAGCAGAGTGGGGGGGGGGCTGGGGGGGACCAGGGTGAAAGGTCTGCATCACGAGAAGCAATGAGGGGTCAGCACGACAGGGGAACGGGGAGGTTGACCATTTTGAGAAAATCGTCCAACAAGTTGCCTCAGGAACAAAAGAAAAAAAAGGTGTGAAACCACTGCGGTAAACAACTGGAAAAAAAATCAGGTGAAGGGAAAAGTTCAAAGAAAACTGTCGATGATAGAACGATAAAAGGAGTAGGGGGGGTTGGGCGGGGGCCGAATTCCTCATGCACCGGACGCGCCAGAATGGGAAGCACGGGGACAGACCCGGGACAGGAGAAGACAAAATCTAAAGGATCCCGCTAACCGGGTAGGATCAAAAAAAAGGCACCCAAGTCCGCCAAATCGGTGAGGGGAGGGCGGAGAAAACGCGCCTGGGTAAAAAACGGGGGGGAAAAAAAAGCCTTCGCGTGGGAACGAGGGCACCGACACAAAGGGGTGAGAAACGAAAGAACGGCCAATCTCACTCTTCATCGGAGAGAAGGAACAGCGACGCAAAATTGGGGTAGGTATAATCACACATGGGGTACATCTGGAATAATCCACTTGCCACCCAGGGAAAAAACGCAAAAACACACCTGGCGAGGCGGGAAAAAAAGGGGGTCGGGTTGGTCGCAGCATTAAAGAGGTCTAGAAAAGGAAAGGAAGTGGGTCCATTAACGCCGAGGGGGTTGGAAGCACATGCCAAATTTGTCAACAAGTGTACCACAGTCGACAAAAAAGGACCGCGTCTCCCGAGGAGAAAAGGGGGATGCGAGACGGAAAGTAGACACCCCGGGCATGTATGCAAAAAGTCGACAGGTCCCGATATCAAGGGGGGAACCATAAAAACCCAAGGGACGACCGACGGGACTTGACAGGGGGGCAAGCCATCAAGAGTATTGGGAAGCTCCACGGGTCACCAACCTTTGTCTTTGGAAATGGGGAAACACAGCAATAGTTAAAACTACGCTGAAAACACCAAGGAAAAAGTTCAGATCGGCTCGACAAAACGAGCGACTCACTCATGGGGGGCGCCCTAACCTTTGGGGGGGGGGGGGTCTGTGGGGGGGGGGCACAAGGGGGGAGTAACGACTGCCGGGCCGTGTAGGTTGGGATGAAAGGGAGAAATGGGAGGGGGGAAAATAAATGCGAGAAAACAACTACGCGATCGGCAAAAACGCCTGGGAAAAAGAAAAGAAGCTGTCAAGTATAAATAATCACAAGAAAATCTCTAAGAAACTGCCCGTGGGGAGGACAGATCGGCGATTGGGGCAAAAGTCGCACGGGGGGGGGGGAAGGGGGGCACTTAGGTGGTTTGCCTTTCAGGGGCAGTGGAGATCGAGTCTTAAAATCGGGGGAAAGCAAAGGAAAGGAAAAAGACTCAGGTTATCTCGGGGAAAGGGGGGCAAGTTTGCTTCACACTATGTTGTCTGAAAGTCCAAGGTGTTCTTGGGGCTAAAAAAATGGGGGGGTCTGAGAGTCGGTGAACGGCCGTTCTTATAATAAAATGAATGGGGGCGCTTCTGGCCTCCCCCCCCGGAGGAAGGGTGGAAAAGGTCTGGCGCGTCTATCAACAAAGGCGCTGCAGAGCCGCGGGAAAAAAATACCTCCTGGGGAGGGAAGGATCAAAGAGGAACACAAAAGAACGAAAACGGAAAACCATTGTATCTGTTTTGCCAAAACGAGAAGGCCGGGCACCGGAACGCCGGCGAAAAAAAAAGAACAACACCCAAATAAAGACTCGTGCAGAAACTGATGCGGATCTTCATAACAGGAAAAACGAAGAAATTATGTGGTGCCGAAGGAAACGTCAGATGCATCTTGAACAACGAACAAAACGACCAGGACAACGCAAGAAAGGTAAAAGGGGGAAGGGGAAAAGGGGGAACAAGGGGAAACGGAGTCAGGGCACTGGGGGGGGAAAAAGAAAACTAAGTGTTCCTCCAGAGGGGGCGGCGTGTTCCAGGAGGAGGGCTGGGGGGGAAGAAACCGCGTTTATGTGTGGGAAAAGTGAAAAGCAGGACCAAGAAAGGAGGGCAAGAGTAACATCAACTGTTCAACAAAAAAAAAAAAAAATCTCGGTTAGAAGACGGGGGCGTAATGAGGAGGGTACTTACAGGCGGGAAAGAAGAGAGTTCTATACGGGGAAAGGGGGACACCTAAAACGAAGAGCGCCACCCTCTGGGAATGGCATATTCTATGGGGAAGAAAAAAGGGTTGTCAAAAAGCGAAGTTTGGGGAAGAAATCGAGGTCGCCAAGGGGGCTGTAAAAAAGGAGGCCCAGAAAGGAGGGCGGGCGAATAAAAACAAATAATAAGCCGCCGCTGTTTGGGAAAGGGGCCAGCATTATCATGAAAAAAAAGAAGGAAACGGGAGTCGCCATTAGGCCGATCCATATCAGGGCCGGGAGGCAATGAGCAAAGCCTACAAAACAAAGATTACCCTGACCCCTAAAAAAAAAAGGGAAAATCGAAAAGCCGCTTAAGGAATCGCTAAAACATCATTTGAATCCGCAGGCGAGAAAAGGAAATAATCAAAAAGACAACAAAGAGTTGGGATGCAGGGGGACCTATGCGGAGGGGGAGGGGAGACCGGCAGCCTTTCAGTAAAAGAGGGTGGCCCCAAGTTTATCGGCAACGAGACGCAGAAAAATCTAATCCCCCACCCGAGTATGTAAGGGGGGGGTTTCTAGGTAAGGAGCGGATCAGTCCAAACATTTGGGAAAAGGACCGGCGATGGCTGAATCGAGAAGAACAGAGAACACAAAGGGGTAAGTTCCCGGCCCCCCCCCAACAACCAACCCCACTCATCAAGCGCTTGGTGGGGGAAGGGGGGGGGGGAACGAGAATCGCCGAGAAAGGAGACAGAGGGAAAAAGCCGGCAGTGAAGGTTCGTGGATCCGGCGTCTATTCAACTAGGGCGATTGTGAAACCTTCTTGGGTTCTAAAAAAACTGACGCACACGACGGGCGATCGAAAGCTCAACAAGGCCACACCCCAGAAGGAGGAAGGGTGAAGGGGAAATTCTCCAATTTGCAAAGGTCTGTTGGCTGGGGACCAAAGGGGGAAAAAAATCATACGGAAAAAGAACAAAAGTATTAGGGAGTAAAATAGGGAAGAGACGACCTCAAGCCCCCGAACAGACCGGCACAAGGGGAGGGAAATCAACAAACATTTTCCGGGTGGGCGAGAACAAGTTCGATCGGGGGCGGAGGGGTCCGAAAAAGGTTGGAACTCGCTAGCCTCGGAACTACTTTAAGGGAAAAATGGGAAACGACAAAAAAGGGGGAAAAAAAAAGGGTCAAACAAAAGATCTCGACAACTAAAAAACTACGGGAAAAAAAAGGTGGGTTTTGGGGTTGGGTTTGAAGAGAGATAAGCAAAAGACGTGGGGGTCTGAAGGTGGGATCGAAGAAAAAGAACATCGCAGGTCCTGGCGGGCCGTCTACATCAAAAAGTGGATCAAGTCAGCAAGCCGGAGGCTTGAAAAGGGGTGAGGGAAAAATAGAAACTGAAAAACCACTGCGTATAACAAGAGGGAAAGGGGAAGCCGGGCACAAAAAAGCATGAAGTCACCTAAGCCCGCCGCAAAATTGTTTCTCAAGGAGCGGGGAGGGGGGCCTACAAAAGGAGAAAAATTTAAACGAAACCCGTAGCGAGAGAACTTCAATCTCCAGGAGGAGAAAAGCAGTTGGAGGGGTCCGGTAATAGGGGTTTAAGGGCTCAGCAAAAAAGCGCACGTCAAAAAGGGAAAGGCGCGAACTCCTCAAACTCCGCCACAAAAACTGCCGGGTGATAAGCAACGACTCGTTTGCGGGGCCAAGGCGCACACACGGAGCGTCTAACGGAGAGAAAAAAAAAGAAAAGGGGGCAGAAAGCCTGGCCAAAAAGAGAGCGTCTGACAACTACTAAGGGGCACCTCAAATTGTGGTCCGTGCCGATCGGGAGGCAGAAAAGGGGAACGGGAAACGGTGGCCCGCTTTCGGGGGATAAAAGAGCCCCATGCACCAGCTCAAAAACCAGGCTTGACAGGAAGGGGGGGGGGAAGAACTGCGCAACACTCTCAAAAAACGGTCATCTCCTATGGGAAACGTGCTGGGAATACGTTTGCACCCGAAAGGCGTAAAAATATTGTGGATCAAAAAAAAAACCCTGAAAGCAAAAAAAAAAGAAAAAAAAACGAACTCCTGCAACAGGGGCTGACTAATCGGCGGGAAAACATGAGAACGCCATTAAGAAAAAAAAAAAAGGCTACTTCAAACCGGAAAAGAGCGTTTGAGGTCGTTGACTGGGGGTTCAAGCTACGACGTGCTCCAGGCAACGAGCGCCCGGGGGGGGGAGCTGCACGATCGCATTGAAATCAGTTTGGGAAGGGGAAAATGGGGAGAGGATCCTACACTGGCGTCGGTTGGAACGAGAGGGCCCACAAAAAGTTATCAAAGTTGACAAAAAACAAAAGGCCGCAGGGGGCCGAAAGAATTGTTGCAAGAAAGCGCGGACGCCAAAAAAGGAACGGGGTAACGAAGGAAAAAAGACTGAAAGCAGCGGGCTCCGACTACCGAAGGCCAAGAAAAAGCGGCAAAAAAGCACACACTGATTAGCTGAAAAGCCACCGATGCACAAACTAATCACGCGCAACACCGCACCTGACGGTTTGGGAAAAAAAGATGTGAAAGGAAAAAAGGGAGAAGCGGCTCAAAACTCTAAGTGCCTTGGGAGGGGCGCTTTCACAGGAAACATCCGACACCAAAGAGCAAAGCGCGGACGCGCCAAAAATCAGTCCATAAGAAAGGAGGAGGTCAAAAACCTATCTGCCAAAAGGAGGGAGTATGGAAAAAGGGATACCTTTAATAGTGCAGTTTGAAAAGGCAAAAATTTGGACTTCCGAACATTTGTAAAGGGGGGGCCTAACGCCGTAGAAAAACAAAAAAATGAAAAAAAGGGCAAACCGTCAATCAAAAAAGCACGACCGGAACAATCGGGGGAGTTCCCCCAGCCCACCCAAAACTTGTAAAGGGGAACCCAGGAAAGGGGGGGGAAAAAAAATAAAAGGGACCCAACGAACGACCGAAGCCTTGTTGAAACGGAACGTAAGGGAAAAGGAAAGGAAGCGGGCATCCAGCAAAACCCCGTAGACGGCCCACGCGGCTCACTGTGGGCTCACCGGGGGAGGGCGCCCGGTGGGGGTTACTTTTACACGAAAAAACTTAAAAACTAAAAAGGAACCCGCCCCGGCGGCAAAGATACAGATTCAAGAGGCCGAACTCCTCGAGGCGACGACCAAAAGTGGGGGCGAGGTAAACTGGACACATTGATAATGGGGTGTGCAACCATAGGCAAAGTCGGGAAAAAAACCTAGACTCCGAGCAGAAGCATAAAAACCCATCCTGGCCGACACAACCGCGTGAGGACCGAAACAAAAAGGGGGGGAGGGTTAAAGGGACGGGGTCATCGGAAAAAAAACGGAAGATACCAAAAGCCCGTCTGACAACAGCGAAACGGACGCAGGAACGAGAGCTGCCCGGTACCGAGTCTCACCGGTCGAAGGAAGAAGAAAGAACCCAGCAAAGAAAGGAACAATCAAACAGTTCTCCGGGGGTGACGAACCGCCAGAAAAATGCTGCCTTTGGGGGGCCGGTGATGGCTAAAGAAAATGTGTGCCCAGACATCGGAATTTTGAACGCCAAGAACAGTCGGCGGTGCCAAAAAAGAGAAGGAAAAACCTTTTTTCTGAAGAGGACACCAGATTGAATTCACTAAAAGAAAAACAAACTCGGATAGTTCAGGAAACAGGAGGGTTGACACTTCCAGTGCGTTAGCTCAATCATGTGGGGCAAAAAATGACCGTGGGGGAAAATGGATGTCAGGAAAAAGCTCAAACTCGAAACGCGTTTAAAGAAAGCGCGGGGTAAACCGGAGTTTGGCAAACGGCCACCCTCCAAACAAGAGATCCCCAGGACCGGCGGGGGGGGTATCAACGGGGGAGAAAAGTAGGAGGAGAGCAAACCTGAGCTAAAATCCTCCAGTGGGCCCAGAGCTGTCGAAAATGCACCCCCGAAAACAGCTGCGCTCATAGATGAAAGGGGGAAAAAAGGTCAAGAACTCAAAAATATATTGAAAACGGGAGGCCAAGGAGGCGATCAATATGGTCCAAAACACCAAGGAAGTAATAAAAAGAAGAAGACGACATTCATTCATAATGAAAAGGGTAGGGTCAAACGGAATATCAACGAGGGGGGGGGGAAACAAAAAAGCAAGCAGAAAATTCAAAGGGGACAGCGCGTGGCGAGGGAATGTCCTGAAGATAAAAATGATGTCCAGGAGCACGTCGAGCGGGAAAAGGAGGGGTACCATAAAAAACATTGGGAGGAGTGGGTGGGGGCAAGGGGGACAACCAGTACGGGGGGACAAGCCGCATCAGAAAATTAAGGAAAAAAAAAAGGTGGGGGGTAATTTTAGCCCTGGGGGGAATAGCCATAAAATGAAAAACGAAGGGTTTGGAAAAACCCTGGCTTCATTGGGTAAAAATCCCATTCGAAACGGAAAAGGGGGGAAAAAGCCTGGTCTGTAAATCCATAAATTATACCTAATTGGGTTTGCAGGGAAAGAATGGGTAAAAAATCATCTCAAACGTACCGCCAAAATAAGGGTTTCCGTACCGGCAACACCTATACAGAAAAAGGAGACGCATACCTATTCCGACGGACATTCCACGCCGGGGGATCAGAATCAGACATAAAAGAAACACGGAAAAACATTTGCGGCAAACGGAAAAACAAAGCCCTTTAGGGCCTGAGGGGGGCCCGCGTGTGGAACAATCAAATGTAAGGTGAAAAAAGCTATGAAACTAAAACCTCTCCCATCTTTCAACGGGGCTTAAAAAGCATAGAAGGCCGCTCCGTGGAGCACGCCGGAAGATGGCCCCGAAAAAAACCTTTGCCCGTAAAAAAACCCCCAAAACAACTCCGGGGCAAACGTCGAAAGCGACGGTGGGTGGGGCGAAACATTAGGGAGAAGGGACTGCAACTACAGATAGGTCCATGAAAAAAGAAAATTGGGTGGCAGCAAATACTCCCTTGTTGGGGTCCAAGTAACACTCAAACCGGCCAAAAGGCGTCCAGAAAGACCTCGGTCGTTATGGGCCCGAGACGAAGGGAGAAGCAGGAACACGGCGGGTGACAAAAAACAAGGAAGAGGGAGCGGAAGTGTTTAAAAACACGAACCCTGCCGCGCCCAAGAATGAGGGACAAAGCAACAGAGCCCTCGGTTGACTGTCAGGGGAAAGGCTCGAACACGGAGGTCCCAGGGCACGCGTCCCAAGAACTCCCTGTCAAAAGTCAGTTAGGGATGGAAGGGACTCGGACCAGCGCGCCAAAAAAAGGAGGGCGCCAAAGCTTTTTTGGAATTGGTGGGGAAAAAATTGGGTTCAAGGTCATATCTCCAGGGGAGGGGGATGAGACAACAAAAAAAAAAAGGGGGGGCTTGATCCTATGAAGCTATCGGGGACAAAAAAACCTGAAAACGAAAAAAAAAAATAGCTTAAAGGGGGATCGGAAGAAATAAACGCACGCTAGCCTTTGGGAGAACGGCGAGGGACGCAAGAGGGGGACTCCTCATTTTTTGCGAGCATCTGGGGGGGGGATAAAAAGATGGCGGGTGCAACCGCGCACCCACCTGGAAACCAGCCACGACTGCGTTGTGGGGAAAGAAAGGAAGCGAGGTAAGGACAAGGTTTCTTACCCCGTAATACTCATGGGGACGTTTCTTTGACTGGCCCCATCCCGTTTCGGAAATCATTCCGGGGGTTGGTGACAACACGATTTCTGGGAACCGATGGAGCACTGAAAGTCGGAAAAGATTTCTAAAAAACAAAAGGCCTGTTTTTCAAGAAAAGCTGTATAAAGGACCTGGCTGAGAACTATCTCACAATCAAGGGGCAAAAAAACTGCTAACTGGGTGGAAAAAAAAAATCAAGCGGGTCAACCTTCGCGGAAAGAGACAAACGACACCAACGATATCCGAAAAACGAGCAGGAAAAAAGGGATGAAAGTGATAGTGCGCACGAAAATGGGTTCTACCTTCTTGAAAGGTATAAACTCTCAATGATGCATCCCTTTCAAAAGGAAAAAACACCAAAGACCAAAAGAAAAAAGAACGAGTTCAAAACATTCCGTCAAGACGCCCGCCCCAAAGCATTCTGGGCAAGGGGGTCAAATGAGGGGGTGTGGAACTCTACTGGTGCGCCCAGAAAAGAAAAATCAGACGTTTTTGGGTCAACCAAGCCGCCGACCAGAAAAACTTCGGGACCACGGGGTGATTCATGAAGTGGTGGGGACAGATCCAAGTCACGGAAAAGAGGAGGGGCAAACGAAGTCAGCAAAAGTCTAAAATCGGCGAGAAAGCTGCGCCTGCAAAAAACCCCTGGCGGAAAAACGAAGTTACTTACAGGCCGCAGTAAAGATGCGGAGAAGGGGGGGACGGAAGGAAAGAAAGACAGTGCCCCCCCCAATCTTGGTTGAAAGACATGAGGAATAAGTTCGGCAACGGCAAACTGTGAGGGTTGGGAAAAGAAAGAGGGGTGGGGGGGGTAAACACGAGAGAGTCCGGCCAGGCATAAGAATTACAAACCGGTCCCCCGCGGGGAGGGGCGGAACTGAAAGGCCTAAACTCAAACGACTGGGGGGACAAAAAAAACTGAACAAAAGCACTATATAACGGAGAACAACAAGCTTGGCCCTGGGTGGTGCACGAGGCGGAAGAGAGCCGCAGCCGCGGAGCAAAAACGCTCAAACAACAAGTAAACCCACCAAACGGAAAAAAACTTCCAACTAACCTGCTGCGCCAAGGCCGCTGTTTGAAGAGAGCTACGGAAGGGGGGAGGGAAAAAGAAAGCCATCTCTACTAAGACAGGACTCCTAAAAAAAAAACTGTTTGGGGAAGGCGATGAGCTTCGGGGGGACCCGGCGCCACGGAGCGGGGGGGTTGGGTATAAAAAAGGTTTCAAAAACGTCTTTCTCGGTCTGACGCCGGCGCAGCACGATGCACAAGGGAGAAAAAGAAAGGATCAAATTGTGTCAACGGATACTAACTGCAATCCCGACGAAATCCGGCGTCAAGGCAAAAAAGCGAGGATGGCGCGAGATCACACGTCGACAACACAGGATGCGGAGGGAGGTGCAACAAACCAACAACCCAAACAAAAAAAAGAAAGGCCCAGAGTGACTCGAAAACTGGAAGAGAAGAAGTTACCGCACCAAGGTTGGGGGCGTTTATCGTCGAAAAGTAGGGGAGAAGTTTGGCAACCCTGCTTTCGCAAAGACCTCCAAGGCGGAACGAACTTAACTCGTTAAAGAAAACGCTGATGCTGGGTGGGCTGATGAGAAAAGTGCCGTCAAAAAAAAAAGTAAATGAGTCGAATCTCGGTAAGAAAACAAAAAGGGATGAAAAATAGATCGCACTCAAGACCTCAACCAAGGGGGGAACACGTGGAGAAGTTCATCTCAACAAATGCAAGGTGGGTGGGTGGAACGGGACTATAGGAAGAAAAAAAAGGGGGGTCACCAGAAAAGAGAGTGGGGTAAATCGGTGCAAAAAAGGCTAGGGGAGAAAGACCCGCAAACCACTTTCGACCTCGAGAAAAAAGGTGCGGTCAGATCTAAACGCAACTCCTTGCTGGTGGGGGTTGTGGGGGGGGTTGGGGAAGAAAAAATCGCCAAGCAACGTGGGGTTGTGACGAGGTGGCCGCGCCGTCAAGAGCCCTGCAGGGGGAAAAAGGAGAGGAGAGCCACAGGGGGGAAAAACACATAGACACGTGTATAACGCCACGAAGCTCCCCACCTGGATTGGCGCCAGGTTCGGATAGAAAAAAAAATCGAAAGGGGGGAACAACGTGAAACCAAGCTTCGGACACAGGAAGTCAGAACAGAGAACCACACCGCAAAAACCAAATTATTTCAGGGCAGACGTTGCCCGTCGGAATGGATCGAGGTCAACAGACAAAGGTGGAAGCATAACAATCCTAAGGGAAGAAGTGGATGTTTACAGGTATCGGGGGGGGGCAAAAGGGAAGAAACAAGACGCTGAAGACCCAAAAAAACTAGCCCGTCATATCCCCTAAGAAAATCCCCCCCAAAAATAGTGAAAGGATGGGGAAACTTAGGCAACCGCGGCGCTTTGCTGGGGTAGAGTAGCCGCCCGCCAGAAGGGGTGAGTACAAATCCGTGGCGACGAAGAAGCGGAAAACTCTAGGTGCAACCTCCTTTGTCAAAACGTGAAAAAAAAAAATAAAACGCCAACGGATGACCGAAAAAGGGGGCTGGGAAAGAAAACCAAGGAACCTCTCTTCGCACGAAGCCGGCCTGAGGACATCTGAGGAAAGCAGCATCCGACCAATTAGAAGCTGGGAAAAGCTGGCAAAAAAAACGGCGGGGTATTTTAACAAAAACCGGATCACCCGGAGAAGACCCTGACGTAAGCGATCTTCGCGGAATCAAACAGGTTAGAGCCAACCATGAAAGCAAAGCGCCGCGTACGGGGACGGCAAATGAACTCAGGAGGAGTGGGGGGACACGGAATGGGCCCTAACAGGGTAAAAAAGGCAATTCACCTCATCAAAAAAAGCGTGTTGCAGGGACATCACTATCTCCTGAAAATCATTTCTTACTAAAGACAAAAAAGGGTCAAAAGCGGAGGCGTTTCTCCTCGGAGGGCGGGCGCAAGCTATGTCAAAATCGAAATGGGGGGGCGCAAGAAGGGGTTTGAATCGCGCAAGAACACCAGGAAACTCAGGAGGGAGCACAAAAACACGGGGGACTCGGCCGAAAGAAAAGGATCCAAATTCATCATGGGAAAAACGGAAGGGAGCCTCAAACGATGCCCGAACAGAAACTCAAGGGCGACCCGCACCTGATTTGGTTGGGGAGCCCAAATGGGAATCAAAAACCGCGAGAGGACTCCTCAAAACCCCAGGAAAAGAAAGTTTCAGTTGGAGAACGGGTAGCAAATAATGAGCAAAACGAAAACAAGCACAAAAAAAGACTGGGTCAACACGGTCATCGGGACGTCGTAGAAAAACAAAAAAGCTCGCGAGTGGTTGAGGGTTCGAACAGGAAGAGCGGTTGCGGCACAAAGGACGTGGGGACAAAAAAAAGACTCCACCGGGGAGGATTGATAAGACATTCTCAGCAAAAAAGATGATTCAACATACCAAGCAACGACGGATACAGACTACACCCCTTGGGGACACAAAAAAACAAACCAAAACTTTATTCAGAACCACACTTGGGAGAAAAAGGACGTTCTAGAAACGACGCCGAAGGGGCTTGGTCACGAGTAGTGAAAAAAAAGATGAATAGGGGACAAGCCTCCAAGGCCCGTCGAGACAAAAAAAAAACTCCTTCTCAGGGGAACTGGAAGACGGATCTAAGCAAGCGGTTGTAACGGAGTGAAAAAAGGGACCAAAAGCAACCGGACCTCCCGTAAAAAGTAGAGGTTCTCTGCAGAACACGACTCTGAGGCGAACCCTAGGGGGGGAGATGGGTTGCAGGATCAATGGTTGGCAAAAAAAAACATAGGGCAAAAAAAAATTGACCGCCCTCTTAAAGCGACAGACGCTCGCCGAAGGGCTACCAACCTCATTTTAGGGAGCGGAGCAAGGGGGGGGAGTTGGACTGCCAAGGGGGCCAAAGGGGTGGCAAGATTATAGAAAAAAACCAAACGAAAGTCGAGGAATCTAGACGTAAACTGAGCATAAAGAAGTACAGGTCAAAGTTTCCTCGAGTAACTAAAAACTTGCGCGACAGGGGGCAAGCCAACAAAAACTGTAAAGAAATAGGGTCGAAAGACGGACGGGCGGAAAAAATGGTTTTTTAAAAGGGCTGATGCACCTAAAAGCGATGGGAGAAATAGGGGAGTGGTAGTCAGAAATCCGCCGTAAGACAACCACTGACCTTGCACAAATCGGGCGCGCCGGGGCAGAATAAGGGAAGAAAACCAAAAAAACCGAAGGCAGACGGAATAATCAGACGACCAGGCTTTGCACTCGTCTCTGGATTCAGCAGGCAAAAGGGGGGGTCAAAAGGGAAACGGGGTTGTCATGTGGGAGAAATTCTCACCGAAAAAAAAAGGGGTCCGAGGCCAAATGCACGAGAAGTGCTGACACGGGGGGAAAGGGGCATAGGAACACCGCACACACCGCGATCCTAAAAAAAAAGGACAAAAGGAAAGGGGGAATCCCAGGCAAAGAAGAAAGCACACGCCGAGCAGTAAAAAGGACCGCCAACGCCTGGAGACAAAAAACACCTCTGTTGAACACGCCGACCGAAAAAAAGAGCCATTCGGACTACTTATCAGGTAGCCCGTCAACGAGCGCTATCATGGGACACAGGTAAAGGGGGGGGGGGGAAAAGCAAAGGCAGGAAACG
>Ga0179591_1315784_pt1 | contig 15591 bp, 15 predicted proteins | sample CZOMad2_1_08_16f_FD_182891 | JGI IMG/M metagenome (GOLD analysis project Ga0179591, IMG submission 182891) | Vadose zone soil fungal communities from Angelo Coast Range Reserve, California, USA - CZOMad2_1_08_16fungal (PacBio error correction) | ecosystem: Environmental > Terrestrial > Soil >...
TGGGTGGCCTCGACAGCGGTAGGGTCCGGAAAGGGGTAGAGGTGTAAAACGAACCTTCGACCCAGGGGAGCAGTTATGCAAAACGGAGGACCACAGCCTCAACAGGAAGGATGGGTTTCCACCAGAACGGAAAGAGCCAGGGGTCCCGAGTCCCAGCTTTGAAAAAAAAAGGAAGTAGAGGGCCTGAGACCTAAGGAGGAGCGGCGATTTCAAATAAAAGGGTGGCTGGCTTAGCCCGCGCGAAAGCAAGGGGCAAAAAAAAGGGCAAGGTTCTTCGCTTCCTGAACAGTTGCCACGTAGGCGGCCGGCGGCGGGGTTAAGCTCAATCGTAAAATTACGGAGGGGGAAAAAAAAGCCACCTCCGCGCAAAAAAGTGGGGGGGGGCAGAAAAAAAACCTACAGACACCCGGAGTATTAAAAGCAGGGCTCGGTTTGTGGGAATCCAGTGCGGCGGGGAAGATCTAAAAGACGGAAAAACTGAAATCTGGTCCAAGGGAATCCTTGCGAGGAGGGGGTAGGCTTAGCAGGGTCTAGAACCGCTAACCCCAGGGAAGGATCTGCGCCGAGCAAAGAAAAAAACGAAAGGGCTCCCATGTAACCAGGCCGCTCGCAGGGGCAAGAGCGCGATCTCAGGAGGCGAACGAGGGCCAAAATGAAGCGCAGGCCTGAAGCCGCCAAGGTGACATCTCGTAAAGGGGGTGGCAGAGAAGGGTGAGAGAAGCCCACCCGAACCATCAGACCAAGCAACGTCACCGGGCAGGGTCCGAAAAGCCTCCCGCTGCAACGCAAAAAACGAGCATGCTCTGGCGCCATAGGGCAAGAAAAAAATGGGCCAACTCCAGGGGTGGCGAAGACCGGGTCGACCAGAACATGGACATCGCGGAATGAGATGCGTTCAAGGGAGAAGTGCCTCCAGCCATCGGGACTGGGAAGCACAACGTTTTTCTAAGGGGAGCAGCCCATGGGGACAACGAAGGGGGGACCATGTCGGAGGAGGGAAAACCGACGTATTTGTCCCAGCCGTTAATCTCACCCTCGGGCTAGCGGGACCAGGAGAAAAATGAAAAATCCCGGAAAAGTCTGAAAAGGCCGCGATAACTGCTCGGAAGGGACAGAACCTGTCCGGACCAAACAAAAGGACTCCACCGCAACCTGTTGATGAGCGGGGGGGGGGAGCCCAAAGACAAAGCAAATTCTCGCCGAGCGAAGGAAAACCAAGAAAGGGTCCTGAAGAGCAAAACGGGGGTCGTGAAAGGAATCAACCTGGGGCGAGGCCTGCAGGAGATCATCCCGCGCCCGCAACACTGGGAAACCCAAAGAGACTCCGCAGACAAACTAGCTCTAATCCTACGAAAGGGATCACCAAAGAAGACCAGGGGGCAGAAACCAACAAGAAAAACGGAACAGGAAGCCGCCCAAACAAAAGAAACGGTCGCCGGAAAGCCGGACCTCGTCGAGGATGCCAAGGCCGTTTAGAAGGTTCCAAACCTAAAAGAAAAAACATTTGTACCAAGCACGTGACAAAAAGCGATGGCGACCGAAGGAACCGGGGTCGGAAGAGAGGGAGGGAACCTGTAAGGTGGGGGGGTCAGATCAAAAAAGGGCTTGGTGAAGCCCCCATACAGAAAAGCAGCGAGACGACCCTCGCGCGGCTAGCGGGCCGCCTGCACGGCGAAAAGCAAAAGTATCTATGTGAGGCGAAAAAAAGCGAGCCCCATCGGAGGTCCAGCTGAAACGCAGAAGAAAAGAGGGGGGGGCACGGGACGGTGGGGTCGGCAAAAAGAAGCCACCAGACGAGGGAGGGGGATCCTCGTCGGAGCCCCCGACGGCAAAAAAAGGGGAGGGGAACAAATGGTGCTACGGCGGCTGGGTAGGCAGACAGGGAAGAAAAACATCGGCGCACGAGATTTTCAAACGGTCCCCGAAAAAGGAGATAAACACCTCGATGCGCTGAAAAAATCCCGGGGGGCGCGCAGAAGTGACTATCGTTCAAACAAAGCACAGGACGAAGACCGACGGGAGAAAAACAGGCACCGCCCAAAAAAAAAAAGGGGCGGTAGAGGCCCGGCAGGAAGAGTTCCGCTGCGACCCCGCAGGGCATCAAACGCAAGGGGGAGAGAAGGAGACGGATGCGTTCCCCGGAACAGCGGGGAGGGGAGTGAGTGCCTCGGTAAGAGGATCGACGCAGGTAGACGGGGGGGTGTAAAGCGCTCGACCTTGTGCACATCGCCAAAGGTTCGTAAAAAACCGGGAGGACTGGCTCAATGAAAGTCAGGGAAAACTAACGTGGGTCCTGAGAACAGGGGTGACGTGGAGGGCCGGAACGCTGGCGCGCAGATCGGAATGCCTTCCGCCCTCAAGGCTCCGAAAAAACGACAAGAAAACGCGAAGGTGGTGGTCGAGAAATCCGACAAGGGAAAAGATCAGCCGACCGGGAAAACGACGACCCTCCGAACCAAAGGGAGTCTTCCACTAATCACCAAGCAGGAGGAAAAAACGGTGTCCTCCGCCATCCGGACGAGTGCAGCGCGCGAACACCATTAATCCGGGTCGCCGTTAAACCTAAGGAGGGCCCCGATGGGGGAATGCCCGCAGGGGGAAGTCTACCGGCGGAGCAGCCGTGCCCGACAATCGGCAAAAGCAAAGGACGAATATCTTGCTTAAACGGGCAAAGGGAAGGCGCGCAAAATAATCGCGGCTGAGCAACAGAACAATCACGCTGCGACGGTAACGCGAAGAAAACTCGATCCTCGCTCGGAAAACAGAAACGGCGGCAAGACCAACGAGAATCAGAAGACCCATCTCTCACACACAACGAGGGAGGTAGAGATGGTCGTCCAGGAGGGTAGGGGACCTTCAAGGGAATATCCAAAAGAAAAAAAAAAGTCCTTATCTCCAGAGCGACGCAGCGGGCGCAAAAAAAGAGAAGGCCTTCGGGAGCAATGTACAGAGCAGTTCGGGTTCGGCAGAAAGAAGGGAACATCACTTTTCCGTTGCTCGAAAGCTTTGAAAAAAAAGGGACGTGGCACAAAAAGGCTAGGAAGGGCCGCCGAGCCGGGACTTCAAGAGAATCGGCGCTCCCCAGACCCGGCTACCAAAGGAAGGCGCAACGGTCTAGGCGACGGGCACAGGGGGTCACTGAGGGTCGAAACTGTCCGGAAACCCGGGGCGCGGTAGGGGTTAAAGACGAGACAGTCAAAAATGGTTAAGACGAGGATCGTCGCTGGACTGCACCTAGAGCGCGGTCTAGGTTCCACATAAGGGTAATCCAAAGTCGCGGAAAGGGGGGCCCAAGAGGTATGTCTCGAAAAAAAAAAAAAACTGCTCGACTATCCTGCGAGCGCCAGAAGGGATGGAATACGTCCTGAAAAGAAATAAAAACACCAATTTCAAGAAAAAAAAAATCGCGGGCAACTCGTGAAGCGGGCGCCCGTACGGTCAAGTGCGAACGACAGGTTCGGCGAGGTGAAAAAACGGCTATCAGCAGGGGGTAAACTCTAAAAACCTCTTTAGCATGCTCGGACAATCACCGTATGGGGGAGGCGTCACGGGGCCAGTCAAGGGGGGGTCGGAACCCTAGCAAGTAACATCTCTTCAAAAAAAAATATAGGGGTTCTGAGGGGCGGTCGCAAGCAACCCCCCCCGTAACAAGGCCCTCGAGAAGCATGGAGGTGGAGAGTTGAGCGGGAGAAAAAAGTTTCTGTCGCCCCTCGCTGGGAAATACAGGGCAGGGGGCCTCTTGACTCCCACCGCTTCGGGACCAAAAATCAGAGGGTAGGTTTCTTCGCCAAAGTGGGGGACCTCAGCTTCAAGGGAAAAAAAAGCCCCCCCCGAACGTGCCCGCGACTGAGAACTTAAGAAAAAAAAAAAAAAACCTACCGAGGAAATTCCAGGGGGCACCCATTCCGGGTCCGCCTGATTACCAAAAAAAAAAAGCCGTTTTGCTCAGGGAAGAGGCGGGGTGGGCCGCAACAAATAATCGCCCGGTGCGCACCAAGGGGTCGCCCGGAAAACAAGGTCCAAAAAAAAAAAACCCGGAAAGCTTTTCGGCAGAGGAACAGCTGGGTCCCGCGCGTCCGTCCCGACAAAAACCCCTCTGGCTAGGAAAAAGCCGACGGCACGGCCGAGCCGGCCCGAAAAGGGCATACCAAACGCCACGAGCTCAGCGCTCAGGGAGAGGGGGGGCGCGGAGAAAGGGAGGAAGAGAACCCACCTCAACGAACTTTGAAACTCAGCGTAAAAACAAAGGACCGCCTGTCGTCCGACAGATCTGGCCTCATCCACAAAAAATCAAAGAAAACTCGTAAAAAAGTTCAAGAGGCTCGGTGGCAAACTTCACGAACAAGGGTGTAAAAAAAGAAAAGGTCGGCCTAAAACGGCGAGGTGCCGGCCGAAGCTCGTGAAAGTTGGAGCGCCGGGTGAATGTGCGGCAGGAGGAAGACCGGCTCTCGGGCGGCCTCAAAAAGAAAAAAGGAGGGGGAAAAGGAAAGCTTCGGGGGACTTTCGGCGGCCGGGGGCGTGGGGAAAGCGTCGGGGGGGGTGAGCGAGCGTCTTCCTCGCAGGGTCGCCAACCGGGGCGAGCACTCCCAAAAGAAAAAGGTGCTGGCACTCGTCCGAGACTGCCTTGCACGGCAAAATGCCATCGGCGATACAACGTGGGGTGGTGGGGGAGGCGGGCCAAAAAACCTCATCAACAACGCGCTCCGTATCGGAATTCCGGGGGAAAAAGGGGGGGGGGCGAATACGTGACCAGCTCAGCACCCGATAGACCGCGCGGTATCTTTGGTCTGCGGCAAAAGATGGGGCTAAGCCCTCTAGCAAAAGGGCTCAACGGCCGGGAGGGGCGATAGTACTCAAGCGAAGCCGAAGGCCAGAAGACGAGCAATGCTGCTGCCTCGATGGGGAAAAGGACACCGCTCATCCGCTTGGGGGACCTCCAGGCCTAAGGGTTACTGAAAACGGAGAATCCGAAAGCCGCGATGAGGTGGGGAAAAAGGGTGTCTACACCGTCTGAAGGGCCAACCTGAATTCCTCAATGGTCTGGCAGAGGGCATCGGGTCAGAGCAACGTGCCGGGGCCCGAAAAAAGGGGGGAGGAGCAGGACCGTCGCTGTGGGGATGGGGGGAACTGGAAGGTTCAAATCTAGACCTAAAGGCTTGGGCTTCCTTTCTAAATTGACAGAAGATCTAAACCGTTCGCATAACCGCTCGACCCAAAGGGGGAACCGAAATTCATTTATCAAGGGCACCCGAGAAAAGAAATCATTACCGAAGGGGGCGAGGATCTCAGAATCTATCAACGCGAGATTTCCATTTGCAATTTCAGGGGGTCACCGCTCCCTAGATAACGAACTTCCCAATGGCGGTAAAAAAAAGCAGCTGGGGGGAAATCTGGAGACAGGGAAATCAAGTCAGATAGTCTCTAAGACCCAAAGAAACCTCAAACAAAATCCAGCCTCGATCTAAAATGGAACCCTCCTCGCAATCTAAGGCATCATTGGGGGCGGAACTTGGGGAAAAAAAACATCGCCCCACAAACCAAATCCAGTTTATTCTCAAAACCTCTCACTCTCAGGGTCATCTCTTTCCCACATTTCCCCTGTTGAAATGCCGCGACGGCTGTTTTTGGAAACGCCCCCCCCTGACAGTAGGCCGTAAACGACCGGCTCCTTAAAAAGAGAAAAGGGGGCAACCCAAAACAGACTCGAAACGCCGGGGGGGAAAAAGCGGAATTCCTGCAGGGGTCCCGTCCTCGTAAGGAAGCCGTTCCTCACCGGGGAAGAAAAAAAACCCCGAAGCTACGGGCAGACGAATAAGGTCGAGAAAACCATCTCACCAATCCCTACGGGGGGGAAGACTTTCGACCGGCGGGCAAGGAAGAAACTCTAGCACACGTCGGGGGAAACAGGAAAAAATCCTGGTGTTGGAAGAACGTTGGCCACGAAAGGCCGACCCGCCGCGAAGCAAAACATTGAGTTAAACAGTACAAGAAGGTCGAACCAAGAACCGGCGGAACGAAAAGGTCAACCCTCAACAAACAAAAGGAGATAGATATTTTTCAAACGGTCCGCCACGGTGCAACGGGCGCTAAACGAGGGAAGGAAAAGGAGGTTACTAAACAACGAAGAAAAATAGGATAAACTGGCTGGGAGGCCGGGGAAAAGACTACCGTTCACATGACGAGCCCAACGTCGTTCAGCGAAAGCGCAGAAAAAAGGGGGAAACAAACCAAAGGGCGAAGGCCGAGCAAAACTGGAAGGGCGGTATATGGGGGCGCAGACCGTCTTGCAGGAGGGAGGAGACTATTTTTGTGCGTAAAAACCGTTGGGTAGAACGACGCGGCCATCCAAAACGGACCCGCATTCACGCAGTGGGGGTGGGAATGTCCGTCAGGAAGGAAAGCTTTCCCTTCTCGCCCGAACGTCGTGGGGAGAGGACAGGGAGCGGGGGCCACCAGGAAACCTAGGAGAACGCGTGGGCAGCCACCCCCGAACGGAGGGGGTGGGGGGAATCGCCTTGGCGGTGCGTGGTTGGTCGCCGCGTTCAAAGCGCCCGAACATCGGGGGCAATCGGGTCAGGCCTTTTCCGGGTCAGCCGAAAGTAACTTCTAGGGAGGTCCCAAAAGGGTCGAAAAAAACCCTGCTCGAAATCCTGTGGAAGGAATCGGAACACATGAGACCTAAAAAAGGAAAAAAAAAAACCAGGTGCAAAACACCCCAGGCTGGAACTCTGCGGGCCCCGGCGGCAGAACATCGTCGACATTGGAAGACCATCCGACTCCTTCACTCCTTCATCTGAAGAATTGGAAAAAGGGGAAGAGACTAAGTGTGGTAAGGCCTGGGAACCAGCACCGCTTCGGCGCAAAAAAATCAGACCATCAGCGAGCGTGTCACGGCCCGGGGCACCCCGCGGCACAGAAGAGACCCAGCAAAACTAAAACTCGAATACGGCGCCCCCGCCGGCGAACAAAGAGAACCATCTTCCATCAATAAACTCGGGGGGAAGGGCCGAAGAGGGAACTGCCTCACCAGAGAGTTGAGGAAGAAAGGCGGGGGGCGTAGGGCGCCATCGGGGAATGGGGAAAGGGACCGCCAGCAAGGGCGGGGGGGAGGTGAAAGAAGGTCGGTTACCAAAAAAACTCAAGAAAAAGCCAGAAATCTATCCCCCTCCCGGGAGAAAAAGCGAACTTTTTTCGAAAAAGAGGCCATAAACCGGCTGAGCCTGCGGCCCGAAAGTAGCTGCTCGGTCAGGGGGGGAAACCGGTAGTAGGACAGTCCGCCTAACCTCGGGGGGGGGGCCCATCAACATCAAACAAAAAAACGCCTTGCGAGCAGAAAAAGCAAACGCAGGCCCCCGTAAAATCTATACACACGGCGGGACAATGAGGGGCCCCGTTTTTGCAGGGGCCACTAAAAAAGAGAAGACTTCCTCGCAAAAAAACCCCAAAGCCCCCAAAAAACCGCGCCGACGGCCACTGGGGAAAAAAGTCGCTTCATTAGGATCCACGAGCCGGATAAAAAGGTAGGAGCACGCGCAAATTTAAAAAGGGTACGAGCTCCGAAATCTCACGCTTAATCCCAAGCCAAAAAAAGGTAGGCGCAGTCGGTGGGAGAAAATGCCACACACCAGGCTCCCCATTGGAACAAACGAAAAAAGCTTTCAGTGAGCCGGCCAAAAGGCGAAGAAAAAAAAAAAAAAAAACCGGAGCAGGACGGGTCCGGAAGCGAAAAATCCAGCGATTCGGTGAGGGGTGTCGATCGCAACAGGAAAAGGCGAGTCGACCTCTCAAACCCGGGAACCCCGGGCAGGATAGGAAGGGTCCTAGCTCCCTTCGAGACATCGAGGGGGAGCGGTCAAGTGCTGCCCTTCTGGCAATCGAGGGTAAGCTGCACATTGAAACTACGGGTGGTTTCGGGCCGCGGCGCCCAAAGACCTAGTTTTCGAAAAAGCTTCAGAAGCCCTTCAGCAAGAGAAACGAGGCCGGACAGGAAAAAGGGAACGCGGTCGTCGAAAACTACAGGGGGGTACGTTCGTAGAAAGAGCGGCCGGCAAAATAAGTTGCACGAACGCGAAAGGGGACCAAAAGAAGCGAAAAAAAAAAACTCGATGGCGGCTAGGCAAAACGGTTTGACGCGCGCCCGAAAAAGTCCGCGGACGAGCCCGGCCAGCCCTGTCTGGGGGGAGGGCCCGAAACAGGTGCGAAAAATTAAACGAGCACCGCCAAGGGCGGGGGAGACGCCATCGAACGCCCCTCTTTCTACCGCCACTGGGGAAGACCGAATCGGAGAGCGAAGAAAAGGCGTCCCCGGGGACCTCAGGGGGGGGACCGGCGTCCATTCCACACGGGTGCGCCTAAAGTGCTCCCAAAAAGGAAGTTTCCCCGGCGCTTCCGGGGGCCGCGATCAAAGTGGAAATCGCCTGGGCGTCGGGAAATTAAAGGGCGCACGAAATTCGCTCGATCTAGTGAGGCCATTGGGGGGGTTTGAGAAGGGCGAAAGCCTTACTTGCTCGGAGCAGCTCTAAAGCGACTGCCGGCTCCCCGGATCCGGGAAAAAACTTGTGGGGGAAAAGACGAGACGCGATGGGAACAGGGGCCAGAAACGCCTCGCGAGGGGATAGACGAACGCCTACTCGTGGGCGAAAAACAAGTTCCCCTCTACAAAAAAGCAACATCAGGCGGCCCCGGCCGCGAATTAAACCAAGGACCAGCCATAGATCCGCGTAACACCTTCAAAAAACCCCGCGGCGCAGTTCTCAAAGGGCCGAAGAAAATGGCCCGATGATAAGCCATGTCCCGCACCGCCGAAAAAACCCAAGGCCCGCGGGTCCGGAAGCGGGGTTCAGGGAAAGGAGCGAAGAAGCTGGGACGAGACCGAAGGGCTAACCTTCCGCCATAACAAGAAGAGCAAAAGCAAGCAGTCTCTTGAAAAACAAATGCCGAAACATTGCGAAAGGGGCTGAAGCCGCGCACGAAGCCTGAAGCCCAAAAGGTTAAACGCGACCTTGCCCCCGCGCCCCCTAAATACATATCCTCTCTCACAAAAAAACACAGGGAAAAAAGAAAGAATTTCCGTTCGGAAATTATAGGTTGGAGGGGCGCCGCAGGCGCGGGGGAAGGCGAAAAAAGAGTCGCGGCAAACCGATCGGGCAGCGTGAGGCGAAAGGGGGATACGACGTGCTCGGACTAGGATAACAGGCCTGAAAGCGCCTTCCCCAAAGAAAAAAAGGAAAAAGGGGGTTCAGGCCGCAAGCCTTCCATACCGAAGGGGAGCGGGCACCCCTTGCTAGAAGTGAAACAAAAAAGGCCGTCGTTCCTTGACATCGGGGAACTAAAAGGCGACGGAAAGAAAAAGGGACCCGGGAAGAGATTGGGGGTCCCTTCTCCTAAAGTGAAAAAAAATAAGGGGCAAGGAACTGGCACGGAAGGGGCACAAGTGTCGTGGTCGCTAAGGCTGGGTGAGAGTGTCGGGACGGTGCGGTGGCGGTCAGGCTGACTTTCCCGCGGGGGCGATGCGGACGGCCCCCATAGGCCGTTGCTCGTAAAATAAAAAAAAGCCGGGAGCAAAACCGGGGGGGACGATCTGGCAAATCTTGCCTCGAACTAGAAGGAAAGCTCCAAAAATGAACTTGACACAAAAGGTTGGCCCCCCTAGCCAAAGCAACTAGAAAAACGCAGGGGGGCACCTAAAATAGCTTTTGCAAAACAAAAAAAAACCGGGGGGGCTCCGTCGACTCAAGGCAGGTGCACACACCAGTCGAAAATTAAACCCACGAACTGAAACTTGAAAAACTCCTGTCGGATCTAAAAAAAAAACAACCCGGGGAGAAGAGGTTCAAAGAAGTCCGACGGCACGGGAATCCAGCCCTTCCCTTAATCTACCCTCAGAAATCTGGTACATGCGGCGGGGTGAAGCAGGGTGGTGGTTCTGGCAAGAAGGCTGAAGGCGCTAAAAGAATCCCATTGTCGGGGAGGGCGCAACAGGGACTTTAAAGCGTCGGCTTGGGTGCCAGGAGAGGCCGCTTACAGGGGCCCAACCGGTTCTCAAAATGGAAAAGCGATGTGCTCTGAACAAGGGGGGGGGATGAACCCCCGTTCCTGGGTAAAAAAAAGCAACCTCCAGGGCCTCTTTAAACTACGGCCGTAAAAGGGTAAAGAGGAAACTCGAACTTCCATTGCAACTAAGGGAAAGGAAAAACAAAGTTGCCAGGAATGTCTGTCTGCAAAAAAGCTTTTGCGTTCAAAAAAGGACGGAGTTTTTTGAAGCCACCTCAGAGGTGGGTGGCGCCAAAACTCAAAGGGACTCGTCCTAAACCGTCGAACGTCATGTCCTGCGGAGGGAAGAAAAAAGGACATGTGGTCTCGCCGGCGGAAAAACTAAAGCGCCAATAAATCCGAAAACTGCGGGAAGTTGGGTGGAGAGACTCGGGGTAAGAATCTTCCTGGCGAGCCTCCGCCGAGGTGACTGAAAAAAAAGAAGGGGGTGGTCGGAGAACACCCCCCCCCCCCCCCCCCCACGTCAAAGAGTCTGCCTGGGGGAGGAAAAAAAAAGCCAGCCTGCATCGAACCCAACAAAAATCAAAAGGGAAATTTTTAACTCGCCTCAACCACAAAGAAAAAAGGGCAGGAGGTCGATCAAGGTGCCGAACCCATGCTCTGAGGGGTCCAATTGGGAGGGGATGAGTTTGGCCCGGACTCAAGGAGAGCCGCGTTCTGCGTACGGACGAGGAAAACGGAGCCATGTTGAGGGGGGGGACTAACGTGACGGCCCGACCGTTGCTGTGTCGGAGGGTCCAGACCTCGTTCGTCGGCCTACGAGCGACGATGACCTCTTTTGCCTTCGGCAGGGGCGGACAAGATGGGCGGAGCCGGTCTCCCAGTATGAGTGACTTCCCTAAGCCGACCGCGGCCTAAAAAGGGGCGGCCTCCCCGGGGGGGTGCTGGGCAAATCGTCGAAGTACGGTAAAGGCCTGCGCCGAGACTACTCTAAAAGGTAAAGAGTCGAAAGTCAAAAAAACTTTCTGTGGGTGGTCCTGTTCCGGCGCCCCCCCGAAACGCCCCCCCACACCAGAGCATTGAGATAACCTACTTAAAAAAGACGGATCTAAAGGGGTAACCCTAGTAGGGGTCAAAAAACGCCTAGGTCAGTCCGGCCTCTTGATTCTCGGCAGCTTGTCGGGGGCGAAAAAAAAAAACAACGTCGAAAGACAAAAGGTTGCCACCTTCCGCGTGCTAACCGGATTAGACACCAAGCTCCTAAGAAGAGCAATCAGACTGAAAGTGCTGCCATTGGGGACATTGCTCAGGGCATCTGTCCCTCAAAAAAAATGGGGGAAGGATTTGTTCAGGGGGGGGACACCAGGGGCGAGGAAAAGGGTCCTGGGAACCGTCTCTCGACGATCTTCAAGATGAGAAGGACCACTGGCGGTCGAAACCCCCCGGGGAAAAGGTAAAGGCGGTTCAGCAAAGGGGGGAGGAGGGGTACGCGTCGGGTAAAACGACTTAAAACCAAACCAGAGGGGAGAAAGGACCGGGGGGGGGGGGAACTGGAATGGACAGAAGGAAGTTATCAGAAGCTGCACGGGGGCTTAAAACAACCTTCCCTAACACTCGGGAGAAATCCGCGAACGTCAAACAGGGAGCCTGGGGGCCTTGGAAGTTCACTCTTAGGGGAAAAAAAAAAGGAGAAGGGACCCTCAGCCCCCCAAAACGAAAAGGAAAAAACGAGGGGAAAAACTCGCCGCTACGCTTCTAAAGAAATCGGAAACTCCTCAGGTAAGGTAGTTAACGGAGGGAAGGGGTGTCTCTTCGAGGACTCCGGGGAATTCCCCTTAAGTCTTCCGAGAACAGTTTCTACCTGAAGAAGGTAAGGAAAGGACGCAGCCCACAAAAACCACGGCTCTCTCAAACTCCCAACAAAGACTCACCTCCTTGCAGCAATTTCGTGGAACTCGCAACTCTGGAACATCTCCCCAAAAACCCACCACAAAAAAAAAGAGTTCTAACCGAAAAACCTCTGAAACCCGTCAAAGAGATTTAGATCCCAAAACACTCTCACCAAGAGGGTAGGGGTTGTGGCCAAAAAAACCAAGACGAGGAATCACACTCGGCAAAGGTCCAATCCCTTCCTGACTGAAAGTCCAGCCTTTAATTCCCACTTGGGGAAAAGGGACTTCAGGGGCTCGTCTAAAAAAAAAAGGCGCCTCTTCACGGGGGTGAACTCCGTGGAGAGGAAAAAAAATCTCGTCGCCGGGAAAATCGATAACACAATAACTAAAAAACGAATGACTGTGAAAGAGAGGGGCAAAGCTCCTGTAGGGACTTCCTCCGAAAAAAGTCCTTGAAAAGGAACTGTACGACCTAGTTAATGTGGGGAAAGGAGGTTTGAGAATTTGCAAATCACGGGGCAACCCAACTAGTGCGAGGAAAGCAAATTCTTAAAAGCTCTTATACCAAAAGGACGACAGGAACCTTGTTCGAGAAGCAAAAAAGATTAATCCAAAAATTGAAGGAAAGAGAAGGAGATTTTCAAGGGCACACGTCGCGCCGTTTAAACAGGGCGTTAAAGAGCTGTTACGCACATAAGAGAAGACGCGGAAGTGAGTCCTTGGGGAGGCAAAGGCTGACAAAAAGGAAAAGGGCGGTCGTTATAGAGAGAGGGCCAACCGCGAAAATTAGGCTTTTTCCACGTAGGCGAAAAAATGAGTTTTTCTCAAGACCGTCTTCAAGGATGGGTAGACAAAAATAAAAAAGGGGGGGTGCGGGGAGCCACGTTGGTGAAACTGACCAAGAAACCCGCGGGAAACCACTCCGACCCCCGAAATCAAAAAGGGAGAGTCGCAAAACAAAAAAAAAAAAAAAACAAAACCCTGCGGGCAAAATCACTCGGCCGTTGAGAACGGCTTGGGAGCGCCTCTGAGTCCGGGTCAAAAAAGAAAAAAAAAAAAGTCAAAAAAACACAAGTTTTGGGGGACCAGCCCCCGCCGGAACAAAAAGGGGTGGCGCCGCGCAAAAACCAAACACGGTGCGGGTGGTTTCAAGAGAAAGTGGGAAAAAAGAGACACGAGCGGGCGGAAAACGGATTGGAAGGCCGAGCTTCGGGGGGGAGGTCGACGGAGGGAAAAGGATACTTTCCGGCACTAAAGGGCGCCTTTTAAAAAGGAGGGCCCGCAGCGCCCTGCGGCCAACCCAAGGGCAGGCCGATCCCACACACAACTGCGAGAAACTCGGTCCTCTTGAGACCGAACGGAAGCGCAAAAAAAAACCGCCCTACTCAGGCAGGTGCGGAGAGAGCGGAGACGAGGGGGTTCGGGGGGAACGGAGGAAGCCATCCGCAACTCTCGGCGCACAGTAAAACCGGTCTCCGGAAATGGAGGGGGGGCTTCTACCTCTCGGGGAAAAAAAAGGAAGGAACATCCAACAAAAAAGGTGGTTAGAAAAAAAAAGGGGGTGCACCTCAAACATGAAAATCCGGCGGCGAGAAAGAAGAGGGAGAAAGGCACCGCTAACCGCGGAATGTAAATAAACATCGCAAACGGGGGGGGGGCGGGGGGCAAAAACTCATTGGTGGGGGCCATCCTCGTTGATGGGGTGAAAAGATCAAGGGAGGCGCACTAAAGGGTCGAACCCATTCTGTCCCAGGGGGAAAACTCCGGGGGCGGCAGGGGGTAAACAAAGGGACCGGTCCTGAAGAACGAGGAAAAGGCAGGCAGATAACCTCGGACTAAACCTTCTTCGGTAACCACGGAAGCAGACCTTGAATTTAACCAAATCCGCAAGAGCCGTATTGGCCCGCCCGCCCATCCACAAAAAAAGTCCTCAGAAGAAAAAATTCCGAGGAACGATCCTTACTCTGACAGCCAAGCACAGGCAAGGGCGAAGAAAAAACAAAAAGTTTTTGGAAAACTCAGGGGAGGGGCTGAAACAGAGAAGAAGCCCGCAAGCCAAAATTCCAGGCTGGATGACTCCCTCTCAGGTCGAATCGGCTCGCAGCAAAAAAGAACTAAACGGGAATCGAAGAACTCACGGAAGGCACCGCTGAACGTAAAAAAGAGGAACGACCTACATCCTCAAGAGTGGAAGAAGTCTTTCGGGATAAGGAGGGGAAACAGCGCTCCCATGGGGTGCCAAAAGGCCGAAAAATGGGGTGAACTTATCTAAAACGAGACCGTCGGGGTTGTCATTGGGTCAGACAGGAAAGGTGTGGTGAAAACGGAATGCTTGGTCGCCCAAGAGAATCTACGATAAAGCGACGGTAAAAACAGCCACCTGATGCAAAAGGGCGTCCCTCGGCAAAAAAATTCACGGCGAGAAGCCCACTCCACAAGAACAACGGAGAGCGTGAAAGGGGGGCGCCGCAAGCGACAACACGTCCGAGGGCCACGAAAAAGAAAAAAGGACCGCTGATTTTTGCGCCCAAGAAGCGAGGGGGGACAAACGAAAAAGGGGGTGCGGCAAACGGGGACTCCGCAGGTACCCCTCTTAGTCTAAGCCAAAGGCGTCTTCGTACATTGGGGCCTAGCAGCGAACGAACATTTCCGTCAGTGGAACCCGAACTCACTATCTGGTGGAACGGAGGGAACGGGCCAACTTCCACCGGACACAAAACGGCGTTCGAAAGAACGCGCAAACGCGGTCCAGAGGTCGATGACAGGGGAACATGTTTCTTCTACCAGAAGGGGGGGAACAAAAAAAAAAAACGGTCCCAACAACCTCATTGTCAAGAGGGGACGAAAAAGCGAACCGCTGGCCAACGCGTAAAGAAACGCGAAAAAACGGAAGAGCACAGGGAAGGTCTATCCCTACCGCCCGGACTGGAAAGAAAGTCGGGGGGAGATTTCCGGGAAATGGCTGAACGATAGCAAGGCAGTAAAGGGGATAAAAGCGTGTGCATCAGACGCCAAAAGGTCGTCCTGAAACGGCTTCGGGAGGAGAGGGCGATTCCCCCGAACGTGGGGAAAAAAAAGGCGCGATCATTGTTGAGTGGGGCGAAGGACCTGCCAGAGATACCGCTCGAGTATCAGAAGGCCGGCAGAACTCCACGGAGAAGAAGGGGATTCCGACTATCACAAAGACTAGGTCCGGAGTCCCCCCTGCAAGAGGCAGCGAACAAAGGGAAAAAAGGTCGACCAAAAAAGGGCAAAATTTCCAAAGAGCCCGAAAAACCAACGGGAAAACTGCTACGTTTTGAAGGGGAACAAAAAACGTGCAACAGAGCCGCGACCCCCCAAACCGGGCGCCCGTATCACGGAGAATAAGCCGGCCCCCCAGGTATTAGAAAAAACCGCCGGCTCGGGAACCCCGCGGCAGCCGGGGGAACCGGGCCGGTTCGGGAAAGGCCGGCGTCCAATTGGGAAGAGCTGCCGGAATCGCGCAAAAGGCGAACGCACCTACGAGACAATCCTAAAAAAAAAAGCGCCCTGAGCACCGAAAGCCCTGGGAAAAAAGGGGATACCAATACGCGCCCGCCGACTAGCGAGACTTAAAAAAAACCCAAAGGGCCCACGAGAAGAAAAACGAAAAAAGATCTCAAAAACGGAAAAAGGGAAAACATATCGTCTGATGAAGCGTGGAGCTAAAAAAAAGGGGGGAAGG